>Ga0256405_10003669_pt1 | contig 31096 bp, 25 predicted proteins | sample RumenRJG_02DNA_FD_189096 | JGI IMG/M metagenome (GOLD analysis project Ga0256405, IMG submission 189096) | Bovine rumen microbial communities from Lethbridge, Alberta, Canada - RJG_02 | ecosystem: Host-associated > Mammals > Digestive system > Stomach > Rumen | place: Canada: Alberta...
TGCCATAACTTACCCTGTGGGTAAATATAACTTTGCGTAGCAAAATATAACTGCGAAAGCAATATAACTTGCCGATAGGCAAATATAACTAGTGCGTCAGTAATAATCCCTATTACTGACGCACTAATTTCGCAGTCTTTTTTTTATTATAGTAGTATTAAATAACTATTTATTTGTTATCCTTATTGATAAAATCAAGCGATAACGGTTTGTTATCCCAATATTGCTTTGGTTTTTTCGTCTTCGTATTGGCGAGTATAAAGGGCTTTATAATATCCGTCAATAGCCAATAGTTCTTTGTGCGTGCCTCTTTCCACTATTTTCCCTTCTTTTACTACCAATATGCAGTCGGCGTTTTTGACCGTTGATAGGCGGTGCGCGATCACTATCGAAGTTCTGCCTTTTATGACCGTATCTATCGCGTTTTGTATCTTTGCTTCGGTCAACGTGTCAACGCTTGCCGTCGCTTCATCCAATATCAAAAGTTTGGGGTCGCAAAGTATGGCTCTCGCAAAGGATATCAACTGTTTTTCACCCGTGGACAACAAATCACCGCCTTCGCCTACGTCGGTATCCAAACCGTTTTCGAGCCTTGCTATTATTTCGTCCGCGCTGACCGTTTTTAACGCTTCGATCATTTGTTCTTCCGAAGCGTCGGGGTTACCGTACGAAAGGTTATCTCTTATAGTTCCCGAGAAAAGATGCGGGGTTTGTAAAACGTATCCGATGTTACTGTGCAACCAACTTTGAGAGCGTTCTTTTACGTTCTTACCATCGATCAATATCTCGCCTTTATCCACGTCGTAAAAACGGCATATCAAATTAACCAAGGTGGATTTTCCCGCGCCCGTTTCCCCTACGACGGCAATATTGCTTCCAAAGGGGATATTTAAAGAGAAGTTTTCCAAAACGGGTTCGTGTCCGTCGGGATAGGTAAACGTAACGTCGTTTAATTGAATATCCCCTTGCATCGGTTCAAAATTTTCGGTTTTAGGGTTAAATACGTCCCCGTATTTCTCGGAAACTTCGCGAGTTTCGATAACGTCGGGTTTTGTATTAAGTATTTTATCCACCCTTTCTATATTTACTTGGCAAGTGATAAGGTCGCTTATTGCGTCTATTATCCAACGCATAGGCTCGATAATACCTTGCGCGTACGACATAAACAAACTAAACGTACCCACTTCGCTTTCGGCAATATAACCGCCACGCCATAAAACTATCGCCAAAGCGATGGACGAGCCGATATTTATCGTCGAAGCAAACAAGCCCCTTAGGTGTGCGACTCTCAAACTCTTTCTTCTTATCTTAGAAGTGTCCTTTTCAAACGCGGTTTGCAGTTTATTTTGTATTACCAAAGTTTTTACCGTTTTAGCGCCCGTAATGCCTTCGTTGAAGTCGGACGTTATTATCGAGTTTATCTCTCTAACTTCGCGGTTGCTTTTAACTAATTTACCTTGGAAAATAGAGAACATTATAACAATGAGCGGCACGACCGTAAGCACCAATAACGCAAGTTTTATATTGACCGCCATCATAACGACTATTGCGCCAAATAAATAGGATAAATGCCATACGCTATCCATTAGCGACCAAGATACCAAAGAGCCTATCCTTGACGTATCGCTCATAACTCTCGAGTGTAAATATCCTACGCTATTGGAATTGTAGAAGGAAAGTCCCAAGGTTTGCAAATGAGTAAATACGCTGTCTCTTAGATCTCTGTTTACTTCAACTTCGGTACGGAAGGCAAAACTCAAAGCGACGTAGTTTACCACCGCCGCAAAAAGGACGGTTGCCACGAATATCACTATGAAATACGGCAAAGTGTCCAAAGTGTTTTGTCCCACGAAGTGGTTAAAAGAATATCTTTGATATACGGGCAAAATAACGTCGACCGAACTGCCCAAAAGACCGCAAATTATCATGGTGATTATCCTTTTGCGATACTTTTTCAAGAAGGGGAAAAGTTTGGGGACGCCGAAAAATTTTATTTTTTTAGTTTGAGTCTTCATAGTTCGTTCACCCCCTCGGTTTGGGCTTTATATATGCTTGCGTATATACCGTTTGCCCTTACCAACTCTTCGTGAGTTCCGGACTCGCTTATACTACCTTTATCTAAAACCAATATAAGGTCGGCTTTCTTTAACGTCGATATTCTATGCGATATCAAGAAAATAGTCGCCGTTCCAAATCTTTCTTCGAGAGCCGAGCGAATTTTTGCGTCGGTTTCGGTGTCGACCGCGGAAAGAGAATCGTCAAATATAAGTATCGGCGCGTCGTCGGTAAGCGCACGCGCTATCGCCGTGCGTTGCTTTTGTCCGCCAGATAGCGTAACCCCCCTTTCGCCGACGAAAGTTTCGTAGCCGTCTTTAAAACTTAAAACGGTGTCGTCAAGTGCCGCCGCCTTTGCCGCTTCCCGTATGTTTTCCAAACTTATACCGTCGTGCTTTATCCCTATATTTTCTTGGATAGAACGCGAGAATAGATAAGGCTCTTGCAAAACTATACCGATATTTGCGCGTAGATAATTGGTTTTTACCTTTCTTATATCCACACCGCCGATGGTTATACTCGAATTTTCATCTTCTAAGTCGTAAAGTTTATCGAGCAAAAGCATCAAAGTGGATTTACCGCTTCCGGTCCCGCCCATAATACCCACGGTACTACCCGCTTTAACTTTAAAATCTATGTCGTGCAAAAGTTCGGGACAGTTATCGTAAGCGAAATTGACGTGGTTGAAAGCGATATCGCCGTTAAGAGGCACAACTTCGCCTTTTTCGTCTTCTTCGGGTTCGGAATTCATAATAAACGCAATTCTTCCGACGGCTACTCCCGCTTTGCTCATTTCGGATAACATCCTACCGAGCATTCTTACGGGCCATTCGAGCATTTCGTTATAACTTATAAATGCGATATATTCGCCGACGGTAAGATCCCCTTTGACCGCAAAAACCGCACCGCAAACGACTACTATCATTATTTCGAGACCCGAAATAACGTCGCTCGACGCCCAAAACTTTGCCATTATCCTTGCAAGTTTTGTCCATAGTCCCGTATAGTAATCGTTATATTTTACAAATCTTTCTTTTTCGTACCCTTCTTTGCCAAACGCTCTAACGACTCTTACCCCCGTTAAGTTCTCTTGAACCATAGACGATAACTTACCTTCGCTTTCGTCGCATGTGGTAAAAGCACTTTTTATTTTTTTGTGGAAAATCAAAGAATACGTAAGGATTATCGGCATACAAGCGGTCGCTATAAGCGCTAATTTCCAATGCATTGAATACATAAAACTCAAAGATAAGACGACCATTATGATTATACGAAAGATACTTGTCAGTTGCTCGGAAACAAAGTTTTTTAAAGTGTCTACGTCCGACGTGCAACGCTGTATAATATCGCCGGTATGGTTTTTCATATGCCAAGAGAAGGGCAGATGGGATATCCTTTTAAATAAATCGTCCCGCATATTCTTGGTAAGAGTTTCAGCGCCGGCGGTGTTGCATACTCTATATAAGTAGTTGGAAACAAACGCTACGGCGGCGGTAGCCAAAAGTATCAAAGCCATTATCCACAAATTTTGTTTGAGATAAACCGCTCCGCCCAAAAAATCTATGAACCAATTTATCGCCGAGTTGTCCGAAACTTCCCCCATTATTACGTTGTCTATCGACATACGTATTATTTGCGGAGTGATCATACCGGTCAGAGCGGTAAATAAAGTCGATATTATTCCTATGGCAAACATCAGTTTGCATCCTTTTAAAAAATGCCAAACTAATTGTGAGTTAGTGTATTTTTTCATAAAGTAATTAGCCTTATATAATAGTTTAGAAAATAATTATAACAAACGCTTAAAAAAAAGACAAATAAATATACGCTTTTATAATTTATATGTAACGATTTTGTATTATATAGTAACGATTTTGTATTATAAAGTATAATAATCCAAAAAAATAAAAAAAGCGTAAAAAAATAACGAAAAAATAGCAAAAAAGTCATTGCCACTTACTTGAACGCAAAAAACAGCCGTAAAAAAATACGGCGATAAATTATTTAAATAAAACTAATTTATTTTTTTATGAATTTGCTTGCGGTTTTTATGCCCGTTGCGTCGTCGTTGAACCAACATTGGGTCGCTTCGTAATCTTCGACGTACATTTGTCTATATAAATAGGCAAAACAAGCGCCCAAACCTTGTTTGGCGGGACGACTCATTTCTTCTCTAAACAAATCTTTACCCAAAGTGTCTCTGTAATAACGGACGAAAGTCTCTAAAGGCGGTACTCCCAAAACGTCGTTTGCAAACTTAATTTGTCTTAAAAGTGCCTTGTCTTCCAATAACTCTAAAAAAGCGTTATAGTAAGCCTTTTCTTCGTTTACGAATTTTTCATTTCCCCTATAAATCTTTAAAAATTTTGCTTCGTTGAATTTTTTCATGAGATCCATTATTTGTAAAGTCGCCGCAAAAGGCAAATGGCCCTTGCTAAAAACGATCTTTTACAATGTAATCCCCCTTTGCATTATTGTAATTATTATTTTAGCATATCTAATTTGAATTTGTAAATATTAAATGTAAAAAAATATAAAATAAAATCATTTTTTTTGTAATTTTTTATTATTTTTTCTAATTGTTTCTAATTATGTCGATTTTTTTGTTTTTTTGTTGATAAAAAATCGGTAGTGTTGTATCATATAGTCGGAGGAGTTATGTATAAGTACTTTAAGTCGTGCGTTGATATAATAGGCGCTTTTTTGGGAGTAGTTATTTTTACGCCTCTATTTTTGTTCCTTATTATTTGTATAGATATAGAAGGGGCTAACACCAAACGTAAATTAAAAAAATTGAATAAATGGACGGACGAAAATTCTCAACAAGAACAAGTCGGCTTTAAGACTCGTTCTTACTTTGGCGGAGCAATACTCGGGCAAGAGCGGATCGGTAAGGACGAAAAACGTTTTTATTTATATAAATTCCGTAGTATGACCCACTCTTGCGAAAAATTCGATTTAGAAAATCAAACCATATCGCAAGACGATAAACGCGTTACCTTTATCGGCAAATTTATCCGCAGATTTAAAATTGACGAATTGTTACAACTCGTAAACGTTTTAAAAGGGGAAATGAGTTTGGTAGGACCCCGCCCGCTTTTGCCTACTTACGAAGAAAAGTATGAAGATTGGATGAAGGAAAAGTTTAAGGTAAGACCAGGGATGACGGGTTTGGCGCAAGTAAACGGCGGGACTTATTTATCTTTGGCGGAAAGATCTTATTTTGACGTATATTACGTTAGAAAATTGGGTTTGTTTTTGGATATAAAGATTTTATTAAAAACTATTCCGATCATTATTTTCGGGGAAAAGAAATATAAAAAAGACGTTTCCGAACAAACGATTAAAGAATTTATAGATAATAATAAATAATATTGTTTTTAGAATTTAATTTTTAAAAAAATCTTTAAAAATAAAAATGTCTTCTTGATATAAGTCGGCAGTATTTATAATACTCGTTTTTTTTAATTACGACGATAAAATGGGGAACAGTTTCGCCTTGAAAGCGTAAGCGTTTGCACCCTTTCGAGCGTTTACGGTCGAAGGAAAGGGGGAGCACAAACAAAGGCTAAAATGCACTTGTATATTTTCGCCGAGTGCAGTGCGGACGGCAAATGCCTATTCAAAGAATAGGGTATTATCGAATTGTTTCGATAATACGTTATTGCGAATGCAATAACATCATTTGGCGCTTGTCTGCGCACAAAGTAGGCAATCTTTGATTGACTACGACTGCGGAGAGGGGGTTTTTAGACTTTTGTTATTGTAATAAACCGAATTTATCTTACAAGGACTGTAAAATCTAAACAAAAATAATAAACCATAATCATTTTTTAAAACCCCCATTTTATCGTCGTAGCCTTGTAAACAAGTCTACTTTGGATAAAATCGAACCCCCTTTTTCGTCGCTTCGCGACAAGGGTGCAACCCCGCTTCGCTCGTTTTGACACGACCACGGTCGTGGACTACGTCTTCGACGATAAAAATAGATGTTTCGACTACGCTCAACGACTCATAAGTATCTCTTAAGACTTGTCTTAACGCAAGCGTAAAGACTGCGTTTTTTAGAGAACTTATTCGTCTCCGTCAAAAATCTATCGGATTTTTGACGGGTTTTAATAAGGATAGCCTTTTTAATTAGATGTTTCGACTACGCTCAACATGACGACCTACTAATTGCAACAACAATACGTCATACCGAGCGAAGGTCAAAAACCGTGGTCGAAATATCTATATCCTATAAAGCGTAAGCGCTTGCACCCTTTCGGACGTTTACGGACGAAGGAAAGGGGGATTGTCTGCGCACAAAGAAGGCAATCTTTGATTGACTTCGACTGCGGAGAGGGGGTTTTTAGGCTTTTGTTATTGTAATAAACCAAATTTATCTTACAAGGACTGTAAAATCTAAACAAAAATAATAAACCATAATCATTTTTATAAAAACCCCCATTTTGCAGCCGTGATGATTAAAAATCATCTCTTTGTGCAAAATCAAGCCCCCTTTCCCGTCGCTTTGCGACAAGGGTGCAACCCCGCTTCGCTCGTTTGGACACGACTTTTAGTCGTGGACTACGTCTTCGACGATAAAATAGATGTTTCGACTTTGCTCAACATGAAGCCCGAGCGAAAGCGTAAATGCACTTGTATATTTACGCCGAGTGAAGGGCGGTGAATTATAGCCGTATCCGTTAGGATACGCTTTTCGATAGAAAAGTATTGCGTTAGCAATGGCTATAATTATAATTGTGGCACTTAGTAGGTCGACATTCTGAGCAAGCGAAGCGCCGTCGAAGAATCTCTATCCTTGAAAGCGTTAGCGTTTGCACCCTTTCGGACGTTTACGGACGAAGGAAAGGGGGGCTCGATTGCCACCAAAGGCCGACAAAATGGCGTCCGACGTGGGAATGGGGGTTTTTAATTATAGCGTCCCGTATTATAACCCAAAAAAACATTCCTATTTATACTGTATTTTTTAATTGTAAAATATTTTTATTTCCCTATTTTCCTTTTGGGTGAACAAACGGTCAAATTGGGTTTTAGGGGCGTCATAGTTATTTTAACGTCGTTGGATAATACCCTTTTTTCCCCGTCGAAAGCAAAAGCGGTATCTTCGTATAATTTTAGATCCACCCTTTTAAACTGTAAAAATTTTAAATTGTCCTTTTCTATTGGTTTTCTAAAACCGATAAAGAAAGCCCTAAATAACGGAAAGAAAATTTTGATTTTATTTTTAAACGTATTTTCCCCGGGGGAATTGATCAATAAAACGTGTCCGTAGTTGGAATGCGGGGAATATAGTTTGTTAAAATTAAAAATAAAACAGCGCGGGGATTTTAAGAACATAATAAGAGTATAGTCGTCCGAATAATCCTTGCCGTCGATACTCATATCTACTTTAATATCGTTTACCTTATATTCCTTTAACGCTTGGAAAAAATACGCCAATAATTTAAACCTTTTTTTATTTTTTGTTTTAGTCGCGTAACCTATCGGGGTAAAAGTACCGCAAGCGGCGACGTACGTAAAAATGTTGCCGTTCGCTTTGCCAATGACAAGGTTTTCGTTAGAATCGAATTTTTTAACCGTCTTTGCCTTTTCGTTTAAAGTGCCTTTCGGAATATAAAAAACGTTTAAAGTAGTTTTTCTTATTTTATTTAAAATCGAATTTAAAGTGCCGTCGCCACCAACTACAACCAAACTGTTGCAAGCGTTTTCTTCGGCTTTTTTAGAAAAATCTTCGTCAATATCCACTCTTATAAACTCAAAATCCCTTTCAAGAATATTCTTTAATTCTTCATCGGTATAGTTTATGCAGTTGCCGCTATTGGAATTGGTTACGACCAAGCATTTTTCCATAAATCAAATGATAACAATAAAGTAAAAAAATGTCAAGGATATTTATTATTGTCGGAGTGGATCTAACGCATTTATTTACGCAGTTAAACGATTTTACCTTAGGTACTTGAAAACATTTTATTAACACAAAAATTATTAAAAGACTGACGCAATAAGGATTTCATTGTTTGAGTTTAACTGCTTGAACGAAAACCTCGACTCACGTACGTCAGTACGCTAACGCTCGGTTGTTCGTCCAAAATCAACGCATTTTACCCACTCCTTATTGTCGGAGTGGATCTAACGCATTTATTTACGCAGTTAAACGATTTTACCTTAGGTACTTGAAAACATTTTATTAACACAAGAATTATTAAAAGACTGACGCAATAAGGATTTCATTGTTTGAGTTTAACTGCTTGAACGAAAACCTCGACTCACGTACGTCAGTACGCTAACGCTCGGTTGTTCGTCCAAAATCAACGCATTTTACCCACTCCTTATTATTGTAAATTATAAGCGGAAAAATAAAAAAAGCGAGTCGCTTTTAACTAGGGAGGAGATTTTGTTACGGAATAATCAAACCGCGCGACTCGCTGAAAACAATTTTATTATAATGGATAAAAACGGACAAGTCAAGGCTTTTTTGAAAAAATATGAAATAAATTTCATTTTTGTGGTGAAAAATGTTATTTGCAAATTCAAACGAAATAGTTTATAATATAAAAAAGCACCCGTTAAGGAGCAAAATATGAGTGAAATCGTAAGAAAGCCTAAACAAGTAAGATCAATAGAAACAAAAAAGCGTATCGTAGAAGCGGGATACGTTATGTTTGCCGAAAAGGGGTATTTTAATACCAACACGGCGGAGATCGCAAAAAAAGCGGGCGTTAGTACGGGTATCGTTTACGGATATTTTCACGATAAAAGGGATATTTTGTTAGATGTTTTGGATATATACGTCGCAAAAGTTTTCGAGCCTATTTTTAAAACTCTCGACAGTTTGCAAGACCCGATAGATTTTGACAAACTCGTAGACGACGTTTTGAATATGGCGGTCGACGCGCACAAGCAAAATTCCGCCATGCACGAGGCGTTGCACTCTTTGACCCCCGTTGATAAAGCGGTCAGCGATAGATTTGCGGATCTAGAAAAACAAATGACCGCAAATTTTGTGGACGCCTTAAAAAAATGCGGTATATCTTCGGAAGGCTTGACCGAAAAGGTACACCTTACCATAGACACCGTACAATCTTTTGCTCACGAAGTCGTTTTTGACGATCACTCTTATATTGATTATTCTTTAATGCATAAATACGTTAAAAAGATGATAGTCGACTTGTACGTTTAGTCTTATCTTTGTTTTTGACGTTTAACTAAAAAGGCGCAAGCCTTTTTTTATTTGCGTCCAAACTCGAATTGGCATATAATATTATAGCATTATTACTTTTACTACGATGAAACACTTGACCGACACTAAAGCAATGCTTAACGAAAACCCGTCTAAACTCTTGTTTAGGCTTGCTTTTCCCACCGTATTGATGCAGTTGATAACCATCATATACAATGCGGCGGATACTTTTTTCGTAGGGAAGATCGACAACCAAGCGACGGGAGCGGTAGGCGTAGTTTTTTCGCTTATGGCGTTAATACAAGCGATAGGATTTGGCATCGGGATAGGTTCGGGCAACTTGATAAGTATGGAAATGGGCAAAGGCAGCAAAGAAAAGGCGTTGGAATACGCCAATTCCGCCGTTCTTTTGGCTTTCGTTGCGGGGGGTATGATAACCTTGATAGGGTTGGTCGCTTTGGAACCATTACTAAACGCGGTCGGCGCAACGCCTACTATTTTGCCTTATGCCAAGGAATACGCGACGTATATTTTTATATCCGCGCCGTTTATGTGTACTTGTTTCGTATTTAATAGCGTTTTGAGATCGGTAGGACAAGCGGGACTTGCCATGCTCGGCTTGATGATAGGCGGACTTTTTAATATGTTTGTCGATCCGTTGTTTATTTTTACTTTCGATCTCGGCATTAAGGGTGCGGCTATATGTACGATGATAGGGCAACTTATAAGTTTTATAGTATTCTTTATCATTTATTCTCGCAAAAATGCGGTTCTAAAACTTAATCTTACCAAAATAAGTCGCAGTCCTAAAACTTATTTTAAGATTTTAAAAGTCGGGTCGCCGACTATGTTTAGACAGGGTATGGGTAGCGTCGCCACCGCTTTATTAAACGCACAAGCCGCATTAGTCGGAGACGCCGCCGTCGCCGCCGTAACTATATTCTCAAAAGTTTATATGTTGTTAAGAAGTATTGTAATAGGCATAGGGCAAGGCTATCAACCTATTGCCGGATATAACTTCGGCGCGGGTGATAATCAAAGGGTCAGGCAAACTTTTAAGATCGCGACTATTTGGGGTACGTTGTTAATGAGCGTTATCGCTCTTCTTTTGTTTATATTTAAAGATAAAGTCGTGCTGTTTTTCCGAGACGATACCGAGGTCGCCAAGATCGCTATCCCCGCTCTCGTTTATTCGTGCATAAGTATTCCCACTTTGTCATATTCGACTTTTGTCAATCAAACCTATCAATGTTTGGGGTTTAGTTTTTGGGCAACGGTACTTGCTTCGTTAAGACAAGGTCTATTGTTTATCCCCGTATTGTATATAGTAAGCGCGTATTCGATAATAACCGCGGTACAAGTCGTACAACCGATAGCGGACGTGCTGACGTTGATCATATCTATACCTTTTCAAATAGTATTTTTCAAAAAGCATTTGCCTTTACGGTTGCCCGAACCGCCCGACGAAATTAACTTGGCGTAAAGGCTTTTTGCTCTTGACATTATAAAAATGCAACTTCTATAATAAAAATAAGGAAGAGTATATGAAATTTTTAGTTATAAACGGTGTAAATTTAAATATGTTGGGCATAAGAGAGCCTGAGTTATACGGCAAAGCCGACTATAACGCTTTGGTCGAGTATATCGAAAATTGTTGTCAAAGTCTTGCCGTCGACGTAAAAGTGTATCAAAGCAACTACGAAGGCGATATAGTTACCGAGATACAAAATGCGCTCGGCGTTTACGACGGTATACTAATAAACGCCGGTGCTTATACTCATACGTCGCTTGCCATTTTGGACGCATTAAAAGCGGTAGGTATCCCTACCGTCGAAGTGCATTTGACGGATATAAACGCAAGAGAAAGTTATCGCCGTTTTAGTTATATCTCTCAATACGCAATGATTTGCATAGCGGGAAAGGGCTTTTTGGGATATAAAGAAGGCTTAAATTATTTGTACGATCGTCTAAAAAACTCAAAATGATCTTTAACCGTTGCGTTTGTTAAATAACTATTTGATCGTAATCGATTTTTTTTTGCAATAAAAAAGTTTTGTCGTATCAAACTACGTCAAAATTTTTTTATTTTTAAGGGTATCTCTAAAAAATTATTATTTTATCTCTACGACTTTATATCCTTGATCGGTAACCGCTTTTGTCAAAACTTCGTCTTTTGGAAGATCGTTCGATTTGACCGTAGCCGTGCCTTTTTTGAGATCGACGTCGACTTTTTCAACGCCTTCGGTCTCGGCAAGTGCCTTTTCTACTCTTGCTTTGCAATGTTCGCACATCATACCTTCTATTTTGATAACTTTTTTCATATCATACTCCTTTGCGAATTTTTCGCTCAACGATAAAAGATCGTTTTCGTCTATTATTATTTCTTTTCCTTTTATTTTTATTTTATCTTGGTTGATAACGTTTAGCCTTAAAGCGTTCATAACTACGCAAAAACTCGATAAACTCATAGCGAGTGCGCCGAACATAGGATTTAACATAACGCCTACCCCCACGAAAACGCCCGCCGCAAGGGGTATGCCTATGCTATTGTAAATAAACGCCCAAAATAGGTTTTGTTTTATTATTCTTAATACGTTTTTTGATAAATTAAGCGATCTAACCACGTCTTTTAGCGAAGTGGACGTCAAAACTATATCCGCGGATTCTATCGCAACGTCGGTACCTCGTCCGATAGCGATACCGACGTCCGCCACCGTCAAAGAAGGCGCGTCGTTTATACCGTCCCCGACCATTGCGACTTTGCCGTATTTTTGCAGTCTTTCTATCGCTTTCGACTTGTCTTCGGGTAGAAGTTCGGCGACAAAACGATCAACGCCCACTTCTTTTGCGACGTTTTCGGCAACTCTTTCGTTATCACCCGTTAGCATTACAGTGGTTATTCCCGCTTTTTTAAGAGATAAAACCGCTTCTTTTGCGTCTTCTTTTACCTTGTCGCTTACCGCTATAAGACCAAGTAATAACGAGTCGTAAGCAAAAAACAAACAAGTTTTACCTTTTGCCGATAATTCTTCGGCGTTTATCAAAGGTGATACGTCTACGTTTTCCTTTTGCATCAAGGCTTGATTACCGCCGATAATCTTCTTACCGTCAATATAGCCTACGACCCCAAATCCCGTCAACGCTTTAAAATCGTCAACGTGCTTATTGCCTTGTTTAAGTTCGCATATCGCTTTGGATAACGGATGCTCGCTTAAAGATTCCAAAGATACGGCAAGGTTTAAAAATTCTTCTTCGTTTACGCCGTCCGCGGTAACGACTTCGGAAACGGTGGGTTTGCCTAACGTGATAGTACCCGTTTTGTCAAACGCAACTATAGAAACTTTAGACGCGTTTTCCATGGTTTCCGCCGTCTTATACAAAATACCCGATTTTGCACCCCTACCGCCGCCGACCATTATAGCCACGGGAGTCGCTAACCCTAGAGCGCAAGGACAACTTATCACCATTACGCTAATTGCTCTTGACAGTGCAAATTCTACGTCCTTTCTTATTATCATCCAAACGACAAACGTAACTATCGCTATGCCTAAAACTACGGGTACGAATACTCCCGCTACCTTGTCCGCCAATCTTGCGATGGGCGCTTTGCCCGACGACGCTTCTTTGACCCTTTCGATTATCTTGCTAAAATTTGTCTCTTGTCCGACTTTGACCGCTTTGCACTTTATTGCGCCGTTAAGGTTGATAGTCGCAGCGTTTACCTTGTCGCCTACAGTCTTGTCTATCGGCATACTTTCCCCCGTCAATGCGGACTCGTCCACCGCGCTCGAACCTTCCACGATAACTCCGTCCGCAGGTATCGAACAAGCGGGTCTTACTAAAAATATATCGCCGAATTTAAGATCTTGAGCGTCTATCGTTCGGTATCCGTCGTCGGTAACTATTACGGCTTCTTTAGGCGCCAATTCCAATAGAGCGTTTATCGCGTTGGTGGTCTTGCCTTTGCTTATCGCTTCCAAGTATTTTCCGACGCTTATCAAAGTCAATATCATTGCGGACGTTTCAAAATACAAAGAGTGTAATCGTCCCATCGCGGCGTTTAAATCGTTTTCCGCAACTATAATAAAGAGCATTACGAGACTATAAATAAACGCCGTTCCGCTACCTAACGCCACCAATGCGTCCATGTTTGGGGCAAGGTGTATAGTCGAGCGTATACCGCGGATAAAAAAGCCCTTATTAATAAGGATAATTGTTAAAGATAATATAAATTGTAATAGCGCAATAACTCTCGGGTTATCTAATCCCCGGGGTAACGGAAAATGCCACATCGTATGAAACATCGAAATATACATAAGCGGCAACATCAAAACCACGGACGCTATCAACTCTTTTAATTTGGTTTTGTTTTCGGAGACGATTTTATCGGTAGGCTTTTGACTTTCCGTCCTTTTTTCGGGCAAGGCTTGATAGCCCGCTTTTTCCACCGCTTTACAAATTATATCTTGGGACGCGGGGGAAGAATAATCAACTTTCATCGAGTTCAACAAAAGATTTACTTCGACCGAGTTTACCCCTTCGACTTCCTTTACCGCTTTTTCCACTCTTGCGCTACAAGCGGCGCAAGTCATACCTTTAACGTCAAACTTTTCCATATCAACGCAGTTTTTTTATTATGTCCATGGTTTCGTCAAAAACCCCGTCTTTTCCCGATCTTATATCGTCGGCGACGCAAGAACGAAGATGCTCTTCAAAAACTATCATACCGAGATTTTTGATCGCGCACTCCGCGGCGGATATTTGCAGTAAAACGTTTTTGCAATATTTGTCTTCGTCTATCATCTTGGCGATGCCGTTCAACTGCCCGATAATGCGGTTTATACGATTTCTCAATAAAGCCTTTTCTTGGTCGGATCTCGGGGTATGTTTGTTTTGACAACAGTTTTCATTTTCCATTTCACATTGACAGTGCAATTCTTCCATAATATACCCCCCTAGGGTATTTTTTTATTATAGTTTATACCTTTTATTTTTATATGTCAAGTTTTATACCGCCCGTTATAATTATCGTGATTTATCGCGTAGATAATAAAAAATCACAAAAATATTTTTAAAATAATTGACTTTGGTCTAAATTAAGTTTTATATTGATAGTAGAGGTAAATTATGAAACTTAACGGCGCATACTATTTTGGATATTTTTACTTTATTCCGGTATCTTAATAGCGGTCGTTTTGTTTATATTAGTTATTAATTAAAATGACCGATGGCGTATCGGTCATTTTTTAAGTTAGAGGTATATTTATGATTATCGTAGTTAAACAATCGCACGATCAAAAACAGTTGGACAACCTTATCAAGTGGGTCAAATCGCAAGGCTTGGAAGTAGATTTGAGCGTAGGCTCGCACTCAACGATTTTAGGTCTTATCGGGGACACGAGCAAGGTCGATATCGATCTTATCAACGCTTTGGACATAGTAGAGTCCGTCAAGCGTATACAAGAGCCTTTCAAGTGTGCCAATCGTAAATTCCATCCGGACGACACCATAGTAAAAGTCGGGGACGCCGTGTTCGGCGGCGGGAACTTTACGTTTATAGCGGGACCTTGTTCGGTAGAAAGCGAACAACAAATAATAGGTATCGCCCAAGCGGTAAAGGAAGCGGGCGCAAAGGTTTTGAGAGGGGGTGCGTTTAAACCCCGCACGTCCCCTTATTCCTTCCAAGGGTTGCGCGGTACGGGTATCGAATTATTGGTAAAGGCAAAAAAAGAAACGGGACTGCCTATCGTTACCGAAGTAATGAGCGTATCTCAACTATCCCTTTTTGACGACGTAGACATAATCCAAATAGGGGCGAGAAATATGCAAAATTTCGAACTTTTAAAGGAAGTCGGCAAGGTCGGTAAACCCGTATTGTTAAAAAGGGGTTTAGCAAGCACTATCGAAGAGTGGTTGATGAGTGCCGAATATATAATGAGTGAAGGTTGCAAGGATATTATCCTTTGCGAAAGGGGTATAAGGACTTACGAAACTTATACGAGAAACACGTTGGATCTATCCGCTATCCCCGTGCTTAGAGAATTGACTCATTTGCCGGTCGTAGTAGATCCTTCTCACGCTTCGGGTATCGCAAGGTTAGTTCCCCCTTTGTCGATGGCGGCGGCGGGAGTCGGCGCGGACGGCTTGATGATAGAAGTTCACAACGACCCCAAGCACGCTCTTTGCGACGGTGCGCAATCCATAACCCCCGAGCAATTTGCGGATATAACTAAAAAGGTAAATACGATTTTACCTTTGGTGGATAAAAAACCGATATTATGATAGTAGGGATAATAGGTTTGGGATTGATGGGCGGTTCTTTCGCCCGCACTCTCATTAAAAAAGATATAGCCAAAGTTTACGGATACGACGTAAGCGAAAGCGTTTTGGCAAAAGCCGAACTACTTAACGCCATAACGGATAGGTTGACCTTGGATAACGTCGGGGACGTGGATATGCTGGTACTCGGCATTTTTCCGAAAGACGTTAAAGATACTTTAACGCCTTACCTTGCCCGTATGAAAAAAGGTGCGGTAGTTTTGGACTTTTGCGGGGTCAAACGTAAGGTCGTTGCGGTTTTTGAAGAACTTTCAAAAGAGTACCCTTCCGTTTACTTTATCGGCGGTCATCCTATGGCAGGGAGAGAGTTTTCGGGCATAGAACACTCTACCGCGTCGCTATTTGACAAAGCAAGCATGATATTAACGCCGGTAAACGCGGATATTTTCCTATTGGATAGCCTAAAAAAATTCTTTTTATCGGTTGGGTTTACAAAAGTCGTGGTAACTAATGCCGAAAATCACGATCGTATGATAGCGTTTACTTCTCAACTTTGCCACGTCGTATCAAATAACTATATCAAAAACAAAAGCGCTATTTCTCACGACGGTTATTCGGCGGGCAGTTATAGAGATTTGACGAGAGTTGCGAGATTAAACCCCAAAATGTGGAGCGAACTTATTTTTGATAACCAAGATTATTTGTTAAGCGAACTTGACGAGTTTATAGATAATCTAAAAGAATATAGAGAAGCGATCGCTTCTAACGATAAAGACAAATTGGAAACCTTACTAAAAGAAGGTAACGATTTAAAAATGGAAATAGACGTAAGGAGCAAAAATGCAACTAAAAGTTAAAACTTCCACCCAATATACCATAACCATAACTCACGGTTTAGACAAGTTTGCCGAGTCTTTGCCCCGATTAAAAGGGGATAAAGTATGCGTATTGAACGATGAGACCGTCAACAAATTATATCCAAATACGCTAGACTTATTTTTTGGCGACAAAAAAGTTTTTACCTATACCGTACCGCAAGGTGAAATTAGTAAAAGTATAGAAATTTACGCCAAAGTATTAGAGTTTTTAGCCGAAAACTCTTTTGATAGAAGCGATACTCTCGTTGCCTTCGGCGGCGGTGTGGTCGGGGATCTCGGCGGTTTTGTCGCGTCCACTTATATGCGCGGTATATCGTTTATACAAGTACCCACGACGCTACTTGCCGACGTGGACTCATCGGTAGGCGGTAAGACGGCTATCAATTTGTCTTTTGGCAAAAATCTATGCGGAACCTTTTATCAACCGAAAGCGGTATACGTAAACGTGGATTTTTTTAATACCTTACCCAAAAGAGAAATAGATTGCGGTAAAGGAGAGATAGCAAAGTATTGTTTTTTGACCAAAGAAAAAGATCTAAATATAAACGACTACGAAAAACTTATTTATTCGTGTTTAAACATAAAAAGAGAAATAGTGGAACAAGACGAAAGAGAAAGCGGTTTGCGTAAACTATTAAATTTAGGTCATACCTTTGGACACGCTATCGAAAAATATGAAAATTATAAGTTAAGTCACGGCGAGTGCGTAGGGCTTGGATTAAGATACGCTCTTAAAGTGTCCGCTTCCTACTACAAGTTAGACGAGAAAACGCTTTTAAAGGCTAACGGAATTTTGGATAAATTCGGCTGTTCTAAAAAGGAATATCCCACTGCCGAATTACTCGAACTTATAAGACTTGACAAAAAAAGCAATTCAAACGGAGTGGACTTCGTTATGATAGATAATGACCTTGACGCCAAAATAGTATTTTTGACTTACGAAGAATTGGCAAAGCACGCATTATGAGTGGATACGTAGAGATAACACCGTTTAAATGTAACGGGGAAATAACCGCGCCCCCTTCCAAATCAATGGCGCATAGAGCGCTTATTTGCGCTTATCTTGGGGGGAATAGCGAAGTTGACGGCATAGGCTCGAGCGTAGACGTTTTGACCACTCTAAACGCTCTAAAAGCCATGGGCGCAAATTTTCAAAAAATAGGGGACAAAGTGGTTTTCGGCAAATTTAACGCGGTGGAAAGTTGCGTTATAGATTGTCGAGAAAGCGGTTCTACTTTAAGATTTTTGATCCCCCTTTGCGCCGCTTTGGGTATAAAAGCCACGTTTACGGGATCGGATAGGCTTATCAATAAACGCCCCAACACTTGTCTTTTGGACGCTTTAAACCAAAAGGGCGCGGATATTATAGATTTGACGATACACGGAAGACTAAAACCGTCCGATTACGTTATAGACGGTAGCGTAAGTTCTCAATACGTTAGCGGTCTTTTGTTCGCTTTAAGTTACTTAAAAAATTCCACTTTAAAGGTAGTAGGTAAAAAAGTTAGCGAAAATTACGTCAAGATGACCATCGACGCATTGAATAGTTTTGGCGTAAAGGTAAATTATTCGGACGACGTTTTTTATTTTGAAGGCGATTTCCACCCTTCTAAAATCGTCGTAGAAGGCGATTGGTCGGGTGCGGCTGCGCCCATAGTTTTCGGGGCGATAAACGGAAAGGTTAAGATAAACAATTTAAACGTCAACTCCTTGCAAGGGGATAAACGCATATTGGAAATAGTTAAAGAATACGGGGCAAAAGTTTTTGTCGATACAAACTCAGTTACGGTCGAGCAAGATACTTTAAACGGCGTCGAAGTGGACTGTGAAAATATCCCCGACGTCGCTCAAATAATATCCGTTTTAGGCGCGTTTGCAAAGGGTAAAACGGTTATAAAAAACGTAAAAAGGTTGTCGCTAAAAGAAAGCGATAGAGTAGCGGGTATAATAGATACCTTGACCGTCGCGGGTATAAAAGCGGAAAAGGTAGGGGACGATATAGCGATACAAGGGGGTAGCCCCGACTGTTTAGAATATCACCCCGACCCCGATCACCGTAGCGTAATGATGGCGAGTATTATCGCTTGCTGTCAAAAGAGCGTTTCTAAAGTATATCAATACCAAACCGTGGATAAATCCTATACGGATTTTTTCGAAGATCTAAAGAAGTTAGGCGGAGAGAATTATGTCAAAATTTATAGGTAAAAATTTGACCGTGGAAATAAACGGGGAATCTCACTCTTCGGAAATAAGCGTAATAGTCGGCGGACTAAAAGGTTTTCCTTTGTATAAAGATGATATATTAGATACTTTATCGAGAAGAAAAGCGTCCGCTTCGGTTTTTTCGACCAAAAGGATAGAAGGGGACGAACCCGAGTTTTTCGGTGTGGAAAACGATACGTTGCAAGACGTTTTTAAAGCGGTCGTCAAAAATAATAACGTCAAAAAACAAGACTATTCGTCTCTTTTCGGCAAACCGCGTCCCTCTCACGCCGATTATGCGTGGTATTTAAAAGACGGCGCATTGGACTTTTCGGGCGGGGGTAGGTTTTCGGGTAGACTAACGGCACCTTTGTGTATTGCGGGCGGAGAGTGTTTAGGCATACTTAAAAAAAAGGGTATAGGTATAATCGCTTACGTCCAAAGCGTAGGCAAAGTCAAGGGCGCAAGTTATAAAGATCATCGATTATCGTTAGTGCAAATAAAAGAATATAGAATCGGCGCTTTTCCGTCCCTTTCCAAAAAAGAAGAAATGCTTTCCGAAATATCCGCTTACGCTTCCGAAGGCAATAGCGTAGGCGCAAGAATAGAGTGTTTGGTTTACGGACTTAACGGCGGGGTAGGAAACGACTATTTCGACGGGTTAGAAGGCAAGATCTCGTCTTTGATATACTCCGTACCCGCGGTAAAAGGGGTAGAGTTTGGGGACGGCTTTGATTTTTGCGAAAATAACGGCAAGGACGCAAACGACCCTTTGACCTATAAAGACGGCAAAGTTACGACCGAAACCAACCGTTCGGGCGGGATAAACGGGGGTATTAGTAACGGCAACGTTATAACGATAGGGGTCGCTTTGCGACCTACCCCGTCAATATCTATCGTTCAACGGACGGTAGATCTCGTAAGAAAAGAAAATACCCAAATATGCGTAAAAGGCAGACACGATCCTTGTATCGCACCGCGCGCTATTCCTGCGATCGAATCCGCCGTCGCTATCGCAATTTTGGACGAAATACTAAATTAAAAATTTTGTAGGAGAATATTATGGACATTGCCCAATTAAGAGAGCAAATAGACGCTATCGACGACAAAATGCTTGAACTCTACTTGGAAAGGATGGCGATATGTAAAGAAATAGCCGAATATAAGGCTAAAAACGATATCGGGGTTACCGACGGAAATAGAGAAAACCAAATACTTTATCGCCTTGCCAAAAAATCCGCAGTCGACCTTCAAGTGTACGTCAAGGAATTATACGGCGCTATTTTTGCGACGAGTAAAGCGTATCAAAACACCGTTTTGGATAGATACTCGGACACTTTAAACGAGATCGACTCGGTTTTGGGTAAAGGTCAAAAATCCCTTCCCGTTTCCGCAAGCGTGGCTTGTCAAGGAATAATGGGTAGCAATAGCGAAAGAGCGGTCAAAAAAATATTCCCGATAAGCGATATATCCTTTTTTAAAGATTTCGACAGCGTGTTTAACGCGGTAGACAAGGGTTTTTCGGAATTTGGCGTGCTACCGATCGAAAACAGTACCGCCGGTTCGGTTTTGGAAGTTTACGACCTTATGAAAAAATACGATTTTCGTATAGTCCAAGCGGTAAGACTTAGGGTAGATCATTGTCTTGCCGTTTATAAAACCGCCGATATTAAAAATATCACGGTCGTTTCTTCTCACCCGCAAGCATTATCTCAATGTAAAGAGTATATATCAACGTTAAAGTTGAAAGCCGAAAAAAGCGAAAATACAGCCGTCGCAGCAAGAGATCTTTCTATATCGAAAGACCAGACGAAGGCGGTAATATGCTCGGAAGCGTGCGCAACAGAGTACGGTTTAAAAATAGTTGCTCGCAATATCCAAGATAATTCGGAAAACTACACGAGATTTATTTGCATATCCAAAAAATTCGATATATTCAAAGGTAGTGACAAAGTAAGCGTAGTTACGAGTTTACCGCACGAATCGGGCAGTTTAAGTAAGATATTAAGCAGTTTTTCGGCGCACGGACTAAATCTTACCAAAATAGAATCTCGTCCTATGAGTTCGGATTTCGAGTTTTTGTTCTACTTCGATTTCGAAGGGGATATAACGTCTAAAAGCGTGCAAAACCTTCTTTCTCAATTAGAGCGTTCTTCGGATAAATTTAAACTTTTGGGTTGTTATAAAGAGTTGGTATGAAATACGCTTTGATAGGCGAAAAATTATCGCATAGTTATTCAAAGACCATACACGGCAAAATGGGACTCGACTATTCCTTGGTCGAGTTGAAAAGAGAAGACGTCAAAGATTTCGTTTTATCTTGTCCCTTTGACGGATTTAACGTTACCGTTCCTTATAAAAAAGAAGTTATCCCATATCTCGACGATATATCCCCCGAAGCCAAAAGTGCCAACGCGGTAAATACCGTTAAAATAAAAGACGGCAAAAAAATCGGTTACAACACGGATATAGCGGGTATGCGCTATATGATACGTAGTAGCGGCGTAAAGTTAAAAGACAAAGTGGTTATGATATTAGGTTCGGGCGGTACTTCGGGTACGGCAAGAGCGTTATGCGCTTTGGACGGGGCAAAAAAAGTCTACGTTGTATCGAGAAGCGGGGAAATAAATTACGATAATTGTTATAGTTATCAAGATGCCGAGATCATAATAAACGCGACTCCCGTCGGCACTTATCCAAACGTGGACGGTAATCTTTTGGACTTAAAAAAATTCGATAATTTGCTTGGCGTATACGACTGCGTTTATAATCCGTGGAAAACCAAACTTTTGCAACAAGCGGAAACGCAAGGTATTCCTTTTAGCGGGGGACTACCGATGCTCGTTACTCAAGCGATAAAAGCCGAAGAAATATGGCTTGATAAAGATTTAAGCGATAATATCCCCGCGTTAATTAAAGAGTTGTCGGATATATCTTTAAATATAATATTGACCGGTATGCCGTCTTCGGGCAAAACCACGGTAGGCAAACTGATCGCACGAAAACTCGGTCGTGAATTTTTAGACGTTGATGCCGAAATAGAAAAGCAGTACGCAAGTCCCGCCAAATTGATAAACGAATACGGCGAAGATTATTTTAGAGACGTCGAGAGCAAGGTCGTAAAAGAGTTAGTCAAATCAAACGGTAAAGTTATCGCATTGGGCGGGGGTAGCGTCTTAAGAGAGCAAAACGTATCGGCTTGCAAACAAAACGGTCGAATAGTGTATATAGATAGAGACGTTTCTTTACTTGTCGACGTAGATCGTCCTATATCTCAAAAAGTCGGGATAAGAGAGTTATACGAAAGAAGAAAACCAATATACGAAAGCGTTGCCGATTTAACGGTCAACGGTAATTCCACCCCCGATACCGTTGCCGAAAACGTCATAAAAGCACTTGGTTTGTCATCGTGTTGAGCGACGTCGAAGGATCTATATCCTTACGGTACTTTTATGCGATATGTTGCTTTGCAACACGATATGTTTCACTTCGTTCAACACGATATATACTCGCTTTGCTCGTATTCGATATGATATAAATTCCATAACGTCCCAAAGGGACATATCGTGTCACAGGCATATCGTATTCGTAAGGATATATCGCAAATAACGCTCGGAATTTATATCGCTTTGGTAAAAATTATTTATATAAAAACCCCCATTTTATCGTCGTAGCCTTGTTGAAAACAAGTCTACTTTGGATAAAATTAAGCCCCCTTTCCTTCGCCCATAAACGGTCGAAAGGGTGTAAACGCTTACGCTTTCAAGGCGAAACTATTCACACTGTTTTTTAATGATAGTCCTAGATTGTCTCATATATCGTCGAAGACGTAGTTCACGACCAAAGGGCGTGTCCAAACGAGCGAAGCGGGGTTGCACCCTTTCGGCTATTTTAATAGACGAAGGAAAGGGGGCTTGATTTTGCACAAAGAGATGATTTTAATCATCACGACTGCAAAATGGGGGTTTTTAAAACCCTTACAACCACCCAAAAAAATTTTACGTTAAAGCAAAGCGGATAAAGATCCTTCGACTTCGCTCAGGATGACGACCTACTAAGTGCAATAATTATAATTATAGCCATTGCTAACGCAATTCTTTCCTATCGGAAAGTGTATCCTAACGGATACGGCTATAATTCACCGCCCTTCCGACTCATAAGCACGTCCTTTGACTTGACTTTACGCAAGCGTAAAGCCTGCGTTTATTGGACTGCTTATTCGTCTCCGTCAAAAATCTACTTGGATTTTTGACGGGTTTTTAAAGCGGATATAGACCCTTCGACGATGCTCAGGGTGACATTATACTTTCGTACTTAGTCGGTCGTCATGTTGAGCAAGCGAAGCGTAGTCGAAACATCTATTTAATATATTATCCGATTTAAAAGCTCTTTGTTTGTAAATAAAAAAAATCGTGAGATCCGATTCCACGATTTTTTATTATCTCTTACGCTTCCGCTTGCTCTGTAGTTACCGTACTCGTCGGCTCGACTATACATCTACACCAAGTACCGCGTTTTAATAGTATAATACCGAAAATCATTTTTAGAATATCGCAAGCGTTTATTATCGCGTACATAGGTATGATAGGTAGAGAAGTCAAACGGGATAATATAAGCGCTAAAGGTACGTTAATTATCCATATCATACCGTTATCGAATATAAACGTTATAAACGTTTTACCGCCCGCTCTTATCGTAAAGTAAGCCGCGTTTAAAAACGCCATAACGGGCATTATCGCCGCCGATATCCATATAAGATACGTAGCAAGTCTTCTTACTTGCTCGGTCGTGTTGTATACCAAGGGGAAAAATTCGGCTATCGCGGACATTAAACCGCCCAAAGTCAAACTCAAAGCGACCGACAAAGCGATAAGTTTAGAGTCCGTCTTTTTTGCTTCTTCGAGTTTGTTTGCACCGAGTAAATTGCCGATGATGATACCGACGGATGCGCCCATCGAGATCATACCCGCGTTAAATAGGTTGACTAACGTGTTAGATATATTTATGGCGGCTACAACGTTTAGACCCCTAACCGAATAGCATTGTACGAGCATGGTCATACCCAAAGACCACAGGGTTTCGTTCAACAATATCGGAAAACCTTTGACGGTGTATTTTTTGATATTTTCCCAAGAAAGGCGTAATTTTTTGTATACCCCTTTAAAATAGGGCAGTTTAGAAACGTTTACGTGAGAATACACTAAAAGTATCATCATTTCAACGTATCTCGAAACGACCGTCGCTATAGCGGCACCTTCTACGCCAAGCGTAGGCGCGCCGAGTTTACCGTAAATCAATACCCAATTCAAACCCAAATTGACGGCTACGGCAACTAGACCCGCTACCATGGGCGTAGTCGTTTTGTTTGCCGAACGCAACACGTTTGCGTAAACTTGGGTCAGTGCAAAAGCGGGTAAGCCAATAACCATTATTTTTAAGTATTGTTTTCCAAACGCCAAAGTCGATACCAAATCGCCTTCTTGTTCGCCTTCGTGCAAAAACAAGGATATTATCTCGTCGTCCAAAAACAAAAATAGCATTGTCGCAATAAGTACGAGCAATAAGCAAAGGTATAGCATATAGCGCATGGTATCACGCATACCTTCGTAATTTTTAGCGCCAAAGTATTGTGCGGTAAAAATACCGACGCCCGAAACGCCGCCGAAGATACAAAGGTTAAAAACGAACAACGCTTGGTTGCAAATGGCAACCCCGCTCATTTGTTCGGTACCTATTTTGCCTACCATAATATTGTCTAACAAACTAACGAAGTTGGTTATGGCGTTTTGGATAAGTATAGGTAAAAAGACGATAAGGACCCCTTTTAAAAAGTCTTTATTGCCAAATAATCTCGTTAAAAAATTCTCTTTTTGTACTTTTAATTCTGTCATACCTTAAAGAATATATCAAATTTTTTCAAAATAGTCAAAAATATATATGGTGTTGCAAAAAAATTTTTACTGTGTTATACTACAAAGGTTAAGCGCTACGATTAAAATTTTTCGCTTAACGCCTATTGATGTCGTTTATTATGAAAGGAAAAGCAAAAAGATCCAACGAGATGACGGCAAGACAAGCCGCAAACGCTCTCGCCGAGATGGTTAGACATAATATAAAAGTTCAATACCGCAATTCTTTTTTAGGTGTTATTTGGACTCTTTTAAACCCGCTACTCAATATGATAGTTTTGGCGTTGGTTTTTTCTCACATCTTTTCAAATAGGGGCATCGGTATGGACTATCCCGTTTATATTATGGGTGGTAACGTCATTTTCTCTTTTTTTAGAATGGCTACCACAAGCTGTTTGCCTTCTATCGTCAACAATAGGGATCTGCTTACAAAAACTCGTATTCCGCATATCATTTTCCCGTTATCTAACGTTTTATCGTCAAGCGTCAACTTCTTGTTTTCCCTTGTCGCGTTGCTCTTGGTCATGCTCGTTCGCCTGTTGATGGGCGCAAAGATAGGTTTTTATTGGACGTCTTTAATGATAATACCTTATTTCCCCGCCGTTTTCGGTTTTTCTTTGGGCATAGGTTTGATAGTTTGTACTATCTACGTTAGATTTAGAGATATAAAACACATATATACGGTATTTTTGCTCTTATGGCAATACGGCACCCCTTTGTTTTATTCGGAAACGATATTGTCCGACAAAATGGCTGCCGTTATGAAGTTTAATCCGATGTATTATTTCGTCAAATATTTCAGAGCGATAATGGCGGGCGATATATCCGACTGGGCGTCTTTCGGTATTTGTTACGCCTCGGCGGCGCTCGCTTTGATGATCGGATTACTTCTCTTTGATTGGAGAAAGAGATCTTTTACTATTTACGTATAATGAATAAAGAAGATATAAGCGTATTAAACGAAAACGATCAAAAAATAATTCCTAACTCGGACGACGTATTAGTCGACATCGACCACGTTTCCATGTGCTATAAGATATTAGTGGAAAAAGTGGATAATATGAAGGAATTTTTTATTAAGTTCTTAAAGCGTAGGTTAAAATACAAGCAACTATGGGCTTTAAAGGACATCGATCTTAAAGTAAAAAAAGGGGAGTCCTTGGGCGTTATCGGTAGAAACGGCGCGGGGAAAAGTACTCTTTTAAAATTGATAGCGGGCGTTTTGGACCCGACCGAAGGGCATATCACCACCAAAGGTAATATAGTACCCTTGTTAAAACTCGGCGCGGGGTTCGATATGAACGCAAACGGCAGAGAAAACGTCTATTTAAACGGTGCTATGATGGGTTATAGCCGTAAAGAGATGGACGCTAAAATGGAAAGTATTTTAAAGTTTGCCGACCTTGGGGAATTTATAGACGTACCTTTAAAAAATTACAGTTCGGGCATGGTGTCTATTCTCGGCTTTTCTATTGCAGTCGACGTTAATCCGGACGTACTTTTAGTAGACGAAGTTTTAAGCGTAGGCGACGCGGCTTTTAGAGCAAAATGCGCAAATAAGATCGCCGAATTACAAGAAAAAGGCTGTACCTTTATTATCGTTTCTCACGATCTAAACACGATAACGAAAATGTGTCAAAAGGTGGTTTGGATAAATAAAAACAGGATAGAAGAGTACGGGGACGCAAAAGAAGTCGTGGAAAAATACAGACAATTTTGCATCGATTTTCCCGAGCGAGACAATACGTCTTCTAAATGGATAAGAGACGAATAAGTTAAACTTGCTAATAATTCGACTATATGGTATACTAAATAAGTCGAATTTTTTTATTGAACGTAGGAGAAGTTTATGACGTCAAAACCAAAGAGAATAGCGCAAATTTTAGGCACGGTATCGACGGGCGGCGTCGCAAGTTGCGTTTATAACTTCTATAAGCATATCGATCACACCAAATATCAATTTGATTTTTACACCTACGACGATTTTCCCAACCAAGACGAGATACTTGCTTTAGGCGGTAGGGTGATACATTATCCCAAAGTTTTCAACGTACCGAAATGCGTATCTTTTTTGCGTAAAAAGTTTAAAGAAAACGGGTACGATATAGTACACGTACACCTTACGACTTTATCTTTCGTTCCCCTTTTGGCGGCAAAGCAAGCAAAAGTCAAATATAGACTTTGTCATGCGCACTCTACCACTCATAAAGAAGAAGGCTTTAAACATACCGTTAAGACCGCCTTAAGATTGATTTCTTCTAAAAACGCGACAAATTTGTTAGGTTGTAGCAATTTGAGTATAAACTGGCTTTACCGTAAACGCGCCGACGAAGCGTTTTTGTTGCGTAACGCTATAGATTTGGATAAATTTACCGTCTCTCAAAGCAAAAGAGAATTCCTAAGAGAGCAATATGACGTTACGAATAAAAAGGTCGTTGGGTTTATTGGACGGTTTGAAGTGCAAAAAAACGTACTCTTTTTGATAAAAACCTTTTCATACTTAACGAATATAAGAGACGACGCGGTTTTGTATTTGGTAGGGGACGGCTCTTTAAAGGACTCGGCGGTATCGCTTATTAACGAACTCGGACTTGACGGAAAGGTCAAAATATTGCCCGAGATAAGAGAAGTCGAAAATTATTACGCCCTTTTCGACGTGTTCGTTTTACCGTCAAGATACGAAGGTTTGCCACTCGTTGCGGTAGAAGCGCAAACGGTAGGGGTACCCTGCTTATTATCTCAATACGTTACTCACGAAGTCGATATTACAAAAAAATGTTCCTTTATGTCCATAGATGGGGAAAAAGCCCCCCAAGCGTGGGCAAAAAAGATAAGCGAAGAATTGGATAAACCGCGCCAAGATAATAAAGAACTTATCAAGTCGGCGGGTTACGATATCAAAGACGAAGCAAAGCGTCTCGAAAAATATTACGACGGGTTAAATGAATAAAAACGTTAAGATCTTATTGGTATATCAAAACGAGTTTCCCCGCCTTTCCGACTTATACGTTCCTATCCACGTAGGCAAAGGGGAGTCCGACGGGTTAAGGGACGACGTTGGGGATAACATCTCGGATAAAAATTCCACTTATAACGAGTTGACCGCTATCTATTGGGCGTGGAAAAACTACGAAAAACTCGGCTCGCCCGATTATTTAGGGCTTGCCCATTATCGTAGATTTTTGATTTTTAAAGATAAAAAGTATCCTTACTACGAGTGTAAGGCAAAAGATATAGTTAAAAATTCTTTTTGCGATAACGAAAACGTTTCTCGGTTTCTCGACTCTTTCGACGCGCTTGCCCCAAGACCTTCTAAAAGAAAATCGGTTGAGTATAATTACGTTTTGGCTCATCACCAAGAAGACGTCGTGCTTTTAAAAGAAATCATAAAAGAGACTCGTCCCGATTATATGGATATAACTAACGCGTATTTGCAAAGCAAGGGCGCTTATTACTTTAATATGTTCGTGTTTTCAAAGGATCTATTTTTCGATTATTGCCGTTGGATATTTCCGGTATTGCAAGAGTTTGAAAAACGCACGGCAAATCCCACGGAAAGACTCTTTATTTCCGAGATACTTACGGGTATATATCTATACGACCTTAAAGAAAAAAACTATCTTAAAGAGTTACCCGTGCTTTTCGTGGTAGGCAAAAAGCAAAAACTGTCCCAAGCGATAAAGGATACCAAAATCAACTTTAAGGAAAAGAGATCGAGTTTTTTCTATAATCTTCGCCCGTTGATATTTTGGTTAGTTCCCCGTAAATTATTATTGATAAGACGAAGAAAAATTTTAAAATAATTTAAATTTTAGTGAGTAAAACAAACGACTTTCCCGTTTAATAAGTAAGGAAGCAAAATCATGGAGTGGAACAAAAAGAACGATTGGAAATCCGAAGACGTCGCACTCTTCGTTAAAGAGTACAGCGATAGACTTATTCGCTATTCCTTTTGTTTCGTTAAAGATTCCGCCGCCGCCGAAGAGATAGTTTTGGACGCGTTAGCGACTTTTATTTATCGCAATGCGGAAAAGGCTCTTAATAAAACTTACTTGTATAGAATAATTCGTAATCGTTCGTTGGACTATATCCGCGTTCATCGCAAATTCGTACCCCTTGACGACGTGGACGTAATCGGCGATAGTATCGAAGAAAGTTCCGAACAAAAAGAAAGGTCGACGATTCTATATAAATGTTTAAATAAATTGCCTAAAGACTATCGAGCCGTTTTATATTTGCATTATTTAGAAGGGTTTTCGGTTGGCGATGTGGCAAAGACTTTATCGAAAAACAAAAAACAAGTTTACAATTTGCTCGCTCGTGGTAAAACTTCTTTAAAAGAATTATTATTAAAGGAAGGTTTTTGTTATGAAGACTTATGAAACGAGAACTAACGAAGTCTTAAAGAAAGTAGCGCATAAAAAACTTATCAAAAAACGCGTGGCTATATTTGCGCCCATAATAACCGTTTTCGTGGCGTTGCTCGCAATAAATTTGTACCTTTTCGTACCTTACGGCAACGTAAAGATAAAAAATTCACCTTATCAACAAACTATAGATTTTTTGTCCGATAAAGTGAATATGTATAAAAACAATTACGAGAGAATATTTGCCGATTTTAACGGAGTGCTTTATAAGAACGGTGTTGTTATGGAAAGTGACACGGCGATAGAATCTCCCGCCGCGTCCGAACCTCGGGAAAACGCTAAAAACGAAAATTACGTCGAAAATACCGATCTTCAAGTACAAGGCGTCAAAGAAGGGGATCTTTTAAAAGAAAGCACCAATTATTTTTACTATTTAAGCACAAAGTTTGACGAACAAGAAGTAAAAGAAGACGGTTTTTACTCCTATTTTTACGGATATAGGCACTTTCAAAACGCTAAACTCGTTTTGAGTATTTATAAAAAAGGCGGTTTGGATACGACTTTAGAAACGTCTTTCACTTTTTCGCCTAACGATCAAAACGTATCTTATTGGTCTACCAAAGAGATGTATTTGTCAGACGACTGCAATACCTTATACGTAGTAGGCGATCTATCCGAACCTTATTCTTATTATAGATCTTCATATAAATGCTACGCTATCGCTTTGGATATTTCCGATTTTGAAAATATAACCGTCAAAGATCAAAGTCTCGTTTGCGGTAGTTACGTATCTTCGAGAATGGTCGACGGCAGATTATTGCTTATTACAAATTATTATATCGACTACGAGCAAGTGGATTTCGAGAAACCCGAGACCTTCGTTCCCTACGTTTCCAATTATCAAGAAATAACCCCCGTTTCACCCGACAATATCGTATTGCCCGATAACAATAATTACAGCAATTATACCGTAGTTACCTTATTTGCCGACGACTTAAAAGAACTCGGTCAAGCGGGACTTTTCGGATATTCTTCCACGGTATACGCAACAAGGGATCACGTATATTTAACGAGATCGGACACCCCATACTCGAGCGGACTTGACTTGGATACGACGGATATTGTGTGCGTTAATTACGATAAAGACGGTCTTAAGGTATTGGGTAAAATAAGAGTAGACGGCACTGTCAATGATCAATACAGTATGGACGAGTATCAAGGTATCTTCCGCGTATTCGTATCTACAAGAACTTACGAAACTCACGAAGAAAACCATTTCGGTAACGTTTATACCTGGAGAAGCGTTAAGGATATGAACAGCGCACTGTATTGCTACGACGTAACCGATTGGTCTATGGTCGCAAAAGTCGAAAACTTCGCCCCGAAAGACGAAACAGTAAGATCGGTAAGATTTATGCAAGACATAGCCTACGTTTGCACGGCTGTTCAGTCCCGCGATCCCGTATTTAAATTCGATTTGTCGGACATAAACGATATAAGTTTTGTAAGCACTAAAGAAATAAGCGGTTTTTCTACGTCTTTAGCGGCTTTTGCCGACGACACGTTGTTGGGTATAGGCGTGGACGGAAACGGCGATCTTAAAGTCGAACTCTATCGTCAAGACGGCGAAGAAGTCATCTCGGTATCTTCTCAAATAGTACACAACTGTTATTACGTAAACGAGTACAAGAGTTATTTGATAAAAGCGGAAGAAGGCTTGATCGCAGTTCCCGCCGAACGCTATATTGCGGACGAAAGCGGTGATACGTACAACTTTGCTTATTACGTTTTCTATTACGACCAAGGCGAATTGATATTGGCGGATAGGATAGATTTTGATTCGTACTATTCTCATAACGCTCGTATCGCTCTTTCCGATGGTTTCTTATACGCTTTTACAGATGACGAGATCAAGGTCGTTTCCGCCGATATGCAAGGTAAAAACTTGTTGGAAAAGTAAATCCGTTTAAATAGCAATACGCTAAAATAGATAAAAGCGGTAATATAAAGGATAACGAATAGATAAACGCCAAAAAAGTAAATACCTTAAATAGGTAAAGAGCAAAAAATTTAAACGACAAAAACTTAAACAACAAAAACTTAAACGACAAAAACTTAAACAACAAAAACTTAAACAACAAAAACTTAAACAACAAAAACTTAAACAACAAAAACTTAAACAACAAAAACTTAAACAACAAAAACTTAAACAACAAAAAC
>Ga0256405_10003670_pt1 | contig 31094 bp, 26 predicted proteins | sample RumenRJG_02DNA_FD_189096 | JGI IMG/M metagenome (GOLD analysis project Ga0256405, IMG submission 189096) | Bovine rumen microbial communities from Lethbridge, Alberta, Canada - RJG_02 | ecosystem: Host-associated > Mammals > Digestive system > Stomach > Rumen | place: Canada: Alberta...
CAGAGATATTTTGAAGATGCTTTTAGATCATAATCAATGTTATCTCATGGCCAAACAAGCTCGCTCCAAACATGAGCAGCACAAGACCATGGATTCGGTTATTTACAATTTGGCGCTAAGCCTTAAGAAAAAAGGGCTTAAGCAAACTTTTTTAGGAGCTTAAGACCCTTTATATGCAAAATTTTACTTATTTTTGCCCTTAACATTATTACATCCATCTTGATTGCCTAAAGCGCATGCCTTCTTGAATAGAGCTTGTGCTTTAGCCTTGTTGGCCTTAACGCCCATTGCATCGCGATAGATATAACCTAAAAGGTTACAACCAAGTGAATTTTGTCCATCACAGGCCATAGTAAATAATTCACGCGCTTTAACAAAATCTTCTTTTACACCTTGACCATAAGCATACATGATGCCCATGTTCGTGCATGCTAATGCATCTTTTAAAGCACAGGAGTGCTTAAATAGATCTAAAGCTTTAGCGTAATCTCTGCCTATACCGCGACCATTTTGATACATGGTGCCGATATTAGTACAACCTTCAACTGAGCCTAAAGTACAGCTTTTACTAAAGTAGTTAGCAGCCTCGCTATCATCTTCTGTTACACCATCACCGTTGATGTACATGATGCCAACAGTTGAACAAGCCTGAGCATAATTTAACGAGCAGCTTTGTTTATATGCAGTAAAGGCTTTAGGTAAATCAACATTAGTACCAGTACCTTCTTGTAAAGTCTGACCTAGATAGTAACAACCTTCCCTATCATTGCCTTGACAGCTTTTATGGAAATACTCAAAGCCTTTTTTAAGATCGGTTTTAATACCAATACCACGATGGTACATTAAACCTAAATTTGAACAGCCATGTGCATCGCCATTAAGACATGCTTTATTAAATAGATCTGATGCCAAATTAAAGTCTGTTTTGACACTTAGACCATTAGCATACATATTGCCAAGGTTAGTGCAGCCTTGTGGAGAATCTAACTCACAGCCTTTTGAAAAGTACTTAAAAGCATTTGGATAATCTTGCTTGGTACCTAATGCAGAGTAATACATTAAACCTAAATTAGCACAGCCTTGGCCGTTGCCAAGATCACAGCCTTTTTTGTACAACTCCATAGCCTTAGCAAAGTCTTGAGTAGTAGAGTCACCTTTTTCATACACTACACCTAAGTATGTGCATGATCTAGGATCATCTAGTGCACAGCCTTTTTCAAATGCTTTTTTAGATGAGGCGTAATTCTGTCTAATGTCATTGCCATTAGCAAAAATAAGACCTAGATTTGAACAAGATGATTTAAAACCTGCTTCACATGCCTTTTGATAAAACTCTGTTGCTGCCACAAAATCAGGATTTTGACCTTTAACAAGTTCATCGGCTATCGAAGCGCAGATCTCCCCTTGTCCTAATGAGCAAGCCTTAAGTAAGATGGACTTGGCTTTTTCTTGGTCAACTTCAATTTTTTTGCCTTTACTATCAACACCAGTGTTATAGGCAGTGCCTGCCTCTACGCAAGCTTTGCCATCTCCTTGATTGCACTTATCCTCGGCAATATCGGTAGGAGTTTTAGAGCAATTACAAAGTGCTAAAGTAAAAACAGGTAGCAAACATGCAATTTTGAGTTTTGATATCATTGTGATTAAAATTTTTGTTTAAATTTTGTTGTTGTGTTTTGATGTTGAAAAAACATAGGCTATATTATAGCAAACGCAAAATAAGTCATACAAAAAACTAAAAATGCACAACGAACAATCAATTAAGTCTTCTATTCTTGCCGGTAAATTAAGCTTTTTACTAGCAGGCGTGGGTATGGCTCCATGGGCTGCGATTATGCCTTATGTAAAAGATAGACTTAATTTAGATGAGCTAAGTTATGCTTATTTAATCTTATGCTTTGGCATTGGCGCTGTCATCGGCATGCCACTGACCGGCTACTTTGTAAAAAAGCTAGGTGTAAGACCTTGTCTTGTCATCGCTACCCTATTTTTGTTTATATCTTTAGTTTTAATCTCAAGTCCCCTACCCTATGAAATCTGTTTTATTGTAGTTATTGCTTGGGGATTTTTCCTAGGTATAACTGAAGTGGCTAACAATGTGCATGGCACTTTATTTGAAGATCTCTACCACAAGCACTTGTTATCATCATTTCATGCCTTTGCTACAGTTGGATGTTTGCTCTCGGCAATCTTGTACCCAATCTTACTTTCAGTAAACATCACGCCATTAAGTTTAGCTGTAGGATTATTTTTACTTAATCTTTTAGGCCTTATCTATTGTCAAAAACATCTTCTAAACACCCACGGTCAGCGTGATAAGAAGGAAGTTGATAATAATACTAAGATGCCTTTTACCTTTATTGTGTTAGCAGGCATTGCATGTCTTTTAATGTATTTATGTGAAGGCATGGTTTACGACTGGAGTGGAGTGTTCTTACATGAAAGTTGCAAAGTACCTTTAGAGATAGCATCAGTTGGCTATGTAACCTTTCAACTTTGCGTGGCAATTATGCTTTTCTTTGGTGACAGGATCACCACTAGAGCAGGAGGCAGACGCTTGCTTACCATAGGTGCCATCATTGCTTTTATTACCCTAATGACAGTTGTCTTTTCAAGTAATGCTATAGTGGTTGTAATAGCCTTTGCTATTTTAGGTTTAGCTTTAGCTAATACCGTACCTGTAATTATGTCGCACACGGCGGCACATTGTGGTGAGAATAAGTCAAAAGCAATTTCAATTGTGGGAACTTTAGGTTACGCAGGTGTTTTGGTAGGCCCAGGTATACTTGGATTTTTTGCCATGCATTTTGGTTTGCATGCAATCTTTGCTTGCACAGCCACACTCTGTCTAATCATGGCCTGGCTGTGCTTTGTGATTTTGAAGGTTAAAAAGAGCTAAGAATCTAAAGTTACATGTAGAGATTTTTTAAGATCTCAAACTCGCTGGCTTTTAATAATCCCTTATCAACTAACGAGCGAAGACGGACGATGTTCTCATCTTCAACCTTTTTCTCTTCAACTTTTGGCTTAGTATCTAAAGTTTCGGTTAGCTTAGTTGCTTTTTCAACCACGTTTTTAGCAAAGCTTGCGATACCGTCTTGATTTAAAGCAGAGTTAAGCTCTCTATCGATACACTCTTTAGCTGCGAGTTTTTCAAGCTCTACATCTACACCTACTTGAGAATTTGGATCAACATAGACGATAGGTGATCCATAGTACATGCCCACGTCATCTTCAACATTTGACATATCCCAGGTAGGCTTTTTAGCAAAGTAACGAGCGTACATAAACATAAAGCGCATGTTCTTTACTTTTTCGATATTCCAGCCATCTAAAGGATAACTAAAGGCAGCTGCGTCATAGAACATAGCTTGCATGTTCTCAACTTTAGATACATCCCATGAGGAGATGTCTTGATTAAAAGATGAGGCAAACTGGAACATACCACGCATGTTAGTAACTTTGCCTACATTCCATTTAGAGATGTCTTCATTGAAGTTTTTAGCATAACAAAACATAAAAGACATATTGGTAACATTAGATACATCCCAAGTTTCGATGCCATCGTAGAAGAAGCGAGCCTGCTCACCTGTTTCTAAACGAGGCTCAAATAAGTGGCTCATATCGGTGATTTTTGAAGTATTGATCTGAGCTAATTCAATGTCTTCATTTAAGATTAGCTTACGTAACTCCTGCTTAGTCGTAGGACGATACTTTCTTAAAAATCCCATAATTGTGTCCTAGGTTAGTTTGTTTGATTGTTGTTTTTCTCAATCATAGTGGATTTTTAAGCTCTTTTGTATGCCCTATATCGCAATTTCGCAATATTTTCAAAGTTTACGTAAATTGCGAATTATATTTTGCGATTTTACGGATAAATTGCGGTAAAATGTTCTTAAGGCTTAGTTTGTACTTAATAGTAATACCGTGCTCAAATTTTTAGTGGAGCTAAAATAATAAAATATACGCACTTTAAATTAGCAAAGTATGCGGAGATTATATGTTTAAGTTTTTATCAATCATTCTAGCTGCGATTATGACCTTTACTTTAACTGCTTGTGGCGAGGGTGATAAAGCTGAGACTGTTGCAACTAAATTCATTCAAGCTGTGTATAAAGCAGATGTAAAAGATGCAATGTCATATATAGATTTTTCAGTAAAGGATGCAAAAGATGAAGTAGCAGCTGAAGAAGCTAAAAAGATGATTGAAGGTAAGTTTAGTCAGATGTTTCCTGAGCGCAAAAAGGAAATTGATGAAAAGGCAGGTGGCGTGAAAGAAGTTAAAGTAACTTCAGTTAAATACGATGAGACCAATACTAAAGCTTGCGTAGTAGTTACCGTTACTTTCAATGGTAAATACCACGGCAGAACCAGCAATGATGAAAAAGTTAACCTTGTAAAAACCGACGATGGTTGGAAGGTTAACATGATGTAAGGATAGTCTAGTCTTTCTAGATTATTTTGTAATATGAGTGCTAATAAAGTTGCAAATAAAGCCTTAGCTTGTATTTTTACTTTCTTTATAGGTGTTGTAGTTTGTCCAATCGTTCTTTTAACATTTATCAATCATCAAACTACAGCCCATCCTTTTAATACATCTTTATTGCCTCAAGTAAAATTAGGTGATGTCATTTTGCGTGAAGGAACTTCTGCTGACAGTGACATCATCATGATCTTAAGTAAATCTAAATACTCTCACGTGGGTATCGTTACTGAGATCTATCCTGAAATTGAAGTAACCCACGCTACTACAGATGACGATCCAGAGCATCCTAATCAAGTTATTACATCTAAGTTAAGTGATTTTTGGTCTGATGAACTAGCTAATGCTGGGGCTATTGTAAGATATGATTTCATGACACCAAGTGATGCTGTAAAAGTTGCCCATGATGTAAAAGCAAAACTTGGGAATAACTTTGATTTAAATCCTCTAGATAAAGATCATGCTGATCCTCTTTACTGCTCTACCCTAGTCTATGGAGCCATCAAGCACGTAAATCAAAAGTTTGATTTACCACTATCTAAAGTCAACGTACCACTTGTAAGTGGTAAGTACATCTTTCCACAATCTTTTCTTGATAACGAGCACTCTAAAGTTATTTACGCTTTTGATTAACTAAAAGGAAGAAAAGCTCAAAGAGACATTGAGTAGATCTTAGTTTTGCTTGCAAAAGGTGTAGAAAACACCGAAATCTTTCTTGCAAAAGGTGTAAAAAACACCAAAATCTTTCTTGCAAAACGTGTAGAAAACACCAAAATCTTTCTTGCAAAACGTGTATAAAACATCAAAATCTTTCTTGCAAAAGGTGTATAAAACATCAAAATCTTTCTTGCAAAAGGTGTATAAAACATCAAAATCTTTCTTGCAAAAGGTGTATAAAACATCAAAATCTTTCTTGCAAAAGGTGTATACTACATACTAACTACCTAGATTATCTATAGTTTTTTAGAGGCTTACCATGTACAGAAAAGCAATGAATTTTTTATTAGAATGGAAACAAAAAACAAAGAAAAATGCTTTACTTGTTACTGGAGCTAGACAAATAGGAAAAACATACCTAATTAACGAGTTTGGCAGAAAATACTACAAGGATTATGTATACCTAAATTTTCTTGAAGAAGATGAACTCTTTTTCATTTTTCAAGATTCATTAAAAGCAGATAAGATTATTTTAAGACTTCAGACTTTTCTTGGCAGAACATTAACCCCTGGTAAAACTTTAATTTTCTTTGATGAAATACAAGAATGCCCAAGAGCAAGAACAGCAATCAAGTTCCTAGTTATAGATGGGAGATTTGATTACATCGAATCAGGATCACTGCTTGGCGTGGAGTATAAAGAAGTACCATCATTACCGGTTGGTTATGAAGATAGATTCCGCATGTACCCAATGGATTTTGAAGAATTTTGTATGGCTATGGGGGTTTTAGATAGTACATTAGAACAAGCAAAAGAAGCTTTTTCAAACAGGATAGCCGTGGATACTGTCGTTCATAATGTACTTATGGAAAATTTTAGATTCTACATGATAGTTGGTGGCATGCCTGCAGCTGTACAAGAATTTTCAAATAGAAGAAACCTAAAAGAAGTTTTATACGTCCAAAATCAAATTATTGATCTTTATAGAGGCGATGTAAAAAAATACTCTCAGACTGATAAAAATAAAATTACAGCCATCTTTAATAACATACCCAATGAACTAGATGCTCACAACAAAAGGTTCACTCTCAAGAATGTTAATGAACACGCAAAAATGAGAGAATATGAGGACGCTTTTATTTGGCTACAAGATGCAGGTGTTGCTTTGCCTTGTTTTAATCTAAAAGAACCAAAAGCACCATTACGCTTAAATGAGCAGTCTAGATTATTTAAACTTTTCTTAAATGATTGTGGCTTACTATGTGCAATGAGTTTTCAGGGAACGCAATTTAATATTTTATCTGGTAATTTAAAAGCTAACTTAGGTTCATTTTTTGAAAATATAGTTGCACAATCACTGGTTGCTAATGGACTTGAACTAAGATATTTAGACAAAAGAGGTGTTGGTGAACTTGATTTTGTGGTTCAAAGAGGCGCTCAAGTAATACCAATAGAAGTCAAATCTAGCCATGATTATAGAAAACACTTTGCACTTAACAATGTCATGAAAGTTAAAGATTGGAATTTTAAAGAAGCTTTTGTATTGTGTGAGGGCAATATAGAGAAGAATGGCAAGATCACCTATTTACCTTGGTATATGGTATCTCAGATCAAACAAATGACTCCTGAAGAAATGTTCAAAGACATCAAGGTCACAATTTAGAAAAAAAATTACCAATCAAAAAGATTATTAATTGATTTAAAAGAAGAAATAAGAAGATATAGATAATTGATTTTTTGGTGGAGATGCTGGGACTTGAACCCAGGTCCCCAATGACTTCATCTTCGGCGCTACATGTTTAGGCAATCTTTGCTCTCAATACCCGCTGCGGACCGCCACGCCACAAAGTATCCAGCTTGTAAATTCATTTAATGCTTCAACAACAAGCGGTGCATCCACACGATCTAGTGAAAAACTGACCCCAGTGCGACTAAGTGTCACTAGAAAGACTTAGAACTGAGGGCTTTAAAGCAGGTTATTAAGCTGCTAAAGCGTAGTTTTCGTCGTTTGCGACTATGTTTATACGAATGTTTAACGAGGTTTCGCTACTCGACATGCTCCTAGGAATTCATGCATCAGGTCGAAACCAAAATCATCCCCACGAGTTGAACAGATTATACATTAAGAATAAGAACACGCAACTTTATTTGAGAAAAAATATTGAGATTTGATACAAGGAAGACACAAAACTAGATACAAGAAAATTTGTAAATTTTTTGATCTCCTTAACAATTAGCTTTTACACTTTGATATAATTGTCACACCTTTTTGTAGGCCTATTTTACCGAGCTTTCCTTAAATTAGCGCCTTTTTAATCCAACTCTTTTAAATGTGTTCAAGTTTGGTTAATACCAGACTCTAGGATTTTTTATTTTATGAAAACAGCAAATCCTTTTGTACCTGCATTTATCACTTGCATGCGTGAAGGCTATTCTCTAAAGCTTTTCCGTGCTGACGTGATTGCAGGTTTAACTGTTGCAATTGTGGCACTTCCACTTGCTATGGCAATGGCAGTAGCATCTGGTGCATCTCCTGATAAAGGCCTTGTTACTGCAGTAGTAGCAGGTTTCTTTATTTCTTTTTTAGGTGGTTCACGCGTACAGATTGGTGGTCCTACCGGTGCCTTCGTAGTAGTTATCTTTGATGTAATTCAGCGTTTTGGCTTTAATGGTCTAATCATCGCCTCAATTATGGCTGGTATGATTTTGATTATCGCAGGTTACGCTAAATTAGGTAAGCTCATCAAATACATCCCTTATCCTGTAATTACTGGTTTTACTACAGGTATTGCGGTAATTATTGCCTCATCTCAGGTTAAGGATTTTATAGGTTTAAATGTTGATAACATCCCTGCTGACTTTTTAAATAAGTGGTATGTGTTATTAACAAACCTAGATAAAGCATCACTTTGTGCAACTGCTTTAGGTGTTTTAGGTTTAGCTACTATCATTATTTGTAAGAAAGTATCTCCAAAGATCCCATCTTACTTAGTATCTATCCTTTTAATCTCTATTCTAGCATTTGCTTTCTCAATGCCAGTTGAGACTATCGGTAGTAAGTTCCCAAGTCTACCTACAGGTCTTCCAACCCCAGTATGGCCAACCTTCTCATTAGATGAAATTCGTCAATTAGTACCATCAGCATTTACCATTGCATTCTTAGCAGGTATTGAAGCCCTACTTTCAGCTGTAGTTGCTGACGGTTTAATTGGTCACAAGCACTCATTAAACCAAGAGTTAATCGGTCAAGGTGTTGCCAATGTAGCCTCAGGTTTATTTGGTGGTATTCCTGCAACTGGCGCAATTGCTCGTACTGCAACTAATATTAAAGCAGGTGGTAGGACTCCAGTAGCTGGTATCTTCCACGCTATCTTCTTATTAGTGTTCTTATACACCGCAATGGATATTCTAGCTTTCATCCCTATGGCTGCCTTAGCTGCAGTGCTATTCATGGTTTCATGGGGTATGTCTGATCTAAAACACTTCACTCAAATTGCTAAGATCAGCCCATCTGATAGAACTATTCTTTTCTTAACCTTCTTACTTACTGTAATGGTTGATCTAACCGTTGCTATCGGTGTTGGTGTAACTTTTGCTTCTCTACTATTCATGCGTCATATGTCACGCTCTGTAGAAATCCGTCGCCAAAACCACCGCAACGAATATGAAGAGCAAGATGGTGAGTCTGTAACTGATGATGAGATTGAAATTCCTGAAGATGTAATCGTACTTCAGATTAACGGTCCTCTATTCTACGGCTTTGCAGCTGAATTCTGCGATAAGTTAAAGTCACTTGAGCAAATGCCAAGAATTCTAATTCTACGTATGCGTTTCATGCCTTACTTAGACGCATCAGGTGAGAACTCAATTGAAGATATTATTAAGATCTGCCGTGAGCACAAGACTTATGTGATCTTCTCAGCTGTACGTTCACAGCCTCGTGCAATCCTACAAAAGGCAGGCATTCACAAGAACTTAGACGGTGCAATTGCAGTTGATTTTGACCATGCTTTAGATATGGCAAAGCAATTATTAGCTGATCCTGAGTTTACTAGAAAGCATATTGACCCAACCGTACATCACGAATAGTCAATACTGCTAACAAAAAGGGCTCTAAGTTTTTATCTTAGGGCCCTTTTAGTTTTTGATGATTTAAGATTGAAGAGAAAACTACTTAAAGTTCTTCTTCATGATGCGCTCTTTACTACGAGCCCACTCTCTATCTTTAATTGAGTCACGTTTATCGTGTTCTTGCTTACCACGGCATAAACCAATTTCAAGTTTAGCCCAACTTCCCTTCCAATAGCATTTTAAAGGAATTAAGGTATAGCCTTGTCTTTGTACGCTACCTGTAAGTTTATCGATTTCACGACGCTTTAATAAAAGCTTACGAGTACGAGTTGGATCACTTACCACGAAAGCACAACTAGTCTTTAATGGATTGATTTGAGAGCCTAGCATAATCACTTCACCATCTTTAATGGTTACATAAGCCTCAGCAATATTACATTTGCCAGCTCTTAAAGATTTTACTTCCCAGCCTTGTAACTCAAGACCTGCTTCAATTCTCTCTTCGATAAAATATTCAAAGGAAGCTTTACGATTTACAGCGACAACATTACTTGCTTGTTTCTCTTTTTTTGCCACTTTATAAGCTCCTGTAAAAAATCTTTATTATTCTGTCTTGGATTTTGCTTTATACAAAATCTTGATAATGACTTGTGACTGTGAATTGTACCTAAAAAACTTAGTGAACTTCAAATATTGTGAAAAAAATATACAGTTTTGCCGTTAAGATCTTTTAGAATGGACAAATAAGTGTCATGACCATGTCTTAAGCCAATTAAGATCTAAAAATAACAATATAAATAAAGAGCGTATTCTATGGAATTACATGATAATCTTGAGAACAGCGCAACTCAGGAAAATGATGCATTAAATGCTGATAGCTCTTCACAGCTTGAGAGCTATACTTATAAATCAGCTCCTTTCTTTAAGTCACTACTCACCTTTCACTTTGGCGATATTTCCATCGTGCAAAGAATTATTGCATCCTTTGCGTTAGCAATCTTTATCTTTGCAGTAGGCGCCTATTTTATTATTTCTAATGTTAATTCCTATGTGTCACAGCGTGATACTGTAGATAGACTCTACTCAGATTTGAACGCGGTCAATGCAGCCTTCATTGACTTAAGTCATGATGGTAATACCTCTCTTGCTAGAGCTCGTGCTAGCACTGCAATTGATAACATTAAAAGGAATTTAGCAGATACCCAAGATAACCATTTCTTTACTGCAAATCGCACCACTCAAGAATTACGCTCTGAGTTACAAAGATTTGTTGATGGTTCTCTTCGTGCTTTAAGTACCTCAAATGATGCTAATTCATTCTATGTTGAGCTTAAAAAATGCTCTGAGGTAGTAACTCGAATTGATAACCTTATTAAAACTGGCGATTTAGTATCCCACAGCTATAACTATGTGCTCTATTCACTATACTCAGTTTTAATTGTGACTATCGTTTTATATGTTCTACAGTCAATCTTCCTAGCAAAGTCACTTAACAGTGAAGTAAAGCATGTTTGGAAGTCCATGTTAAAGCTAGCAAGTGGTGACTTTAGACGTCAAGATAAAGGACAGAATCGTAAAAACGAAATTGGTAGTATTGATACCCTAGTAGATGTGGTATCAAATTCTATGCAGAAAACCGTCAACAAATTAAATGATGACTTTTCTAAGATGGTGGAGATGGTTAACTATAACTCATCAATGCTTGATAGCACCGCTGATGCAATGGAGACACAACGATCTAAAGCTCACAGTGTGGCTATTGCTACATCAAACATGGAAAACACCATTGAGAAGGTTACCGAGTTTGCTAGAAGCACCCTATCTGAGGTAAAGACAGCCGAGACTGCTTCAGATACTTGTCGTTGCACTATGCAAGATAACATTACGACCACTCATACCCTATCAGATAAATTAAAGAACACCTCTGTTGCAATTCAAAAGATCAATGAGATGGGTGAACAGATTAACTCGATTGTTAAAACCATTGCCGCAATTGCAGATCAAACTAACTTACTTGCACTAAACGCAACTATTGAGGCAGCCCGCTCTGGTGAGCATGGTAAAGGCTTTGCGGTGGTCGCAAACGAAGTACGTGACTTGGCAGTAAAAACTGCAGCTTCTACTGATGAGGTAACAGCTACCATTTCTAACCTATCTAAAGCAGTTCAAACTTGCGTGAAGGTAGTGGCATCTTGTGAAGAAGAAATGAATAACTCTGTGCAGCAAAGTAGTCGTGCTAACTCTGCTATCGAAGAGATTATGGGCATTATTGCCACCATTACTGATATGTCTGAGCAGATTGTACAATCTTGCCAAGAGCAAACCTCAATTGCAGCTGATGTAAACCACTCGATTGCTAACATTAACAATCTAACTGAAGAGTGCTTTGACCACATCAGTGATACTAAGCAAACTGTACATGAGATTAGAAATCTTGCTCAAAACCAACAAGATCAATTATCAGTATTTAAGACTAATCCAAATCCTGTTAAAACTGTAGAAACTACAGAAAACACAACTCAGAGTTTAGATAGTGCAACTGATACTTATGCTCAAGATGATAGTTATGAAGCTCAAGCACCAAGTGAGGAAGCTGAACACAACTTAGATGACTTAGGTGTAAGTGACGCTTTAGGCGGAGCTTTAAAAGATCTAGAGTCACAAAAGAGCTAAGTTATTTAACCTAAAAAAAAATTAAGTAAAAGCATCGTGCCAACCTTAAAGGTTGGCACAGTTTTTTCATATAAAGCATATATGGCAAGAAATTGTCAAAAAGCTTATGGAGAGAAAAGATGCCTTTATACTTAAATACTAATTTATCCGCAGTTTACGCGCAAAACTCGGTTAATAAAGCTACAAGAAACTTAGATGTTTCTTATCAAAAGCTATCCTCAGGTCTTAAGATCAATTCAGCTAAAGATGATCCTGCCGGTGTCCAGACCTCAGATAGATTAACCGTACAGTTAAACTCACTAAATCAAACTAACCGTAATGCTCAAAACGCCATTGCCTATGCCCAGACCGCAGAAGGCGCGATGGAAGAGCTTACCACTATGCTTGAGCGTATTCGTACGCTAGCTATTCAATCAGCAAATGGTACCAACTCAAATGATAACCGTAAGGCTCTTCAAGATGAAGTTGATGAGCTTAACGAGGAAATGTGCCGTATTGCTCGTGATACCACTTTCGGTGGTCAGGATTTATTAAATGGCCAAGCTTCAATTGCCCGTTTCCAAATCAGTCCTGATCCTGGCTCAATTATTAAAATTGACCTATCAATTGGCTTTGATACTGATAGCTTAGCTAAACTTGCAGCTAAAACTGCAGGCTCTGAGACCTTTGATTTACCAGAGGGTAATACCTTTACCACAGCTCAATCTTATAAGTTTGAAGATATCTTCCAATATAAGGTAAATGGCTATGGTATTGATATTTCAACTCAGTCAGCTGCCCAAATCGTATTAGCTGGTATCGATTACATGATTAACGCTATCGATACTAAGCGCTCTGAATTAGGTGCAATTCAAAACCGTTTAGAGTCAACTATTCGTAACCAAGAAAATGTAGCTGAGAACGTATCAGACTCTCGTGCCCAAATTCGTGATGCTGATTATGCTGAGGAAGTATCTAAAATGACTTCAGCTCAAATGCTACAACAAGGCTCTGTAACAATTTTGACACAGGCAAACTCTAAGCCTCAAATTGCTTTGCAGATGTTACAAGACTCTTAATTAACTTTTTAAAAACTTAAAAAAAACTTTTCTTTCATAAGCATTAAGGCGATACTTGTTAATACATCTATCGCCTATTTTTTTTAGATATTGCTTATGTCCCCTCTCTTCTATTTGGGCTTAATTACAGATCTTGCCTATTTTTTTCAATTACCTTTAAATTGATAGCTAGTTCATAGAGAAAAATACCATTCTCCTTTATAATATAGTGGTCTATTTTTTGAGGAAAATTATGGCTCAGTTCATTTATACAATGAATAGGGTTGGAAAGATTGTTCCCCCTAAACGTCAAATTCTAAAAGACATTTCTCTATCATTTTTTCCAGGTGCCAAGATTGGTGTTTTAGGTTTAAATGGTGCAGGTAAGTCTACTTTAATTAAAATTATGGCTGGCGTGGACACCGATTATGAAGGTGAGGCACGTCCACAACCTGGTATTAAGATTGGCTATCTTCCACAAGAGCCAGTTTTAGATCCAGAAAAGACCGTTAAAGAAACCATCGAAGAGGCTTTTGAAGAGGTATCTAAAGCTCTAAAGCGTCTTGATGAGGTTTACGCAGAATACGCAGATGAGAATGCTGACTTTGATGCTCTAGCTAAAGAGCAGGCAAAGCTTGAAGCTATCATCCAAGCTCATGATGGTCATAACCTTGAGGTACAAATTGATAAGGCAGCTGATGCTTTAAGATTACCTCCAAATGATCGTCAAATTAAGGTTTTATCAGGTGGTGAAAGACGCCGCGTAGCTCTATGCCGTCTTTTATTACAAAAGCCTGACATGTTGCTACTAGATGAGCCTACTAACCACTTGGATGCAGAGTCTATTGATTGGCTTGAGCAGTTCTTACATCAGTACCCAGGTACTGTGGTAGCTGTAACCCACGATAGATACTTCTTAGATAACGTAGCAGGCTGGATCTTAGAGCTTGACCGTGGTGAGGGTATTCCATGGGAAGGCAACTACTCTTCATGGCTTGATCAAAAAGACAAGCGTCTACAGGTTGAAGAGTCAACAGAGTCAGCACGTCGTAAGTCCATTGAGCGAGAGCTTGAGTGGGTACGTCAAGGTGCTAAGGGCCGTCATGCTAAATCTAAGGCTCGTCTATCTCGTTTTGAAGAGTTGTCATCTGTTGAGTATCAAAGCCGTAACGAAACTAACGAGCTTTACATTCCACCAGGGCCTCGTTTAGGTGAGACTGTGCTTGAAGTTGAGCATCTATGCAAATCATATGATGATCAAGTTCTAATCGATGATTTAAGCTTTAGCATTCCAAAAGGTGCTATCGTAGGTATCATCGGTCCTAACGGTGCAGGTAAGTCAACTCTATTTAGAATGATGACCGGTATTGAAAAGCCTGATTCTGGCTCTATTAAACTTGGCGAGACTGTAGTTACCGCTTATGTTGAGCAGTTCCGTGACCAAATGAAGAATGAGAACACCGTGTATGAGGAAATCTCTCAAGGCCAAGACATTCTAAAAGTTGGCGCTTACGAGATCCCATCTCGTGCTTACATCGGTCGTTTTAACTTCCGTGGTACCGATCAGCAAAAACGTGTAGGTGACTTATCAGGTGGTGAAAGAGGCCGTTTACAGCTAGCAAAACTATTACAAGTTGGCGGTAACTTATTATTACTAGACGAGCCTACTAATGACTTAGACGTTGAAACCTTACGTGCTCTAGAAAATGCTTTATTAGAGTTCCCAGGTGCTGCGATGGTGATCTCCCACGATCGTTGGTTCTTAGATAGAATTGCAACTCATATCCTAGACTATGGTGATATGGGTAAGGTTTCTTTCTTTGAGGGTAACTATACTGAGTATGAGGCTTGGAAGAAAGCTAACTTAGGTGAAGAGGCTCAACCTCATCGCTTGAAGTTTAAGAAAGTAACTAAGTAGTACTTAGACAAGATAATTACTAAAAATCCTGCATTTGTTTTCAACTGCAGGATTTTTGTTTTTTAATACCTAAGCTTATTCTTGCTTTGACGCAACTACTTATCAAAGCGTCTAGTCAAATGCTTAAATAAGTAGTGAGCAAGAGGTTTAGCTGAAGTTTTAGTAATGGCAAAGCCTGCCTTTTGCGCAGTACGTAAAGCCTTAATATTATCAAAACTTGCTAAGGTGGAGATACCGTTAATATAGCCATTGTCATAGCAGTTTGATGAATATTGACGCAGTTTCACACCAATACCGCGGTCTTGATATTTATGAGCAACACCTACATAGAGCTCATGTAAGATCTTGTCATTCATCTCGCAAGGTTGGAAAAAGAATAAGTCATAGGCAATGATATTGCCTGAGCCATCTTGCACCACACTTACTAAATCACGAGCTCTAAAGCGGTAAATCCAAGATAAGAAACCATATAAAGGGAATCTAAACAGCTCTAAGTGAAGTAGCTCAATTTGTCTTAAGTCACGAGCAGTACCTGGTCTAAAGATTAAATCTCCATCTTTAATCACATCAGTTTTACGGATACCCTTAGAGAGCTTTAAGTTTTTCCTAAAGATCTTAATGTGTTCTGCCCTTTCGGCAAGTTCGTGCATTATGGCCATAATTCCCATCCTTTGTTCTTATTATTATCGGTAATCGCACCGTTTGAGAGCATTTACCCTAATCTAAGATACGATTTGCATTATTTTGCTTTTATATTTAAATTATAGGCTAGATTATGAATTTTAACCAACTATGGTTTCCGGAGTTTTATGATGAATTTTTTCAAGAAAGCGGTATTAGCTGCAAGCCTAGTAGTAACTGCAGCATCAACATTTGCTGAGGATAAGCCAGTTCTACGTGTTGCAACTGAGCCTTCTTTTGCTCCATTTGAGTTTATGGATCCAAATTCTCAGGAATTAGTTGGTTTTGATATCGACGTTATTAACGCAATCGCTGAGCTTGAAGGTTATGCTACCGATATTTCAAGCATGCCATTTGATGGTCAAATTCCAGCAATTGTAACAGGTCAAATTGATGTTGCAATCTCAGGCTTTACCATTACTAAAGAGCGTGAAAAGATTGTTAACTTCACCGAGCCTTACTACAACGGCGGTCTTGGTGCTTTAGTTAATAAGAAAGTACAAGACATTGTAAAGACTGCTAAAGATTTAGAAGGTAAGGCAATCTGTGCTCAGATTGGTACCTCAGGTGCTATGTACGCTCAGCAAATTCCTGGTGCTGTTGTAACTCAGTTTAATACTGCATCTGAAGCTTTCATGGAGCTAAACAAGGGTACTTGTATTGCATCTGTTAATGATAAGCCTGTTTTAGAGTACTACTTAGCAACCACTGGTAATGAGAATCTATACCTATTAAATGATTACTTTACACATGAAAATCTAGGTATTGTTACCTCTAAAAAGAACAAAAAGCTATCTGATCAAATTAACGATGGTTTAAAGAAGATCAAGGCTAACGGTACTTACGATAAGCTATACAAGAAGTGGTTTAGCGCAATTACTAAGTAATAAGATTTAAGATTGAATAGTTGAATGTTAGTCAAAGCCGGCAGTTGCCGGCTTTTTTAATGTTTTTTAATTGCTTGTTTTTGTAGCTGCATGCTTAAGCTTTTAGTTCTTAGAAAAGAAATCGCGGATCTCGGTAATTGGGGCGTGACCACGTGACTCTAAGAAGTCTAATACAGCAAGAGGGCTACGATTGATAATTTGATCTTCTTTAATGTCTGCTTCTTTGCAGATTTCTAAAGCTGGCTCAAATTGACCTAAATAGTAGCTAATGTGAGCATCGGTGCCTAAAGATACTGTGTTACCAATCTTTTTAGCAAGCTTTGCAATCTTAATGCAGTTATCATGAGATCCAAAGCGAGTGTTAACATCAGAACTTGAGTTAATCTCAATTGCAACATTACGCTCTTTAGCCTCAACTAATAACTCCTCATAATCACATGGGTAGTTAGCTGAACCTGGGTGGCTTAGAATATCCACCTTGCCTTTCATCATTACTTTTTTATAAAGATGTAAGTGGTTTTCAGGATTGGTTGGAGGATTATTTGGGTGAAAACCTGCTAACACGATATCAAGATTTTTATACTGATATGACTCAACATCAATATTACCATCAAAAAGAATATTAGCTTCAATACCACGTAATACCGCAATACCATCACAAATGCGAGGTACTACCTTTAAATTATTAAAATGCCACTTGTGTGGACCATCTTCTAAATCAGGGCCATGATCGGTGGTAGCGAACATTTGAATGCCGCACTTTTGAGCCTGATTAACATACTCAACGATGGTTGAGTAAGCATGATCAGATGCGATAGTATGAGTGTGTAAATCAACGAAAAATTGCATAGTGTCCTCTAATTCTTTCTTAGGTTGATCTGTTAATTGTTTGTAATTGTTTTTTTGTAGTTGTTTTTTTTAATTGTCTTTGTTGTTTTAACTTTCTAAGTATTTTAATCGATAACCGGTACCCAGTGCTCAGTATGATAAGCCTCAAAGCAAAGTTTAATTTGCTCAATAGTGGTGGTACCTACTCTTAAATCTTTAACTGGGATATCCTCAAGTTTAAAGAACTTGCGCTGCAAGGTCTCATCATTTGGCGTAAAGTCCCCTTCCCCTGCTTTACAGATAGTAAAGGAAGCTAGGATATGGAAAGGCTGCTTTGAAATATTCCACTTACTTTTATTAAGCATGCCCACAAACTTATATGGGGTTACAATCATGCCAGCCTCTTCACGTACTTCTTTGACCGTATTTGAAAAGAGGGTTTCCATCTCATCACACCAGCCACCAGGCATTGACCAACGTCCGCCCATAGCCTCTTGTACTAGTAGGATTTCACCTTGCTCATTAAAGACCGCTGCACGGGTATCAATTTTTGGGGTGATGTAGCCTCTATCTAAGCAAATTGCTTGTTTAACATTTACAAGTGGCTCACAGGTAATAGTTGCAACCATCTCACAAGCAATTTCACGTAAGCGTAAAAATCTTTCTTTATCAAATAGGTTTTCTGTATAGGTAAGACCAATTTGACCAATAGCTTGAATTTCTTTTGCCCACTTATAGAAGTTAAAGTTTAAATTGTCATAGCTAAAGATAGCTGAAACGATATCCCATGGATTTAAAAAGCTAAAATCAATCTTGTAAGAGCGCTGTAGCCTTGTGCCCCATACGGCAAGGCCAAAAGCAATGCCGGCATCCTTAGCGCACTTGATGTCACTTTCAGTGTCACCAATAAATAAGATCTCATCACGGCTAGCGCCAGTTATCTCCATGTACTTTAGAATAGAATCAGGATATGGCTTAGCTCTTTTAACGTCACTTGCGCTAATTGAGATATCAAAATAAGGCTTAAGCTCAGTTGGCATTGGAGATGCGATGTCACAGACCTCACCTCCGATGGTACGAGCTCGGCTTGTAATAATACCTAGCTTTAAGCCCTTTTCTTTTAAGTACTTGATAACTGCAATTACGTTATCAAAAGGCTTAATAGTATTTAAATACTTTTTACAATTCTCAGCCCACTCACAAGATAAGGCATCAAAGTCATCTTGATGAAAGTTGAGCTCTTTATTGGTGTTTTCAGCACTTGATCCCATAAATCTGGTAAGTGACTCATAAGTCTCAGTAGTATTAGGATCGTGTTTTTTGACCACATCAAATAGTGCCATAGTGTAGGCATATTCAGTGTTATAGATGGTACCATCTAAATCAAACAAAATGTGCTTAAAACGAGCTAACATGAAAGCTCTCCTTTATTTACTATAACTTGATGGACGATGATATTTGAGTCTACTACTTTAAAGTGTACATCCACATTGTAAAGTTTAGCGCAATAATCCTTACTATCAGTCTCATCTTTATAAGCAGGGCGAGGATCCTGAGATAAGGTCTGTACTACTGCCTCAAAGCGTCTTTGTCCTAGTGCTTGCAAAAGTACCTTATCAAGATCATCTTTGAAGACTACCTCATATTGCACAGGAGGAATACTTGCAAAGCCACCTATGGCATCAGGTACTGAGTCAACAAAGGGAATGTAAGGCTTAATATCGATAATTGGTGTACCGTCAACTAAGTCAGCGCCACTTACCTCTAAACGTACCTTGCCTTTTTCACGAATGACCTTGTTAAGCTTAACAATTGATAAGCCTAGACGATTAGGTCTAAAAGGAGAACGGGTTGCAAAGACACCAACTGAGACATTACCACCTAAACGTGGAGGACGCACCTTTGGTCTAAACTTAGTGTATTCAACCTTATCAAATAAGAAGATCACATGAATATGTGAAAAGCCTTCTAAACTAATAAAGGCAAGCTCATCATTATAGGGTGGGTAGAACTCGATAATCGAGACAGCATCAGGTGCCAAGCCTGGTTGTCTTGGCACTGCGAATTTCTCAAGATATGGAGAATGGATAAAGCCAATTGGCTCTATTTGAAAGTTACTTTGACTTTTCGACGTCATCGTTAACTGCAATTGCGTTAGCGTAGCAAGAAACTGATACCTTGCAAGCTGGAGTGTTTTCTAAGCGTACACACTTACCAAACTTGATAGCATTAGCACCAAGATCAGCAGCCTTCTTACGAGCATCAGTACGTGCATTAGCCTCAGTTGCTACAGGATCATCTTCAGTTACCTGGCAAGATAAACCTTCAACTACACCTAATAGATGAGTTGGCTTGTTTTCAATATCAGCATCAGTTACCTCAGTTGCAGCAGATGGCTTGAAGTACTCTTTGAAGTTTTGAGGATCAAGATTAGTCTTGAACTCAAAGCTAGAGCAAGCAACTAAAGTTAGAGCAGATAAAGCAAAAATAATTGATTTCATTAAAATTTTAAAAGGCAGGTTGCCCTGCCTTATTCCTAAATAAATTAAGGTTATGCGCTAAAGTGAGCAATCGCGTTTTCAATACGCTTTAAGGTACGCTCACGGCCAACTAACATCATAGTATCGCCAATACCAGGTGACATAGCACTACCAGTTACAGCAATACGTAGAGGCTGACCTACTTTACCCATGCCAATCTCACGCTTTTGAGCAATCTCTTCAAGTACCTTATCAATAGACTGTGCGTCCCATGATGATAGGTTTTGTAGAGCTTCTAAAGCATCTTTTAGCACGTCAACAGAGCCTTCTTTGATCCACTTTTTAACACCAGCTGGATCGTACTCAGTAATTTCTTGATAGTAGCAAGCAGCCTTTTGAGCCATCTCTTTTAGAGTATGGGTACGCTCGCAGTAGTTACGAACGATTTCCTCTGGCTTTGGACCTTGTGATAAATCATTAATACCGATACGGTTTAAATGCCATACTAGCTCTTTTGCTACATCTTCAGATGGTAAGGTCTTCATGTAGTGAGCATTTAACCAATCAAGCTTTTTAGTGTTAAAGCCTGATGCTGACTTAGTAATAGCATCTAGAGTGAATAGGTTAATCATCTCCTCGCGTGAGAAGATCTCTTGATCACCATGTGACCAACCAAGACGCACTAGATAGTTTACTAAAGCCTCAGGTAGGTAACCGTCCTCACGGTACTGCATTACAGATACTGCGCCATGACGCTTTGATAGCTTAGTACCATCATCACCTAGGATCATAGCAAGATGGCAAAATACTGGTACAGGTGCACCTAGTGCCTTGTATAGGTTAATCTGACGAGGGGTATTATTAACATGATCATCACCACGGATAATGTGGGTAATGCCCATATCCCAATCATCAACTACTACGCAGAAGTTGTAGGTTGGAGTACCGTCAGAGCGCTGAATGATGAAATCATCAAGCTCGCTGTTCTTAAACTCGATGTGGCCTTTTACCATGTCGTCAAAGGCAACAATACCATCATCTGGGTTTCTAAAACGAATTACATATGGCTCATCTGCTGCGTGCTCAGAATGATCATCACGGCAGTGACCATCATAACGAGGCTTTAGACCGTTTTTCATCTGCTCTTCACGCATCTTCTCTAAGCGCTCTTTAGAGCAATAGCACTTGTAAGCCTTGCCTTCTTTTAATAACTGCTCAATTACCTCATGGTATCTATCAAATCTCTTAGTTTGATAGTAAGGACCTTCATCCCACTTTAAATCGATCCACTTCATTGACTCGATAATGGCATCGATAGCTTCTTGAGTTGAACGCTCTCTATCAGTATCTTCGATACGTAGTACGAACTCACCATTACAATGTCTAGCGTATAGCCATGAGAATAATGCTGTTCTAGCACCGCCAACGTGTAAAAAACCGGTTGGTGATGGGGCAAATCTTGTTTTTACAGTCATGATTAAAATCCTTTAAAAAAGTTGCTGTATTTTACCACGTCAACGCCCCTTTAGGGCATACAAAAAGCAAAAGATCATCTGCTTAAAGCTTAAAATTACGTAAAGCTAAATTTGAATGAGAGCACTGTCTAATGTCTTAGAGAAATTAAGAACGATTTGTGATGAAGAGCTTATGAACTGAAGTGTTGAAAAGTTTAATCATCAAAAATACGAAGGTCCTGCTGAAGAGATCTCAAAGCAGTTAAAAGCAAGTGTCAATCCAAGTGAGATTATGATTTCAGTTGGTGGTACTCGCTACAATGACTATGGCAATAGTCATTACTTAAAAGATGTGGATAAGGCAGTGGTTGTAGTATACCCAGAGGATATCTACAGTGAAGATCAGATCTTAAACTTAGTTGAAAGTGGTGAGATTGACAAAAAAGCTGACATCTCTGCCCTGGTGCAAGACGTGATTTTTAAATAGCTTATCTTATTCAGATAAGTAAAAGCAAAGACACAGATACACAAAGCCCATCTCAAGAACGACTTAAGATGGGCTTTTTTAATTTAGTTTTGATGGAAAGTTTTGACTTAAAACTATTCTTCGTCTTCAATCACAAGCTTTGGAATAGCTAAATCTGGGTGCTCACCTGACCAACCTGTCTTATCAGGAACAGCGCGTAGTGCGTTTAAGTCCTCGTCTTCTAACTCAAAATCAAATAGCTCCATATTAGCTTTCATACGTGAGTAGTTTGAGCTCTTGGCAATTGGAAGTACATCATGCTGCAAACAGAATTTTAATAGAACCTGCGCAGTTGAGACATTGTACTTTTTAGCAATCTTTACAACATCTTCGTTTTCAACTAACTTGCCACGACCTAATGGTGCCCAGGCTTCAACTACAATGTTATGACGGTGACAGTAATCTACAGCACCTGTCTGCATATAACCTACATGGAACTCGATTTGATCAACAACTGGTGTTTCCATACCACGGATAGCATCAAAGTGCTGAGGTAGGAAATTAGATACACCAATTGACTTAGTCTTACCTTCTTTTTTAAGCTCGATAAAAGTTTCCCAAGCCTTAGCTAATTTCTCTTCCCACTTTTCATCATTCTCATCAACACGAGGCCAGTGGATTAACAATAGATCAACATAGTCCATGCCTAAGTTTTGTAGTGACTTTTCAACAGAGGCTCTAATCTTCTCTGGCTCTAAATCATCTTTCCAAACTTTAGTTGTAATAAAGAACTCTTTGCGGTCAACACCTGACTCTTTTATCGCCTCACCTAAAACGTTTTCTGTACCATATAAAGATGCAGTATCAAAGTGTCGATAGCCCATCTGAATAGCTAGAGCTAAGGTGCTAACACCATCTTCATCAGGATCGACTTTGTAGGTTCCAAAGCCTACACAAGGAATTGTTCTTTCATCTAGAAGCGAGAAGGTGCTGTGGAAGTTCTTTATCATAAGTGTGTCCTTTCAACATCTGTAGTGTTTTAATGATATTTATGTCACAGATATCTTGTTGTTATTAGAATGAGCACCTCTAATAATAGTAAAAACTTGCAATTAGCGGTATATCGTATGTTTAAAACATGATAAACATCACGATATTATCGCACATTATGTAAACGGTTGCATAATCTTTTAAATATTTTTATCAAGAAAGATTTTCAATAATGTTAAGTGCCTATCTAACATGTAGCTAAAAGTCTTGTATAATCAAGAATTAACAGTACTTTTGTCAAAGAAAAGCAAAAAGGTGACATTTTGATTAGAGAGAAAATAAGCGCCGTATTACAAGGCACTACTGCTAACAAAGGCATTGCCTTTGGTAAGATTTCTTTTCTAAAAAGAGCTACCGATACCGATGCTAAAGTTCATGTAGATAACACTGATTCTGAAATTGAGCGTTTTGAAAAAGCAAGACTTCACGCTATTGCCCAGTTAAGTGCCCTTTATGAGGCAAGTTTAGAAAAACTAGGTGAACAAAATGCTGTAGTCTTTCAAATTCACCAAATGATGTTAGATGATCCTGATTATGTATCATCTATAAAAAAGCTCATCGTTAAAGAAGAGGCTAACGCTGAATACGCTGTAACTAAAGTTGCTCGTCGTTTTGAAAAGCAATTTTTAGAAATGGACAATGACTACATGCGCGGTCGTGCGGCTGATGTTATCGACATCTCAAGACGTGTAAAAGAGATCTTGATGATGCACGCAGGCAAGCTCAAAAAACATGGCATTAGCTTTGACAACTCTGGTCCCATTATCCTTGCAACCGATGACTTAGTCCCATCAGAGACCGTACAACTTGATAGCAAGAAAGTAACCGGTATTATCACCTCTTTAGGCTCTACAAGATCGCATACTGCTATCTTTGCTAGAACCATGGGTATTCCGACAATTGTCTGTGTAGGAGATAGCCTAACACCTGATCTAGAAGGTAAATACGCTATCTTAGATGGTAACTCTGGTTACATCTACATTGAGCCTGATGAAGGTACCATTACCCGCTATTCTGAGATGAAGAAAACTGACGATGCTCAGCACTCTCACTTAGAGGAATTCAGAGGTAAGGAAACTGTTACTAGATCGGGAAGATCAATAAGGCTTTACGCTAACTCTGGCTCACTTGCCGACATTGATTTAATTAAAGCCTCCGATGCTGAAGGTATTGGCCTGTTTAGATCTGAATACATTTACATGCAAGCTCATGACTATCCAACTGAAGATGAGCAATTTGCAATTTATAAAAAAGTCTTACAAGGCATGGGGAAGAAGAAGACAATTATCAGAACACTTGATATCGGTGCTGATAAAACTGCTGAATACTTCATGTTAAAGCCTGAAGAAAACCCTGCTATGGGTGTGCGTGCGATAAGACTATGTTTAACCAACAAAGCTTTATTTAAAACTCAATTACGCGCTCTGTATAGAGCCTCTGTTTTTGGCAACCTATCAATCATGGTGCCTATGATCACCTCAGTTGAAGAGGTAATTGAGTGTAAGAGAATTATTGAAGACATCAAAGTAGAGCTTAAAGCTCAAGAGCTAGAGTTTGCTGATAACGTTGAGTTTGGCATCATGGTAGAAACACCTGCTGCTGCGTTAATCTCAGATGAACTCGCTCCTCTTGTTGATTTCTTTAGTATTGGTACTAACGATTTAACCCAGTTTACCCTAGCTGCTGACAGGCAAAATGCTGATTTAGGCACCTACCTAAATCCATATCATCATGCCGTAGTAAGACTAATTGAAACTACGATTAAAAATGGTCATGCCGCCGGAATTTGGGTGGGTATCTGTGGCGAGCTAGCATCTGACGAGAAGTTCTTAGGCAAGCTCATTCAGTTAGGCATCGATGAGATGTCAGTTGTACCATCAAGTGTTTTAACCCTACGCGCTAAGATTGCAAGCTTAGGTTAATTTTATTTAGCTTGCAAAAATCGATCTTAGCTAATGGAGATTATTTAATGCCACAATGCATAGTAATAGCAGATGAGATCACAGGCGGTAGCTCTGTAGGCTCAATGCTTGAGAAAAACGGCAATTCAGTATGCTCACTTATGAACGCAAGAGGTCTTAAAGATGAAAAGACTGCGAATTTCGATTGCCTAGTTTACTCAACTAATTCACGTAACTTAACTGCTCAGCAAAGCTATCAAATGGTGTTCTCAGCAGCTAAGCTTTTAAAATCAAAAGAAGTAAAACTTTACGCAAAACGTATCGATCCTGCGATGCGTGGTAACACCTGCGCTGAAACTGAGGCTCTATTAGATGCTTTAGGTGATAGTGATCGTGTTGCTATTGTAGTTCCTGCCTTCCCTGCCCTACATCGTACTAACGTAGGTGGCTATATCCTAGTTGATGGTAAGCCACTTCAAAAATCCCTAGCAGGCCTTGAGGACTTATACCCAGCTGAGTCTGGGCGTGTTGCTGATCTTTTCACTGAAAAGTTTCAGTACAAGGCAGAGGCTCTGCACTTAAAAGAATACTTAAAGGGCACTGAAAATCTAGCTGCAAGAATTAAAGCCCTAGCTGAAGATGGCGTACGTGCTATTGTGCTTGATTGTACCTCACAAGAGGACATCAACTTAATTGCTGATGCTGTAGTCTTATCTAAAATTAAGTTTTTAGCTGTAGATCCTGGTCCATTTACCGCAACTCTTGCCCGTAAGGTAATGCGTACTAAGTCAGTAGCCACTGCTGCCTCTAGCGCGAAGATCTTTGGTATTGTAGGTGGTGTAAATCCTTTAATTGCAGCTCAAGTTGAAATGCTTAAACTTGAAGAAAAGGTTAATGTGGTAACTATCCACAACTTAGAGCTACTTGAGGATCAACAGCATCGCAATGCAGAGATTAACCGTGTGGTTGACGAGCTCTCAACTAAGTTTGATAACTACACTATCTCTTTTGCAGTATCAGATAACATGGAGCTTAATAATCAAATCTCTGTTGAGTATAAAGAGCTTTTGATGAAGACTAATCGTACTCCAACTGAAGCACTTGAAATCATCTCCACAGCCTATGGTCAGATTGTACAAAAGGTATTAGAAAAGAGACCTGATATTCAGGCACTATACACCAAAGGTGCTGAATACACCGTTGCTGTGTATCGTGAGCTTAAATCTATGGGCTTGAAGGTCTTAGGTCAAGTATTACCACTTACCGCTTATGGCGAGTTAATTGATGGTGATATGGCAGGACTTAAGTGTGTAACTTCAGCTTCCTCTGCTACTGATACCAATACAATTGTTGATAGCATTCAATATATTAAAAGAAAATTAGCAATTTAAGCTAATTTAAGATATGATAGGTGCCATTGATTGTTGGCACCTATTACTATTGATAGGTTCTTGCTTTTCAAGACTTACAATCATCTTCCCTTGCGGGCATAGTTTAATGGTAGAACTGAAGCTTCCCAAGCTTTTAGCGCGGGTTCGATTCCCGTTGCCCGCTCCACGACCTAGATTAGTAAAAGTCAGGATCATACCCATCATCATGACCAGATCCCTCGCTACTAATCATTTCAAAGCCGTTCTTTTTACACCAATCCTTTACCGCATAATCAACACCGAAATCTTCAACTACTGGCTCATAGTAATCATCCGCTGAAACATATTCATCAAAATCGTCATCAAGGTATTTAGTTAAGCTATCTTGATAGAATCTGCCTATATCATAGCTGTCCATGAACGGATTCTTTTTTAATTCTTCTAAAAGTTCTTCTGAAGGTTGTATGTTTTCTAGTGGTTTAAGCGCAATTTTGGCGTTGTAATGACAAGTGACAGATCCACCACGATAAGACCACACAGAACATCCTTCCCAATCAACTTTAAGGTTCTGTCCAACAAAATCTTTCCAACCTGACAAATTGTTGTCTTTCCACTCTTTAATATTCTCGTCTGAATAGAGTTCAAGAAAAATTTGAGCAAGTTTATCTGAAGTTTTCTTTTTTAAGTCGCAATCATTTTGAATAATCGAAGAGAGAGTCAGGTAGTCGCGCTCTTGTAATGCAATCTTATCAATATTACTTACTAGAGCAAAAAGAATAGCTCTAGAAGTTTTATCATCAGTTGTAGGCGTTCCTAAAAGTTTTTGGTATACCTCATAAGGATGATCACGCAAAAAATTTGGTCCATTAACATCAATTAAGTATTTCAGTGTTGCAACTTCAGTTTGAGCCACGGTAGAATTCTCCGATTTGTTGATCATTTTGATTTTTTAAATTGTATTCTATTGCACTAAAACAACGAAAAACAATCTTAAGAAAATTACTTACCTAAGTATATGACTTAATTTCAAAAATCTTAACCCATCAAAGTTTAAAAGTATAATTTCTTACACGAGCTGCACATCAAAACTGATAGCAGTCACAAAATGATATAACCAATGTAGATCTAGAACCATAGCGAGCTAGATGTTCTTTAAAAATCTGTTTTTAGGATTAAATAGAGCAGTTCAATGATCTTTTTATTGAGATTTTGAATGTAGGTACAACGAGTTAAGCAGGAGCTAAGTCCTGCTTGAGATTGATTGGAGCTTAATCTTGAAGTCCTATAAATTTAGGAACTTTAGGCCTTTCCATAGTATCTAGTGGATGGCATTGTTTCCAATACATACAAAGTAGAACTAAAGCTTTTTCTGGGGATACAAAGTTCTCCATAACATTAGCAAAAGTTGGTAAGGTATTCTTACTACTTTTCATCTTTTGGCGAGCAAAGCTTAAGACGTTGTAGGTAATGTTATTTAACATCACGCGAGAAGCTAGACAGTCTTCATCATTAGCATTGATTTTGTCTTGATAGATGACAGTATCTAAAGTGTTGTGGTGAACTTCAATACGCCAGTAAACACTAATAGAGTGAAGCATTTGTTCAATGCCAGCTTCATCCATCTCAATGGTAGATATAAAGTATCTTGTGTACTCACTAGGCTCTGGTGGCTCATTAGGAGAATCAGTCCTAAACTCCTGAGATTTTGTATAGACTCTAATTAGAGTTTTTACATTATCAAAGACACCTTCTTTACAAGGTAGCTTAGGAGATTTAATAAAGGTAAGCTCACGTTCAACATGACGACCTGATTGATCTTCAGAGTAACTAAAGGTCTTAGCACCTAAGATGTTGTTTGAGAAAGCTTCTTTTATAGCATCAACACCTTTAACTACAAGTATGAGCTCATAGAGAGGATTGTCCCTTAGTACTTTAAGTACAGAGTCTTTTGAATTGATGGCATCAGCCATAAATACCTTCTTCTCCTTAACTTTGATGTTATGCAACATTTTCGCAATTGATACATGCTCATTACCTTTCTTATCGGTAATATCAATAGCTTGTACTAAGTCATCTTCTGCATTGTAGGTACTAACCACGATACCGGCTTTCTTATTACGCCTATACTCGCCCTTTTTGTAACTGCCTTTTAACTCTTGGCCATCAGCGCAGCTAGTATCAGCCATGTTTGGTTTTTGAGGAAAAATGTCTTTGTTATGAGATACCTCTGTTTTAGCCTCTTGCATGCCAAAATGCTCATTAAAGAAGTTGATGAGGTTATCTTTACCTACAAGCTTTAACACTCGTCTTACTGTTTCTCTAGACAGTAAGTTATCAGGTGTTGGCATGTTTGGTATTAAGACTTGTAACAATGGATTAAACTTCATCCAATATCTGCAGATATAATCGCAGGTATTGCCTTGTTTACCGATGTTACTGAGCATTGCTGTTAGAATTACCGCATCACATGGATAAGCTACGACGTTATCAAATCTGTCATCTAGCTCAGCCCACTTTTGATGAATGGTAAAGAGTATATCTCCTAGAGTTTTTTTGAGGTTATCAACGCTAGCTTTACGTGTTTTGGAGATGGCTTTGAGCTCTTCTTTGATTTCAAAAGCTCTTTTTACTACACCTTCAAAATCACTGCACTTTCCTCCACCTAAAAAGATGTCAGTGACACCTTCATAATCTTTATCGTGTAAGTTTGCGTGAGCACCTTTGATAACTGCTCGTATAGGATTGAAGAAGTTACTAAATTCTTCAAAGGTCATGTCGTTTACATTTGGTTTCATATTAGCATTTTGGCAATACAAAGCTTTACGGCAAGACGATGATGTCTTGCCACTAGCTTCAAGTATTGCATTAAAACTGATAAATGTAACCTAATAATCTGAACAATGTGGTTATTCTACCTAAGTCTTGGACCGATTAATAGATCTTAAAATTATATGTATCCTATTGATCTTAAAAGAAGAAATTTAGCAATTTCTTGTCTTACATTAATCTTAAAAACAAGTTTTTAAAGAACATCTAAATCGCATGGATTTAGATTTACAAACTAAAAGGACTCATGTGACTTTTGTCAAATTACATGTGCAGCCCGTGAATTTCTTATATAATAAATATATTGAAGACTCGGTTGTGTTCCAATAAGAGAGAAAAATGGATTTTGATCAATTAAATGCAAGATTGCCAGAGGGTAATTCTGACTTTAAAGATATTATTAGCTCAAATTGCATTTATGTAGATAAAACTAAGTATATCTACAGAATGGCTTTGAAAAAAGGTGCATATTTTCTCTCAAGACCTCGTCGCTTTGGAAAAAGTACTTTAATCTCTACTCTTGAAGAGCTATTTTCACATGGTGTTAAGCCTTACGATGAGCATGACTCTTATTTCAAAGGTCTTTACATTGAAGATAAATGGACTGATGAGAAAAAGTACCTCATCATGAAATTAGACTTTGCTGAGCTTTTTTCTGATTACTGTAGCACAGGCATTGAATTTGAGAATAGATTTGTTCAAGTTTTAAACGACTACGCTAAACAGTTTGGAATTGAACCAAAAGTTAATGCAAAAGTTTCAGACGCTTTTAGTAACATTCTTAAAAATGTAGACAATCAAAGCTTAGTCATTTTGATTGATGAATATGATAATCCTCTAACTCAAAACATTAACCATCCAAATGTTTTTGAAGATATTGCCAAAGCTTTAAGAGCTTTTTATCAAAGTATGAAATCAAACTCTGGTAAATACCGCTTTGTGTTTATAACAGGAATTACTAGATATAAAGATACTGCAATTTTTACAGCAGGTAACACTATCAAAGACATATCTCTAAACTCAGAATATGGAGAAATAGTTGGTTACACTCGTGAAGAGATAAAGCATTACTTTAACGATAATTTAAAATATGCATCTTCAATAAGGCTTACAAAAGACGTTGAAAATGTAACGGAAGATGACACTGAAGCTCTACTCGATGATCTTGCAACCATGTATGATGGATATTGCTTTGACGAGGATACAGAAACTCACGTTTATTCAACATGGTCTGTTATTTCCTTCTTTAGCGATAGGAAATCAAAACTTAATAAATATTGGTATGACAATGGTGGTACACCATCTATATTCTCACATTATCTTTACAACATTAAAAGCAATATCAAAGATCTAATGAACAAGGATTCTGTGGCAATAAGTAAAAACATTTTTAAGAATCCTTCAAATCTTGCAACAATGGATGTTAATGTTCTGCTTTATCAAACAGGATACTTAACATTTGATAAGAACGTTAATGAATCATATTTCTATTTAAAAATACCAAATCTTGAAATAAAGCAATCATTAGCAGATTTGTACTTCACTACCATGTATGACGGAGACAAGGTAACACCTGATTTGGATTCTAAGTTTAGTACTTATGAAACAACTAAAGATATTGTTGATCTGTTTAATCGTATCTTAAATGCTATAGATTATGAGCACTATCCTTTGACTCAAGAGTCAGCCGTTACGAACTCGTTGTTTATGTTCTTTAGTGGCTACGGTCTAACCCATACTAACGTAAATGTACATAGTTCTAAGGGCCGAGCTGATCTCATCATAGATGATGAAAAGCGTCGTATTGTCTGTGAGCTCAAATATGCAAAAGATACAGATAATGCTGAAAAACTATTACAAGAGGCATGCGAGCAAATTGAAAACAGAGAATATGGTGATACAGAACCACAGCCTCATAAGATTATAAAAATAGCTTTAGTCTTTAGCGAAAAAGAAAGAAAATTCACACTATATAAAGACTGTTAATGACTATATTGTGTGGAAAATAGATGTTTTAAAAGCTCTGAGAGAATTTACCACCTAACGATTATTTGAAAAATGACTTATCTAAAAAAGTCACTAATCGATTCCTGTCGCCCGCACCAATCGCTAAAAATCGCGATCAAGGCACTATTTTTAGTTTATTGATTTTAAAGGATTATTTCTTTAAAGTTTTTCTAAAAAATATACCCAGGACCTTAAGCAATTTTTAAATTAAGGTTATGGGCGATGGTAAACACCACCTTCTCAATGAGAAGTGGTAAATCTTTTAACTTACTGCGATCTCTTTCAGAGATCTCAGACCTAGGACA
>Ga0256405_10003671_pt1 | contig 31093 bp, 32 predicted proteins | sample RumenRJG_02DNA_FD_189096 | JGI IMG/M metagenome (GOLD analysis project Ga0256405, IMG submission 189096) | Bovine rumen microbial communities from Lethbridge, Alberta, Canada - RJG_02 | ecosystem: Host-associated > Mammals > Digestive system > Stomach > Rumen | place: Canada: Alberta...
GCTTGGAAAGTTCGGATTCGCGTCCCATTCCCCGTAGCAGTATTGCCAGCCGTCGTCGACAATGATCCGTTTCACATGCTGTTTCAGCACGGGATCGGCGGCGATGAACTCGGCGTTTTTCATCACATCATCTTCGGTGATGGTCCAGCGGTAGTAATCCCAGGAATTCCAGCCATATTCCGGCGGAACGGAGAAATCCCGTTTCACCTCGATATTATCCGCGGCATACCGTTCCAGGATCTCGATCCCGTCTCCGCATTGGACCGTAACGGGATCGAACACGATCTTCCCGGCGGGATCGAAATGCAGCAGTTCGAAGTCGATCCGCCAGCCGGAAATCTTTCCGCCGTCAGCCGTGCCGCGGCAGTAATTGTCATACTGCTGCGCCAGCGGAGCGGACATGATGACCGTTTCATGATCCCGGGTCAAAGCGCTGTAATACCGGCCGTTGAAAGAGCGGGCTTCCTTCACCGGGAGTTCGGCATTGGAACTGCGCCCCATTTTTTCGCCGCAGAAAAAAACATGGTCGGCTTCCGTTTCCGGGATCAGCAGCGGAGTGAACACCACATTTTCAGGCAGTGTCCCGGTCAGATCGAGCGAGCTTTCGATCCGGATCCCGTTGGAGAAAGAAACAATACGCAGATTCAGCGTTCCGAAATCCAGTTCAGCGGAATACTGATCGTCACCGCAGCTTTTCCAAACCGGAACGAATTTTTTTTCGTCGACAGAAATTTCAGTCTGCGCATTGGCAAGGTCCAGCCAGCCGATCTTGACATTTTCAAAAAGAGATTTCATTTCCATATCACTCCAATAGTTTGACGCAATTTAGCATCGATTCTCATCAGTGTCAAATCGATTTTGCCGTTTTCGGCCACTTCCCAAAACGGTCTGTGATGTCTCTGACACGGGAAACCAAGGACACGATCTTTATTTTCCCCGGTAAAGGAAATCCAGGAAGAGTTTGCAGCCGTCGAGCAGGCTTTCCGTTTCCAGTTTTTCCTCTCTGGTATGGGCGCCTGCGCCCCGGCAGACACCGAAGCAGATGGCGGGAATGCCCATGGAAAGGGGGATATTGCTGTCGGTGGAGCCGGAACGTTCCTGACCTTCGGTATGGAGGACATCCCGGAGCGAAGAGAAATAGCGGTTCTTCAGGGCGTCAAAGGCTTCCTGCGGGACCGCGCTCCCGCAGGGACGCTCGCCGAGGAGTTCCACTTCCACACTGATCCCGGTCGCCCGGAACGCCTCGATGGCATGTTGGAAAAGGTTCTGCATTTTGGCAAGGCATTCCCTGCTGTCGGAACGGTATTCATAAAGCATTTCCGCATTCTGGGCAATGGTGTTGACCGAGGTGCCGCCGGAGATCAGCCCCACATTGTAGGTGGTGGTGCTGTTTCCCTCTTTGGGGACTTTTACCGTGTAAAGGAAGTTGATGAGGCTGGCAAGGCATTGGATGGCGTTGCGGTTCCCGAAGGAGCCGAATGAGTGTCCCCCTTCCGTGGTGACGCGCACCTTGTACCGGTGGGACCCCACCGCCCTGGTCACGATCCGGTCCATGCAGGCACAGTCCAGCGAAACGAAAGCGGTCACTCTTTTCCCATAATCAGCCATGATCTTCCGGGAGCCCTTCAGGTTGCCCAACCCCTCTTCGCAGGAGTTGGCGACGAACAGGATCTTTTCCGGCGATGCGGGCAGATGGTCCTTGTAATATTTCGCGCAGACCATGAGCACGGCGAGGTTGGCGGTGTCGTCGGTCACTCCGGGACAATACATGACCCCGTCCTTCTCCGTGAAGGGCATGGGTTCCAGATCGGGAAAAACAGTATCGGTATGCGCCATCATCACGGTGAAAGGCTCGCTGCCGCCGAGGGAAAAGTTCAGCGGAGCAAGCACGTTGAGCGCCTCGTCGATCTTCACGTCCGTGAACCCGTTTTCCGTGAACCATTTCCTGCAGTATTCCGCCCGCTGTTCCTCATGATGGGAAGGTGCGGGGATTTTGCACAGGTCCCGCACGATCTGCAAGGCTTCCTGATGGAGTTTCTCCGTGTGGAGGAGCATTTCCTGAGAAATCGTCATTTTATCCCTTTCGCTTTTTGAATTATATGAAGAAGCAGTTTTTCAGAACATAAAAAAATCTGTCCGCGGGGAATGACCGCGGAACACAGTTTCGCGATGAGGTGAAGCAGATAAAGGAGCGGAGCGTTCAACCCCGGTCAGAAAATAAAACCTTCCTCAAGGTTGGTTTTGACCCGTTTGAAATATTCGGGATTGCAGCATGGACGGAGTTTTTCCCATGCTTCCATTTTCTTCTTGCTTGGAGAGTCTTTCCGTTTGACCTCATTCCAGAGTTTCTGCTGCTCTGGAGTCAGGAAACGGTAGGTGCTGAACTGGACAGTTTTCCCGACGTGATTTGTGGCGGCTGGGGAGAAACTGATGTTCCGGATCGGGAACAGCCAGGGGATCATGCGGGCAACTTTGATGCGTCCGCGGGAATCGGTATAGAAAGTTTTATGCGTGCCGGAATCGTTCAAATCGATCGGAGAGGAAACCATTTTGTTTTCAGTCCGGTTTTCCACTACTTCCCGGAAACTCAGATCCTGATCCATTTTAAAGTCGGAAACGATTTCACTATCTCCGGATCTCGCTCCGGAATCGGTGAGCACGATCGGGTCAGTATGATGCTGAAGCTTGATCCAGGTGAAGGGGAAGATGACACCGTCACAAACCATGCATCCGGCAAGGAAAACCGTGTCGATTATCGGGTAGACAGTAAGCGGAGGGATCGCCAGGACCATCAGATATCTTCTGGGCTCTCCGTTCCAGAGAGAATATTCCATCCAGAAATCATAGCAGGGCGATCCATAGGTCCCCCGGCTTGCGACGCCCTTGTCGACCCGGTGTACTTTTTCCTCGAACTGAGTCCAATTCCGGCTGGAGAAGACCAGGGAAGCCGATGCCGGATCATAATCAACCACAAAAGAGCTGAGGGAACGGTCTTTTCCCGGAAGCCGCGTGATCTGTTCCTGCAGAAGCGGACTTTCATGCCTGCAGGAAGCGGAAAACAGAATGACTGCAGACAAAACCGCGATATGGAACAAATTCGCAACGGATTTCAATGGCAGACACATGGTTGGTACCTTTCTATGGATGATCTTGGGCTCTTTTTCCTGGTTATTCTGATGCTTCCGGTGCAGTCTGAACAGAAACATTGACCTGACGGCCATTGGCATCCAGCAAGTTATAATATACGATCGTGGTTTCGGATTCTTCTTTTGCACAGGAAGCGAGAGTGAGAAGAGAAACCATCCCGCCCAGGATCACTGCCGCAAGGAAAATCTTTTTTTTCATTTCGATCTGGAGCTTTCTGTTAAAGGGTATCCGGCATGAAAAACGGCCGAACCGGAATTTTCATGCCGGAGATACCGGAGCTACAGCTTACTTTTTGCAGCAGGGCGGAACTTTCATTGCAACCGGAGAATCCATATCGGCACCGGCGGTCATGTTCAGCCGGATGTCTTTCAGATGGATCAGGGCCGGCTTGCAGACAGGAGCCTGCGGCTTCGGCTGGTTTTTAAGCAGTTCGGTGAAGATCGCCTTGATGTCTTCTTTGGTCAGCCGGGGAGCCGGGGGAGCCGGGGGAGCTTTCCGAACCGGGGGACGCGGAATAACTCTTTCCTTGACCATCGAAGTCATGGTCAGCGGCAGACCGGACAATTTCACCTGATAAGTGTCATAGCTGAAGAAGATCCAGCGGGGATGCGTGGTGCGGACAACGATCGCCTTGGCGGCAGAGAGCATATCGCAATCGTTTTCGATGCAGATCTTGGCAACCGCATTCTGCATGGCGGCAGCGGCAGTGCAGCCATTGCCGACAGCCTGGACCCGTTTGCGGCCGACCGTGAAGGACGGACGGAAGGCTTCCAGACACGGCAGGATCGTGACCTGGTTGAAAGAAACTGCCTTCGGGGCAATGGTGGTATCGGTCTTATGGTTGGGGATCGAGCAGTTCTCGTTGATCGGCTTCCAGCAGGCACAGGCGGACAGCATTGCAACAGCGCCGGCACAAACTGCGAGAGTAACAATTTTACCTGAATTTTTCATTCTTTTCTCCTTTGTTTGAGTTGAATTCAGATGTGGAAGACTTTTTTCACAAAAAGCAATTCATATTTCATACATCAGCACTTTCGAATAAAAAAGACACCTCTCCTTTCTCTTTTTCCCGTTACAAAATGAAAAGCGACAAACGCATAATTTCATTTTCATTATGCCTTCACCATACTTAACTATTTTAAGTTAATATAATCACTGATCCATGAAATGCAAGTCAAAAAATTTCCAATGAAAAAGATTTTCCGTAAAAATATATCGCCGGATGATAATGGAACGGACGGACCGGGGTGATGCGGAAGATCCTTTACCTTTCCAGAAGCGCCGGGATCTTTGAAAACACGCGGCAGGCGTTCTCAAAAAAGACCGCTTCCCGGAATGTCGCCGGGACCAGACTCCGGATCACGCCGATATAAGCGGGAATATTGACCAGCGGCCAGTCGGATCCATACATCACTTTGTCCCAGCGGTCCAGATAGGTCAGCCAATGGCGGAGATATTCGAGATGCCCGCGGAAATGCCGCCGGTATTCCTCCACAGTGAAATTGCCCTCGGCCATGCCGGAAAGGTCCAGGAACACATTCGGATCTTTCGCCGCGACCGCAGTGGCATCCACGATCCACGGATTCCCGTAATGCGCCATGACGAACCGGACGCGGGGAAAGCGGACCGCAACTTCATCCACGGTCAGCGGGTGGGAATATTTCAGCAGTCCCCTGCTCCCGGAAAGTTCGCCCGTATGAATGACGACCGGCACATCGAACTGTTCCGCGAGGTCGAAATATGGATCATGCCGCGGATCGTTCAGGGAAACCGTATTGTAGCCCGGATAGAATTTGAGGCCGACGCATTCACGTTTTTCCAGCTGGGCGGCAAAAAGTTCCAGCGACCGTTTCCGGGTCTTTGCATTGATCTCACAGCTTTCCACTCCGGCACAGAAAGCCAGCGGGGGCAGATGTTTTTCCTTCGGCCGGCCTGGTCCGAACAAACCCGGGTATTTCGGCAGGCGCGGGGTGCAGACCCCCTCCTCGCGTTCCCCGCCCATTTCGCCCATGGCGATCGCGAGCACGATATTTTCCTGCTGAAAAACCTGATGCAGATGAGTCCCGGAATTCCGGTGTCCCGCAGCCCGGGCAATGGCGTCGAAATGTTCACACCGGGAAAAATGCAGATGTGCATCTATGATTTTCATCTTTCTCTGGCCTTTCCGTTCGAAATCACTCTTTTTTCATCATCGGTAATATATCATTTTCCGTCGGATTTGCAAGAGTCTGAGCCTTGATTTCATCCGTCAGCGATGTATATTAAACGACACAAGAAACAGAATTCATTTACTTTATTAGGGAGAGACCGATGACCGAAAAAATAAGATTATGGGGCGACGACCGATCCTGCGACTCCTCAATAGACGTCTATCTTCTTCCGGCCGGACAACCTCGTCCGGCGGTTCTGGTGATCCCCGGCGGAGGATACAGCACAGTCTGCGAAAAATCGGAAGGCTTGCCGGTGGCATTGACCTTCAACCGTCTGGGGTTCCACGCTTTTGTCCTGAATTACCGGGTGGCCCCGCACTGCTTCCCGGCTCCGCTGGAAGACGCGGTCCGGGCGGTGAAGATCATCCGGGGCCATGCGGAAGAATGGGGGATCATACCGGACCGGATCGTCAGCTGCGGATTTTCGGCGGGGGGACATCTGGCGGGGGCATTGGGCATTCTGGCCGGGCCGCAGCATGGTCTGACCGGCGACCGGTTCGATGCGGTTTCCGGCGTGGTCAACGCCATGATCCTGAGTTACGGTGTTCTGGTTTACGCCCCGTGGAGCCATGCCGGTTCATGGAAGAATCTGACCGGAGGTGATGAGAAACTGGCCGGACACTGTTCGCTGGAACGGCATATCACGGAACAAACTCCCCCTGCATTTGTCTGGGCCACCATGCGGGATCAGACGGTCAACTGCCGGAACAGCCTGGTTTTTGCCGAAGCGATGCTGAAAGCCGGCAGGCCCTGCGAACTGCACCTTTATCCCTACGGCGACCACGGTATGCTGCTGGGACTGGGAACACGCGACGTCATCGGCTGGCCGGAAGCAGCCAGGCGTTTTCTGGAAACGCAATGGGCCATGGCCGCCGATCCGGCAGGCACAAGGGAAAAATACACGAACCGGTACCAGTATCAGGCGGAGATCGCCGCAGGACTTGCCGCCGGCATGGAATAACGCCGGCTCAGAACCGGCGGGACAACGCAGGATCGGTCATGCCGAGTTCGGCAAAAGCTTTGTTGCGCAGTCCGCAGCTGTCGCAATGACCGCAGGGACGTCCGTCCGGACCGGGATCGTAACAGCTGTGGGTCAGGGAATAATCCACACCGAGCGAAAGGCCCAGTTCAATGATCTCCCGCTTTTTGAGATACTGCAGCGGAGTCCGGATCTTGTATTCCCATTTTTCATCCACTGCCTTGGTCCCGAGATTCGCACACTGGCGGAATGCTTCGATGAAGGCGGGACGGCAATCCGGATATCCGGAGTAATCCATGGAATTCACTCCGATGAAGATATCCCGCGCGCCGATCCCTTCGGCCAATGCGGCTCCGAATGAAAGGAAAATCATATTCCGTGCGGGAACGTAGGTGATCGGGACCTTCGTGCGGATCTCCTCGAATTCCGGCACTTCGAATTCATCGGAAGTCAGTGCGGAAGCACCCCATTCGCGCAAGTTGAAATGGAGCAGATGAAATTTTTCCACTCCGATGGCAGCCGCCGTCCGCCGGGCGCATTCGATTTCGATCTTATGACGCTGCCCGTAATCGAAACAAAGGGCGTGCACATCAAACTTTTCCTTCCGGGCAATGGCCAGACAGGTTGCGGAATCCAATCCGCCGCTCAGCAAAACAACCGCTTTTTCCGGCATTTCCAACTTTCCTCCCATAAAAAAACAGTTCATGTCTGGGAATATCCATTGTTTTTGCGATTTTTCAAGCAAAAAAAATTGAAAGTTGGCAAAAATGCGCGTAAATTACCGTATTATTTTCAAAAAAGGACCGGAATGAAGAACTTTTAACAGAAAAAGGTTTGAATATGAAAAAGATTGCATCCCTGCTTGTAACGGCGGCCGCGTCCGCTCTTTTCCTGCTGACCGCCTGTGCCAGAACCGTGATCCCGGAAGAAGTATTGCAGATGCCGGAATACGCTCCTGTCTATACGTCATTCAATTTGTGGTATGACTCGAACGGGAACATGAGCAGTTTCAATATCCAGAAAGGGGAGATCCTGCCGTTCGGAACAGAAATCGAATTCATTGACGCCGACACCGACGGGATCCGTTTCAAACGGGTTTCCGACGGAAAAAAATTCAACCTCCGCTACAGTATCGATTATACTCTGGTCCCGATCGAAAAATTCATCCGCCGGCTGTTTGTATTCAAGAATGAAAAGGAACAGATCATCGGGATCCGTCCGATGATTTATGAAAAAATCAAACGCGGCATAGTGGAAAAAGGCATGACCCGCAATGAAGTCCTGCTGGCCTTTGGACCTCCGCCGCAGATCCGGACGCCTTCGGAAACGGTCGACACCTGGATCTACTGGACCGATGACGGCGTGACCAAACGGGTCATTTTCTTCGGGGAAAAAGTCATTGACGTCATTTACCTCAACTGACCGGAGCGGACACGATGGGACTTTTTACTTTTCGGGAGATCCAGGGAGTCTGCCTGGGAAAGTTCAATCGCCCGCAACCTCCGGATGCCATGGTCGATGAAGTCGTGACCGACACCCGCGTACCGATGAAAAACGCTCTGTTCATCGCCCTTGCGGGAGAACGGTTCGATGCCCATGATTATCTGGCCGATGCCGTCCGCAACGGAGCGGCGCTGCTCTGTGTCAACCAGGCGCAGGCCGACAAGGTCCCTCCGGGAGCCGCGGCGGTGATGGTCAACTCGACCCTGGCTGCATATCAGGAACTTGCGGGCTATCACCGCAGACGTTTTCCTGAACTGAATGTCGTTGCCCTGACCGGCTCCTGCGGCAAGACCACCACCAAGGAGATCCTGCGCACGATTTTCGAATTCGCAGCCGGAAAGGATCATGTCCTCGCGACCCGGGGCAACACCAACAACCAGATCGGAGTACCGCAGAATCTGCTGAAACTGAATTCAAATCATCAGTATGCCGTGATCGAAATGGGGACCAATCATCCTGGAGAGATCTGGCCGATCGCGAAAATCGCCGCCCCGGAAACCGCGATCGTCGTTTCCATCGGGAACTGTCATCTGGAATTTTTCCATGACCTGGACGGGGTGGCTTCCGAAAAATCCAACATATTCTTTCCGGAATCGGTCCGAAACGCCGTTTACCCGGAAAAATGCGGAGGACACAACATTCTGGTCAAAGCGTCCTCCATGGCGGAACGCCAATATACCTTTGGAGAATCCTCCAATGCATCGGTCCAGGCGATTTATCACGGAGGCAATCTCAATGGCAGTTCCTTTGACTTGATCGAAACCGCCGCAGGCAAACGGGTGACGGTCAACTGGAACCTGACCGGAAAACATCAGGCGCTCAACGCTGCGGCGGCAGCATGTGCCGCATTGACTTTCGGCATTCCGCTGGAAACCATTGCAAAGGCGATCGGAACAGTCCAGGTCCCCGGCTTCCGGATGAAGAAAACTCAGCATGGCAAAGCACTGTGGATCAATGACGCCTATAACGGGAATCCCGACAGCATGTGCGCAGCCCTGGCCTGGCTGGCCGAATTTGCCGATCCGCGCCATCTGCTGCTGGTGCTCGGGGACATGGGCGAGCTGGGTGAGGATTCCCTGAAAGGACATCTGCGTGTGCTCTCCTTCGCACTGGACAATCTGCCCGGGGCCAGGATCGCCGCCGTCGGACCGCGCATGACGGAAGCCATGATGGTCCTGGACCTGACCGGTCCGCATCCGTTGACAAGGACTTTTCCCTCGGCGGGATCCTCAGTCCAGGAGATCCGTCAAATGGTTCAGCCGGATGACCTGGTCTTCCTGAAAGGGTCCCGTTCCACCGGACTGGAAATCATCGAACCGGAGACGCCGTAAATGCCGATCCTTCCGCTGGCTGCATACGCCGGGACTCTGAAGCCCTGGCTGGTTTCCCGGTCCGGCAGTCTGGAAATACCGGTCCGCGCAATCACCCGTGATTCCAGAAAGGCCGGGCCTGGAACCTTGTTCTGCGCCATTCGCGGAACAAAAACCGATGCACATCTTTTTCTCGACAACGCCGCAGCCCAGGGGGCCTGCGCTTTCGTCATTTCCGCCGATTCCGGTTGGGAGCCGCAGGACGACCGCCCGGTGCTGCGCGTCCGGGACTCCTACCGGTGCTGGGCTTTGATCTGTGAAGTTTTCTACGGACGGCCTGCTTTGGGAATGGAGGTTTTCGCCGTTACCGGGACCAATGGGAAAACCACCATCGCGTATCTGCTGCGCCATTTCCTGCGCGCCGCCTTCCCGGACCGGAGATGCGGACTGCTTTCCACCGTGGAATACGATCCCGGCGATGGACAAATCGAGGGATCCGCCCGGACCACCCCGGAACCGGAAGTCTTTCAGCAGATGTTTGCCCGGATGAAAGAAAACCGCTGCGTCCGCGCGGCCATGGAACTTTCCAGCCACGGACTGCATCAGCACCGCACGGGTTCCCTGACTTTTGCCGGTGCCGTCTTCACCAACCTGACCGGCGATCATCTGGATTATCACGGCACCATGGAAAATTATTATCAGGCCAAACGTCTGCTGTTCACGGAACTGCTCCGGCCGGACGCACCGGCGATCCTCAACGCGGACGATGAATACTGCCGTCGGCTGAGGACAGAACTTGGCGGGACCGGCCGGGAGGTGCATTCCGTGACCCTGCAGGATGAACCCGGTGCGGATATTGCGGTGAAGGAATTGCACCTGACGGCGGAAAAGGCGGATTTCCTGCTTTGCACGCCCTGGGGAGAATGCCATCTGCAGTCCGCGCTGATCGGAGAATTCAATGTCTGCAACCTGGCGTTGGCGGTTTCCCTGATGCTGGCCAAAGGAGTACCGTTCGAGGCGATCCGGCGGGCGGCATCACAGCCGGGGATCGCCCCGCCGGGACGGCTGGAAAAAGTGGAAACCGCAAACGGAGTCCATGTTTTTGTGGATTATGCACATACCGACGACGCACTGTTCCGGGTTCTGAGCGCCCTGCGGAAAGTGGCACGGAAGCGGATCATCACCGTTTTCGGCTGCGGCGGCGACCGGGACAAGACCAAACGGCCGCGGATGGCAGCCGTTGCTGCGGAACTGTCCGACCGGATTATCATCACCAGCGACAATCCGCGGACGGAAGATCCGTCGGCGATCATTGAAGACATCCGGAAAGGGATCCCGGAAGGCTGCTCTTGCAGGATCGAACCGGACCGTGCCGCGGCCCTGCGTCTGGCGTTATCCCTGGCGGAACCGGGCGACATTGTGCTGGCGGCGGGAAAAGGACACGAAACCTATCAGGAAATCAACGGAGTGAAATATCCTTTCGATGACCGACAGATTCTCCGGGAGATCGGGAAGGGAGCAAAGGGAAAATGAGCATCAGAACCGAATTGTTTTTAGCCTGGAAATATTTTAAGCCGAAACGGAGTGCGGTCTCCATCATCACGCTGATCTCGGTCATCGGGGTCGCTTTGGGTGTGGCGGTGCTGATCGTGGTGCTGGCGGTCATGACCGGTTTTTCCAGCAAGATGCGGGAAAAACTGCTGGACACCACCTCGCACGCCCAGATCCGTTCCAAATATCACGGATATGTCATTCCGAATCCCGAACCGATCATCCAGATGGTCAAGGAAGCGGGCGGAGAAGCCATGCCGGTGGTGATCTCCCCCGTGCTGATGCAGAAAGACGACGCATTCATCCCCAAAGTCATCATCGGACTGGATCTGAAAAAAGACAAGCCGGACAAACTGAAGCTGCAGGAATTCATCTCCGCCGGGTCCGGAGAGCTGAAACGGGGCAGCATCATCATGAGTTATCTGATCGCCAGGAATCTGAGGGTCGGCCTCGGCCAGAAGATCCTGCTGCATTCCCCTTCCAATCTGGCGAAACTGGTCAAACGCGGCAAGAACGGCAAACTGGAAGTGGCAAAGAATCTGGAAATGTATCTGCCGAACGAATATGAGATCTCCGGGATCTCCAACTTCAACAAATACGATTTCGACCGCGACTTCCTGTTCATGCATATCGACGATGCCTGCGAACTGCTCGATCTGGACCTGGGAGTCGCGTCCGCCATTTATGTCTGGGTGCCGGATCCGTTCAACATGGGAACTTTCATGCAGCGGATGAAAAATGAACTGGCCATATCCGCTCCGAACACGTTCATCGAATCGTGGAAGGAGATCAACGGACGGCTGCTCGGCGTGCTCCAGGTGGAAAAGAACATGCAGTTCTTCCTGCTGATCTTCATCGTCCTGGTGGCGGCGTTCAGCATCACCAACACATTGATCACCACGGTGATCCAGAAGACCAAGGAGATCGGACTGCTGAAAGCCATGGGCGCGTCCTCCGGGACCATCATGCGGATCTTCATCCTGCAGGGATTCTTCGTGGGCCTGATCGGCACGGCCGCGGGGATGGTGCTGGGCTCGCTGGTGGTCGAATACCGGATGCTCATCCTCCGGACACTCCGTGCGGTCACCGGCCAGGAGATCTTCCCGGCCGAGATGTATTATTTCAATGAACTGCCGGCGCAGATCATCATGACCGACCTGGTATGGATCGCGTTGATCTCGGTGATCCTGTGCACGTTCGGCGGCGTCATACCCGCGTTCCGCGCGGCAAAACTGGATCCTTCGAGGGCTTTGCGTTATGAATGAATATGATTCTTTTTTGAGAGCAAGTGGCATCACCAAAAGTTTTGTGATCGGGAAACACCAGGTCGAGGTCCTCAAAGGAGTGGATCTGCAGGTCCGCTGCGGCGAATGGGTCGCTCTGCTCGGCGCGTCCGGCAGCGGCAAGACCACTCTGCTTGACATCATCGGCACCATCTCCCGCCCCGATTCCGGTTCGCTGATGATGGAGGAACGCGACCTGATGAGTCTGCATCAGCGCGAACTGGTCAATTTCCGGAGAAAAAACATCGGTTTTGTCTTTCAGGCCTATCACATGCTGCCGGAACTGAACATCTGCGAGAACGTGATGCTGCCGGCTCTGATGGAAAACCAGCCGAAGAAAAAAGTCCGGGAACGGGCGCTTTCCCTGCTGACCCGGGTCGGGCTGAGCCATCGGATGAATCACCGGGCCAATGAGCTTTCCGGCGGCGAACAGCAGCGTGCGGCCATCGCGCGCGCTCTGATGAATTCCCCGCGGCTGCTGCTGGCAGACGAACCCACCGGAAATCTCGATTCCATCACCGGATCCGGCATTCTCGATCTGTTCAAGGAATTCCATGCGGAAAAGAAAATGACCATCGTCATGGTCACTCATGACCGTTCCGTTGCTGATCTCGCAGACCGCACGGTTGAACTGAAAGACGGTCTGCTGGTTCCGTCATCAGGGGAATGACCAGCCTGCATTTCCGTCTCTTGGGATCATCAGGGTTTTGAAAAGGATATGCAGCAGTAAAAAACAGCCGGACAGTTTCCTGCCCGGCTGCCGAATGATTGTTTTTGAACCGGATGCGGTTCATTTAGAGGTCAGCATATCTTTCAGACGGTGACACCATGCAACGGCTTTGAATCCGTCTTCCAGACCGCACTGCGCAGGAGTTCCGCTCATCATAGAAGAAGCGAATTCCATGATTTCGGCCAGATAAAGGTTCTTTTCCCCGGTACAGTCTATGACTTGACTTTCCTGATCGGTGGACAGTACAAGTTTATCCCCGAACCGGCTGTCGAATTCCATGGCCGCATGTTCAAACACGGCAAAGAATCCGGCCCTGAACGGAAGAGTCGACGGCAGCATAAAACCGCCCCCGACCTCGATCCGGGAACCGTTGGAGTATTTCCAATCGGCCGTAAAAACCGTATCGGAATGATCCGGTCTCTGCACCGCAACATCATCCGGTTCCCCCAGCAGGGAAAGCGCATAATCGACATCGTGGATGCAGAGGTCGAACAGCGGCCCGGAAGCGGAAGAGATCGAAGTGTCAAGATTCTTCCACACGCCCCAGTTGGGTTTTCCGGTCATCCGGTAAAGTTTCAGATATTTCAGCTCACCGTAACGCTTATCCCGGCAGAATTCGCGCAGGATGCGGTATTCGCTTTGGAAACGGACGCAATGCCCGACCTGGAAGACCAGATTTTTACCGGCCATCGCCTTTTTAATGGCTTCGGCTTCTTTCAGGTCGAAGCACAGCGGTTTTTCCACAAACACATGTTTTCCCCGAGAAACGGCTTCCAGCGCCAGCGGGATATGAAACCGGGTCGGAGTGGCGATCAGGACCGCATCGGCCTCGCAGTGATCCAAAGCATCCGAAAGCGAAGGATAAAACGGGATGTCCTTCAGTTTTTCCCAGTCGAACGATTCGGTCGCCAGGTTGCCTTTGACCGGCTTTATCTCTGATTTCGGAGTGGAATCGACCACGGCCGCGAGTTCCAGGTCCTTGCACTGAAAGATGTTTCCGGCATGGTTCTGCCCCATGAATCCGAAACCGCAAACGATCACCCGCTTCATTCTACATCCCTCCAATCCATGATGATCCCCATCTGCCGGCCGCGGTCGGTGTCCAGCATCTTATAGGCTTCCGCCGCTTCACGGTAAGTGATGATCCGGCTGATCAGCGGCTTCACATCGATCATCCCGTATTTGAGCAGGTCAAAATACTGTTCGAAGTGCCGGGCGCTGGTCCACGGATTGTCCGCCTGCGGATAGAGCGGATGGGAGAAGTTATGGCAGCCGATAATGGAAATGCTCGGCCAGGCGCAGAAATCTTCGAAGTCGAACAGGGTCGGTTTTTTGGGGCTGCTCAGGATGATGAGGCGTCCTTTTTCACGCAGGAGTGAGGCTTCCAGATGCAGCAGGTCGGCATTGGAGGTAAGCTCGATCAGACAATCCGCCTTGCGCCCCTTGTTGTATTTTTCGATCATCTTGGTGATATCCTCCTTGGCCGTGTTGACCTTGATGATCGCCGGATCGTCGGGCAACAGGCTCAGCCGGTAATCCGACACATCACAGGCAAACACCGGGAAAGCGCCGGCCAGACGCAGGAAACGGGTGGCGAACTGTCCCAGCAGGCCTTGCCCGAACACCACCGCACATTCGCCCCATTTGACCTGGCTGGCGCGGATGCCGTTCATCACGATCGTCGCAATGGTATAGAAGATCCCGTCTTCGTCTCTGATCCCGTCGGGGATCACACTGATGGAGGTGCGTCCGCCGGCCTGGTCGCCTTTGTCTTCGACCGAGAGCAGTCCGTAGGCTTCATGGTGCAGGTTGGTGGCCACGCGTTTGCCGATCAGGGACGGATCGGCTCCCTCGCCCGCCGCAACGACTTCGCCGATATTGGTATAGCCCGGATAATACGGGCAGGAAAAATGCTGTTCCCAGGTCGTGCCCGGATCGAATTCGCCGCAGTAGGCCGTCATTTCGGTCCCGGTGCTGATCAGCGTGCAGCGGGATTTGATCAGATACTCCCCTTTGCCGGGAACGGGCACATCCTTTTCAAGGATCTCGGTTTTCCTTACTTCCGGGAAGTAAACGATGTAGTTCTTTTTCATGATGTTCCTCCTTTTTTTTACGGAAAAAACCTTTTCCGCATTTGCAATCGATATATTGTTTGAGTATAATATAGACGGTGAAATAAGGTTTTCTTCTTAAAAAAAAGCGATTTTATATGCAAAAAACGCACATGTTCTATGCTCCGATCGACCTGCCGGCGGATTTTCCGATCACGCATCCGGGCTTTTCCCGTCCGCCGGAATACGCACATCTGCACAACTGTTTCGAGATCGGTTTCTGCTGGGAATCCACCGGCTGCGTCTTCCAGATCGGCGGAAAGATCTACTCCTGTGGTCCGGGCAGCGTAACGTTCATCAACGACCGGGAATACCATATCCTGACCAATGCCACGCTGGAAAACTCCGTCTGGGAATTCATCAATCTGGATCCCGTCGCTCTGCTGATGGGCTGGATCCCGCCGGAAGAACGGATGTTCAACCTGGACCGGCTTTCCGGCCATGCTTTCCGGAATGTTTATTCCGAGGAGGATGCGCCCGAACTGGTCCGGCTGGTCAAACTGCTCCTGCTGGAAATGAAAAAAGAACCGGATAAGATCTCGCAGTCCTGTGTCCGGGCGCTGGTCTGGGCGATCTTCACCAAACTCAATGAATATGCCCCGGAAAGCGGAGCGGAACTCCAGCAGGGCTCCAAGGAGATCTGCCTCCTCTATCCCGCCTTGAACCACATCTCCAAATATTATACCCGTCCGCTGGATATTCCCACCCTCGCGGCCAAATGCAACATGGGCCTCACCTCGTTCCGGAAACATTTCAAGACCGGCATCGGCATGCTGCCACTGGAATATATCAATTCCTACCGGCTAAAAGCGGCAGCGACCCTGCTCAAAAACACTTCCCGGCAGATCGTGGATATCGCGTATCATACCGGATTCCCTACCCTCTCCCATTTCAACCGCAGTTTTAAAAAACAATACGCATGCACCCCGTGGTTCTACCGCGCCAAACATCGTCAACCGGAAAAACAACTGCCGGAATGATGATTTTTCAATCGTGTCTATCTATCAAAGCGGACACGATCCGTGCATTATTTTTTCAATAAAACGCATGTGATCCGAAAAACAGATTTTCCCGTCCGGTTTCATGTTTCAACTGATGCACTCGACTTCGTCCTTGAGCAGATCATGCAGTTTTTTCAATGCCTGATTCTGGATCTGACGGACCCGTTCCCGGGTTCGGCCGATCAGCTGACAGACCTCTTCGAGCGTTCGGGGACGGTGTCCGTCCAAACCGAACCGCAGTTTCAAGATCAGGCGCTCCCTTTCATCCAGAAGGTCCATCAGGTCCGCCACATGGCGGATGGATTCCCGATCCCCCAGGATCCGGTCCGGAGTTGGTGCGCCTTTGTCCGGAATGATATCCTGGAATTCCCCATCTTCTCCCTGCCGGATCGGATCATACAAAGAGATGGTCTGCAGCTCGGCCTGACGCAAAACGGCTGCGGTCCGTTCACTGTAACCCAGAGCCTGGGCGATCTCTCCGTCGGAAGGTTCCCGCCCGAGTTTTTCCTTCAATATGATCCGCATGGATCTGAGCTTGCTGATTTTGCTCGCGGTCTGAACGGGGATCCGGATGACACGGCTCTGATTGGCCAGCGCACGGCGCATGGACTGCCGGATCCACCAGGCGGCGTAGGAACTGAACTTGGCTCCTTTGGCCGGATCGAATTTGACCACGGCACGCATCAAGCCGATATTCCCTTCGGAGATCAGATCCAGCAGCTGTATTCCCCAGCCTTTGAAATCATGCGCGATTTTGACCACCAGCCGCAGATTGGCCTTGATCAGCGTTTCCCTGGCCGATTCCCGTTCCGCATGATCGTGTCCATGTATTTTCGCTGCCAGATCGACTTCCTGCTCTTTCGAGACCAGTGCATATTGATCGATCTCACGCATATAGCTTTTCATCGTGTCGTTTTGGGACATATATTCCGTCCCGCCGGGCTCCTGATTTTCTTCAAAAATATCACTGGCTGACGCGGGTATTTCTGCGGAGGCGCTCTTTTTTTCCGCAGCCTTTACGGATGTTTTCTTTTTCGTTTTTGCTTTGGACCCGGTCTTTTTTTTCGACGTGTTTTTCGGGGCTGTGGAAAGGTTTTTCTTATTGGAAACGGTCTTTTTTGCATTTTTTCCGGCGGATTTCATGACAAAAAAACTCCCTTCATCGTTGGTCAGATCTTATACTGGATAAATAGTGTGTGGTTTTCCCGTGAGAGAATATGAGTTGCTGGATAGTAAGAATGTCAAGTTCCTGTCATGTTTTTTCCTCCCCCTCTGATGGCCGCTGTTGGATATCTTGCCTGATCTACATTATCTTATGCGGCTGCTTTTGAGAAATCTTATGCCGGAAAGAAAAAAATTTTGAGGAAAAATTTTTCCTGTCGCTTGTCTCAAGTCTTGTTTTTTGAAGGTGCGATGTTATAGTATTGAAACCAAACGAGGAGTCCGCAGATGGCATACACGACCAGAGGCAGTTTACTTTCCGCCGTCCGGCGGGGCGATGAAATCGGCTGGACAGAATTTTACCGGCAGTATAAACCGCTCATTCTGCTGATCGGCACCGATCTGCATCTGAGCTCCACCGAATGCGAGGAACTGGTCCAACAGGTCATGCTCTCTTTTTTCAATACCTCGAAAACCTTTGTCTATGACCGCTCCAAGGGGCGCTTCCGTGATTATCTCAAACGCACGATCCAGCACAAGGCCTATGACATTATGCGAAGCCGGCAGGATCATACCGTTTCCATGGAATCGGAATCCGTCTCCATCGAAAATCTGCCGGCGGAAACCGAGGACCGCTGGGAATGCGAATGGCAGGAACTGATGCTGGACCGCGCCTTTGAAATACTTAAACGCAGCTTCGACCCCACCACGCTCCAATCCTACGATCTTTTCGTCCGGCAGAAACTCCCTGCACGGGAAGTGGCGAAACTGCTTGAGATCAAAACCAATGCCGTATATCAGCATAAAACCCGGGTGGAGGAAAAACTCCGGGAGATCGTCCGGGAATTCGATGACTGATTTCCCCGCCGTCATTACCGAATATACTCCGGAAACCCTCTGCGGACAGGGAGGATACGGTGCAGTCTGGCGGGTCCGTGACGCCGCCGGAGCCGGCTGCGCGCTGAAAGTCGTTTACAAGAACAGCCTGGCAGGCTGGCAGCAGGAATTCAACGGTCTGACCTCTTATAAAAACAAGGTCTCTCCGCATCCGAACCTGATCCGGATCTTCCATATAGGAGACTGTCCGGATTTTTTCTGGTACACCATGGAATGCGCCGATGACTTGAACAAGGAAGGGGCCTATCTGCCGGACACGCTCAGCCTCAGGATCAAACGATCCGGATCATTGGATCCGATGCAGCTGACGGAAATTTTCGGACAGCTGGCCGCCGGACTTGAACATCTCCATCATGCCGGGCTGATCCACCGGGACATCAAACCGGAAAATATTATTTTTTCCGGAGGGACTCCGAAACTCGGGGATATCGGTCTGGTCAGTCTGAATGCCCTTCCAGACACTCTGGCGGGGACCCGGTGTTTTATCCTGCCTGAATATCTGTCCGGGCAAGAAAAGACCATGAAACAGGACATTGACCTGTATGCGCTCGGGAAAACCTTGTATTGCGCGTTTTCCGGACAGGAACCGGAACAATATCCACTGCTCCCCGCCGCGGTACTGCGCGACCCGCGTCAGCGGCGGATCAATCAAATCGTCAAAGAAATGTGTGCGGCAGATCCGCGCCGCCGCATGAGTTCCATCCCGGAAATGATCGCCGCCCTCGGGAAAATACCGATCTGCTGACGCCGCTATTCCGCCGGATCCGGATGATCCCGGGATCGCTCCGACCTTTTTCACGCACAGCCATGAGGACCGGGAAATCTGCGGTTTTCTATTTGATAAATCCGGATCCGGCATTATATTAAACGGGTTTTGTCGAACGGGAATGGATTGATTTGCGATTATGATTTCGAAACTCCTGATAAGATGCTGCATACGCGACTATGAACATACCGATTCGCCGGAAGTCCGGCTGAATTACGGCATCTTCAGCGGCTGTGTCGGGCTCGCTGTGAATGTCCTCTTGTCCGCCTTGAAATTCGTCATCGGACTGCTTACCGGAAGCGTGGCGATCGCAACGGACGCGGTGAACAACCTTTCGGACGCAGGCAATTCGGTCGTGACCGTTTTCGGCTTCAAGATGGCCGCAAAACCCGCCGACCGGGAACATCCGTTCGGTCATGGGCGGATCGAATATGTCGCCGGGGTGGTGGTCGCGGTGGTCATCATTGCCATGGGGCTGAATTTTCTGGTGGAATCCGTCCGCCGCATCATTGCCCCCCATACGGTGACGATCTCGCCGGTGCTGGCAGCGATCCTCGCCGGTTCGCTGCTGTTCAAAGTGTGGCTGTTCTTCTTCTATCGCAAGATCGGGAAACTGATCGATTCGCGCACGATCCGGGCAATGGCTTTCGACAGTGTGAGCGACATTGCCGGCACGCTGGTGGTGCTCCTTTCCGCGATCGCGGACCAGTTCACCCATTTCCCGGTCGACGGCTGTGCCGGCATCCTTGCCGCAATGCTGGTGATCTACGGCGGGATCCGGATCCTGCATGAAACGATCGATCCGCTGCTGGGCGAACTGCCCGGGCCGGAACTGGTGGAGGAGATCCGTTCCCGTCTGCTGAAATGCCGCGGGATCAAGGGTGTTCACGACATCATCGTGCACAACTACGGACCGAACCAGTATTTCGCCACGGCCCATGCCGAGGTGGATCAGGACACCGACATCTTCGCCGTGCACGACCTGCTGGAACAGGCCGAAGCGGAGATCGGCAAACACATGCCCGTCCATCTGCTGCTCCATTGCGATCCGTGCCATGCCTCCGGCCCCAAGACCCGCGAATGGCAGGACAAGGTGGAAAATGCCGCCGCCGAAATCAATCCCATGTTCAAGATCTATGATTTCCATTTCCATCAGGATCCTGCCGGTTCCCTGCTGACCTTCAACCTGCTGGTGCCGCACAGCTGTTCCGCGGACCAGGCGGAGATAGAACGCCAGATGGCACAGTCGATGAAATGCTATCCTGATGCCCCTCCGTTGAAGATCACGGTCGTCCGCTCTTCGCAGGACCACTGATTTCCATACCGTTCATCGCGGAGGCCAGGTAATCTCCTGTCCGGCAGTTTCGCGGGTCTCGCGGCATTTGCGTTCCATATACTCCATCTGGTCCGGACGCAGTTTGTTCTTCTGCACGATCAGTGCCGGATGTCCGTAAGCAGTAGAGATATAGGATCCATGACAGTCAAGCATGGAATTATACCAGCGGACATAATAGAAACCGGTTTTATCGGAATTGCCGAAGCACATGCTGTCCAGCCAGACATAAATGTGTCCGGTGAGATTCCTGTGCCATCCGAATCTGCCGTCGAACGCCGAATTTTCGATCACCCAGGCCTTCATCTGCCGCCGCCGGTCTTCCACGCTCTCCGGCTGAGTTGGATCGACGCTCAGACGGGAGATCATTTTGCCCGGTTCCGGCGTAAGGCCGAGTTCATCAACGATTGCCTTTTCCGATCCGGTGAGCAGATCGTAATTGCCAGGGATCATGGGGATTTTAGAGATCGATTCCACGGGAGTAAAGAGTTTTCTCAGTTCCTCCCGGCTGAACGGTTCGGATAATTCCCGGTCATATTCCATCAGCCGGTCAACGGCTTTCTGCGTGTCTTTGCGACTGCGTTTTTCAGCAGGCAGGGTTTCCGATTCCAGTAGAATTGTGCACATGGTTCTTCTCCGTTTGATTTTTCAGCTGTTCAGCCCTTTGTAAAACTGGTAAGCCAGCCAGGGCAGCGCAAGAACGATCGCGACAACCACCAGCAGAGGCAGGAAATAAAGAAAGATGTTGAACAGGAAATACACGACAAATGCCAGCAGATACAGGATCACCACGGCAAGGGGCAGTCCGATCAGCACCAGCAGACATCCAGTCAGATTCTTCATTTCCGCCTCCGCAGGGATTGATTATTCTTCGTCTTCTTCCTCGTCATCATCAGGAGACGGGGGTTCGATCAGCTCCTGAAGCTGCCGGGAAACCACGGCATATTCCTGCCGAATGTGCTCCTTCTCTGCTGAATCATCCGTTCTGGCAAGCAGGTTTTCCAGTTTGCCCATTTTCCGGATCTGCGTTTCAGCCTGTGAGAGAAACTCATCGCTGACCAGCGGACAGTAACGGTCCAGAGTCTGTTTGTGCTTCAACCCTTGCAGTCCGCCCATGATCGAGGTCACAATACCCATTCCAAGCCCGCCGACAGCACTGGCTGCTGCATAAACCGGCAGACCGCCCAGCGCACCGTAAAGCAGCGCGGAGTGTTTGAACTCGCCGCGAAGCAGCATCAAGGCTTTCCGATAGAGCGAAGGCATTTCGCCGTCCGCCAGACCGAGCGCGATCCACAACGCGAATGCCCTGCGGCTGGGAACCAGCAGTCCGCCGAACGATTCGCAGCCGCTCCGCACTCCGTTGATGAACTCGGCCAGCAGTTCGTCTTCCGAAACCCGGCTGCGGAGATGGGCGAGCTTGGCGTTGAGCCCCACTGCATCAGGCGAAACATCTGACGGCTTGCGTCCCAGATTGGCGGCGATCTCCTCGAAACGTTTTTCCTGTTTTTCGCTGTACCAGCCGCCAAGGTTCCCCAGCAGATACGCGATGTCGAGCATCGCCTGGATCCGTTTCTCCGTCCGCTCCGGACAATGCGGATTGATGGCATTGACAAATTTTCTGGTGACGGTTCCGAGGCTGTCCGCGTTCAATTCCCTGGCCTTCCGTCCGACTTTTTTAAGGTCGATGGCTGCGACCTTTTCTGCGGCTTTCAGGACTGTGTCTGCGATATTGACTTCATTCATGGTTCAATCCTCCGTCTGCTTCATCTTCACAGGGTCGTTCCATACTTCAATGCCAAAGCAACTCGTTTACGATGATCCAGTGTACGAACAGCAAGTCCCTTGTTGCCGTTCATTGCTTTTGTGGTTTTTTCAAGCATGTCTTTTTCAGCCTGATCATCCGAATCTTCTACCGACACGAATTCATCAAACGATTTGTTAAATGCTTTCCAATAACCGTTTGTACCAAGGGAAACAGAAACCGTTTTTCCGCTTGGTATGGATTTGTTTTCGATCAATTCGGTGAAATAAATGTGATCGCCAGGTTTGATCTCAACAACACCCTCATCCAGCACAACAATGTCGACCGGGATGTTCTTGTTCGGGAGTTTGTTCAGCAGATCGATCAGTTCCTGCGCGGTGATTTCTTTTTCTTCCATTTTTACCTTCCTTTTTTGAGGGTTTGTTTTTGTGCAGGAGGCCAAGAAAAAACCTCCTGCGAACAAGGTTTTGTTCAGCCTATTATTCGCAGGAGGAATGAAAATTTGTCGCGGGAAGCGAATTTTTTATGGCGTGCAAGTTTTCACAATAAGCCGAATAAGACTTATAAGTCCTATGAGTCTATAAGGTGCCGGAAAACCAGGCATCTCGCATCATGCCGTTATTTCCGGCCGCGCCGCCGATACTTGCAACTTGCAACTTGAAACTTGCAACTTGAAACTTATGTCTTTCATTCCCCGCAAAAAGTCAATAACCGGGATATGGCATACAGCGGCAGATTGATCAGATTCTTTTCTTTCCTGAAATCTGACATGGAAGTCCGGACCGCAATCGGCGGCCCGAATTTTTCGGTGTAGACTTTCAGACTTTTTGCCTTGAGATTTTCTTCCGCCTTTACCTCCAGCGGGTAAAGTTCCATGCCGGATTGAAAAATAAAATCAACTTCAGCGGTTGCCCGTTCAGCGCTCCAATAAAACGGTTTGATCCCCAGCTCGGAACGCAGCTGCTGGGCAACATATTGTTCGGTCAGGGCTCCTTTGAATTCCGTGAAAAGCCGGTTCCCGCTCAATAGTGTTCTTGCATCCAGCCCGCTCATGGCACCCAGCAGGCCGACATCTGACAGAAATATTTTGAACCCTTCGTCCGCATAAGCAGGCAGCGGCAAAGCCGGTTTGGACAGACGGATCACCTGCTCGATCAATCCGCAGTCACGCAGCCATTGGATCGCCAGTTCAAAATCTTTTGCCCGTGCGCCTTTGCGCAAAGCCCCATAGACGAAACGCCGGTTTTCCTTTGCCAGCTGGGAAGGAATCGACTGCCACACCATCCGGATCCGCGCAACCGTTTCAGGCGGGGTGTGTTTGGAGAAATCCTGCTCATACGCTGCCAATATATTCTGCTGAACTTTCCGGACCGCACCAAGATCGTTCTCCTGAATGAAAGTCTGAACCGCTTCCGGCATGCCACCGATGAAATAATAATACCGTAGCAGTTCGATGTATTTGGTCTTGAATGCGCCGATCAGTTCCCAATCTCCGCTACTGAGCAGTTCCGACAGTTTCCGGTTGTCCGCGGCTTCCAGAAATTCGGTGAAACTCAGAGGATAGAGATCCAGAAAATCTACTTTCCCCACCGGGAAACTGGTCCCCTGATGCAATGCCACTCCCAACAGCGATCCGGCGGAAATCACCGCGTATTCCGGAGCATCCTCGCAGAAATATTTCAAACTGCTCAGGGCACGGGGAACTTCCTGCACCTCATCAAAAATCAGGAGTGTTTCCTCCGGCACGATTTTTTCCCCGCAGAAAATTTGCAGACCTGAAATCAAATGCCGCACATCCAGACTGCCGCTGAACAATTCCCGCATTTCCGGATTGCTGTCAAAATTGATATAGACCGTATTTTTGAAGTTCTCTTTTCCGAATTCTTTCATCAGCCAGGTTTTGCCGACCTGTCTTGCTCCCCGGATGATCAAGGGTTTTCGTCCGATCGAATTTTTCCACTTCAAAAGCTGTTTTGCCGCATTCCGTTTCATATCCGTATTCTCCTGTTTTTCATTTGTAATATAGCATTGAAATACATTTTTTCAAATGAAATATTGTTAATCAGATACATTTTTTCAAATAAAAGACAGATGCGCCGGTTAAGCAGGATAGGCCGGACCCGGAAGCCGGACTTACGGCGCAGTATGACAGGAGCATCGCTTTCCTGCGATCTCGCACCATGCCATGTCATGCGTGTTCTCAGTTTTCTCCGTAAAAGTTCGCGCAATCCTCATCGGCAGTTCACCATCCCACGTAGTACGCGTTCTCCGTTTTCTCAGTTTTCTCAGTTTTCTCCGTAAAAGTTTGCGGAAATCCCCCTTCACGCCATTCCCGGACAATAATGTCCATTTAAATACCATCAAATATAAAATTTTACCGTTTACTTTTTTCCGAAACGGTGCTATAATTCTTTTAAGAAACCACAGGAAGGAAAGGAAGACCATGCGTTTTTCACCGCGCCAGCTGAACCTGGAAAGCAGTGAGCCGCTGTATATCCAGGTGTTTTACGTCCTGCGCCAGGCAGTGAGTGAGACCGCTCCGGATTCCGGGATGGTCCTGCCTTCCTCCACGGAATTGGCGCAGCAGTTCAAGGGTCCCCCTAATACTGTTCGGTCGGCGATGGGGATGCTGGTGGATCGCGACTGGTCTGCCGGATCCGGCATCGGGACACCGTCCCGGTTTCCTGCATACGGTCGGAAGATCAACAGGTGGACAACCGTTCCATCTGACTGGTGTTTCCCATGTCCGGCTATAATTTCTGGCAGCCGGTTCTGAAAATCATGCTTGAAGCCGCCGACGTCAAAGGTTTTTCACTGGATATTTTACTTTATAATGGTGATGGGACGGACCTACGGGATGAACAGCGTGCCCAGCAGCAGGCTTTGCGGAATTGTTCCGGAATCGTTCTCTACAGCAATTTCCGCGGAGCCGACCGCGAGCTGATCCGGAACAAGCTTATCTGCCAGGATTCGAACCAATATGAAATAATGAAAGAAAAGAAAAAACCGGGAATGGGTATTTTCGAAAAAACAGCAATACACCCTCAACCTGGAGGCAAAAAATGACAAATCCTGATATCTATTGGATGACAGTGGAATTTCAATAATTGCTGTTTTATTCCATATTGCGAATTACATTATGCAATGCTTCGCGTAACGATTCAGAGACAACTTTTTTATTATAAAAATATAATCCTAAAGTCGCCCCCATGCCGATGACAAAACCGATGACAGTTTCAATCAGCAGAATGTCTATGACGAAGAATATCCAAAACCATACTGATGGACGATAATTAACCTGGGCCTCGATAAGATAGCCGTTTCGGCGGCGATTGGGTCGAAAGACAATGGAGGTATTATCTTTCCGGAGGATAGAACCGAATGTGGCATTGACAGATTCGGTTTCGATTGCATTATTTCCGGCTTTACGGCAAGACAGGGATATTGGGCGCAAAGCTTCAAAAAGCGTTTCTTCCAATACCTGACCGTTTTCATCGCTGATCTCGATTTTTACGTTTTCGGTTAAAGAAAAAAGCATCTGCAAATGTTCCTAATCTATTGTCGCCAGCGCTGTGAGCAAACGCTGGCGACTGTTGGTCTTCAAATATTTTTCAAAGCATCACGAAACTTGTTCCCCAAAGTCTTTCCCATGTTCGTCACACTGCCGGAAAGCATGAAAAAGATAACGAGGCTAATGGCAATGCTGATCAGCAGAAGCGGCCAAAATGCAAAAATCGATATCAGTAACAAGACCATTCCGGCAGCCCAAATCCCCCAGTACATAGTATCGGCTTTCCCTTCAATTTCGCCTTCAAAAATATATTTGTCCTTTTTATCGCTGATGTGCAATGTTCCCGAGATTTGACAAAGTTTGCCCTTCAGGCCTTGGATCTTGATTTCTCCCTCATCCTCATCAATATCCACGCGGTCTGCCATCCGTTGGAGTTCATCCTCCAACTCAGCCAGAAGTGCTTTGGTCTTTTCTTTTGAGATTTCCGATTTCACTTGTTCAAATACCTTGCATTTCTTTTTCATTCTTCTTTCTCCTCATTCGATTTCTCTTACCAAAGCCATTTCTTAAGCTTTGGCTGTTGTTGAATTTTTATGCATCAAATCGACGCTCCTGATGCGGCTTTTTTTTGAAAAAGACGCAAAAAATTTTGTTCATTCACCTCCTTCAAAACAATGTTTAGCCTCATTGATCTTTTCGTTCATTTACCTTTTCTCCTGTTCAGGGGTTATTGATTGAAGAAGCTTTGCTTAATTGGCAAATTCTTCTGTTACAATAAACTTCATTTTGCGGTTCCGGCAGAATAAACTCTTTCCCCGTTTCGGATTTATCGGATGCAATGGGCACAAAAAAAGGGCGTACCCCGTTTCCAAGACTCAGGAGGTACGCCAATACCCGAAAAGACCATGCAAACAGAGTACGCCGTATGACCGGCATACTCCAAGCTTACTGATCCAATCTCTGTACTTTGGCGTTTTCCTGAGTCTGATCCGCTTGAATGATGCGAATTGTTATTTCATCCGTATTTCAGTTGTCTGTTTTTCACCTTTCATTGCTGTTTGGCAATCAACATAGCACCGAATACGGGGAAAATCAAGCCGCATCTCTGTTTGCATGGAATATTTTTCATCAATCAGCACCGGAAACTTGCGTTTTCTTGGCCTATTATTCGCAGGAGATTTGAATCTTTGTCGCGCTTTCCGAAAAAATCTCGTATTTTTTTCAGCGAATATGTTCCGCGGTGGAAATGAAGTTCGCCAGTGCGATACGATCTACTGTCTGTTCGGGCTTCCCGGCATAGATGATACAGCCGTCCGCCGTCTTGTCGTTGAGGGCTCGGAATTTTCCGATGCTGCGGGCAAAAACCTTGTTGTAAGTCCGGGCTGCTTTGATCTCGAAAGGATACAGTTTCCGTCCCGCTGCCTGGAGCAGGTCGATTTCCAGTCCGTTGGAATCCCGGAAGAAATATAACGAGGCGTCTTTGCCTGCATTCCACCGGGCTTTCAGCGCTTCCATGACCACCATGTTTTCAAACAGATTGCCCATCAGCGGATCGCGGGCAGTCATCTCCGGACTTTCGAGCGACAGCAGGTAAGCGGCCAGCCCGACTTCGGTGAAATAGAGTTTCGCGGATTTGGTCAGCCGCTTGCCGAAATTCTCATAGTAAGGCGGAAGACGGAAGATGATGTAACTGGCTTCCAGCACGGAAAGCCATTCGGAAATCGTGGTCGTCGATACCCCGACGTCATTGGAAAGGCTTTGCAGGTTCACCAGTTGTCCGACCCGTCCCGCCAGCAGTTTCAGGAAAGTCTCGAAAGCGGAAAATTTCTGTAGATTGATCAGCTGCCGGGCATCCCGTTCCACATAGGTCATGTAATAATTCCGGTAGAACCGCGTCACATCGATTTTTTCTTCATAAAGCTGCGGCATGAACCCCTTGAACAGATACTCGTCCCGGTCCAGCACGATCCCGGCTTCCCGGAGTTCGGCAATCGAAAGCGGCAGCAGCTGAAGGATCGCGGTCCGGCCTGCCAGCGATTGCGAAATACCCGCCTTCAGCGCAGGCTGATGACTGCCGGTCAGGATGTACTGTCCTTTTTTATCGCTTCTGTCGCATTCGACCTGGATATAGCTTAGCAGCAGCGGCAGACGCTGGATCTCGTCGATGATGAGCGGCGCAGGATGCCGGTGCAGAAATTCTCTGGCATCCTGTTCCGCCAGCGTCCGGGTTTCGGGGTCTTCCAGATTGACATAATCATAATCGGGGAACTGCATTTTCGCCAGCGTGGTTTTCCCCGACTGCCGCGGACCGGTGATGGTAACGACCTTGTATTCCCGTGCCAGCAGTTCCAGTTCGATCTGTATTTTTCGTTTGATCATGCCAATATCCCTCCGGTTTCAATGAGGTCAATATAGCACGTTTTATGAAAATCACAAGTTAAAGTTCTGATTTTCATAAAAATTTATCATTCGGCAAACCGTTGCAGGAACGACGGCTTTCCTTTTTCCGGATGGAGAAGTCCGTGGCGAAGCTCGAACAACGTCCCCAGCTGCGATTTTTCCCCTGCCTGGAAATAACCATTCTTCAGAATGGCATTCACACGGGAGCGGATCATGGCATCCAATGCGAGCGCCTGCATCACCGGATCGCTTTCCAGCATCTGCTGCTGGATCCTGTCCGCCGTCCCCGGATTTCCGCGCCAGAATTTCTGATGCGCTTTCACGTCCTGCAAATTGAAATCATGATATGCGACACCGAACAGGGAACACAATTCCTGTTCAGTTTTGGAGACTCCATAGTGGGGCGATCTTCTTGGATGGACCCCGGCAGTCGGAACCAATCGCGGATTCCGGTTGCTGGTCATGATCAGGCTTTGGATCTCTTTTCCGCTCATGACCTGATAATTTACCAGAACCGTTGCCATCTTGCCGTTACCGGGAAGAAGTCCGGTTTCCCGAAAAAGTTTGACCGCGCGGTCCTGCATCTCTGCCAGATAATCGGCTCCGGCAGTCCCGTGCTTAGCCACATTGAATTTTTTGATTTCGGTTTGTGTTTTTGCCTGTGCTTCAGCCAATCGGGTTCGAGCCTGTTTCAATTTTGCATCCAGTTCAGCATCTCCTGTTGATTTGGACACGGACGGAACCGATCCGGGGCTCTCCCGGGTTCTCCTGACCGACTTTATATAGAGGGAAAGAAGACCACCCGACAGCAGAACCAGAAGAGCCAGGGCCAGCATGAGTCTTCCGATCCATGGATTCGATTCGGTCTCAACGGTCATCCGGATATCATTCCCTTTCGGCAGCTTCGGCACGGCTTTCCCCTCCAGCAGTTTCCGGAATTCCGCCGAGGAACGGACCGGTTGTTTGCAGGATTCGCGCAAAGCGCGTCCAAGCGAAGCGTCCATGCTGATCGTCATGTTTCCCGGAATGGAAGGATATTCGCCTACGGGAAGACCGGTCAGGGCACAATAGATCACTTTGCCAAGCGCGTAGAAATCATCGCTCGTGTCTGCCTGTCCTTTTCCGGACATCAGTTTCGGGGACATGAATCCGGGGGTGCCGACCAGCGAACCTTTTCCTTCCAGCGCGATCAAACCCACATCGGCGAGCGTGGGGCGTCCGTTTACCCAGAGGATGTTGTCCGGTTTGATGTCCCGGTGGACCAGACCGTGCTTGTGCAATTCCTCCAAACCGTTCAGCAGACCATCCAGCATTGAGACGATCTCTTTCCCGTCCATTCTGCCGAACTTGTTCAGACGGTTGGCGAGGGTGTCGGGCAGATATTCGCCTTTGCCTCGGTTGAGATCGTCCGCAGCGTCCATGATGCAGCAGATCCGTTCAACGGTGATCTCGACATAACGGATTTTGAGCAGGTTCGGATGGTTGCAGTCCTTGTAGTTTTTCAGACCGGCGAGTTCGCGTTCGGAATAACGGCCCTGATTGGAGATGATCTTGACGGCCACACGCGCGCCGATGGAGTCTTCGGCAAGCCAGACTTCGCCGTAAGCTCCCCTGCCGCACATCTGCTGCAGAGTGCAGGAGCAGATCTTATCGCCGTTTTTATATTCCATAATGCGAGAGTTCCAGTTTAAGTGCAGGGTCCTGTTCGTTCATCTTGAGCAGGATTTCGCGCATCATGGCAAAACAGCGTTTCTTCGCCTGATAGACCTGATTGACGCTGCAATCCAGATAGGCGGCGACCTTTTCCACCGGGCGGTTCTGCACGGCGTAAAGTTCGTAAGCTTGAAAGGTTTCGGGCGCGACCCGGTTTTTGAGTTCGCGTTCAGCCTCTTTCAGGATCATCTTCCGCCATTCGTTCAGGAACAGTTCGTCGTTCGGTCTTTTCTCCTCTTCCACTTCGATCTCATCGGACGGCTCTTCCTTTTTCCCGCGGTAGTAATTGGCGATCCTGGAAGTGATGATTCGGCCGAAATACGTCCGAAACCGGGCGATGTCGGGATCGAATTTGAAGGTTTTGCTCTGCTTGAAGAACTGAAGCATTACCTGCTGGCAGATGTCGTCGGCTTCGGCATCGTCCAGCCCTTTGAACTTGGCGAGGTCGCGGACAATACCGCAGTAGCGCGTATAAAATTCATCCCACGAGATTTCATCTCCCGCCGCGATCCGGTCGAGCAGGGTTTTGGAAGTAGTCGGGTATTTCAGTCCCATTTTGGCGTTTCCTCCTGATAAATGTTGGTGTATAATACACTGCAAGTGTGCAAAAAACAAGTCAAAAAAGGAAACGCCTCCGGGAAAATGGATCTATCCGGCAATGCGTCAGCGGAGTTGGGGCAACAGCCAGAAATACTTGGAATTTGAGAACCTCATCTCTCCTGCCTCATCTCTCCTGCCTTCTAAGAGAAATCGCCGGACAGAGCACATGCTCCATCCGGCGGGAAATCCTTTCAGGATCGGCCGTCCGGGTGACGACCTCAAGACATCCAGCCTCATTCAGAACCGGGATACAGGAAAAAATAGTAGCCGCAGACAACTGTTTTGTTCCCCCATCTTGCCCAGTCTATAACTCCATATATCTGCGCGGATGTGCGAGAATCGACATGTCCATCCAGCCAGGCCATGGTGGCACGGCCCTGATGACGGGTGCTGGTACGCATCGATTTTTCCGTTGTGTTCGGCCAGACGTCAAGCATATGTCCCTGGTCGATATTGCCATCAATGCCGGCATCGTTGATGTCGCCGAACATCAGCTGGCAGCTGGCGCCCTTGCCCCTTAACGAGGTGATCTTCTGCCATGTTTTCCCCGGTATGGAATTCGCACTGCCGTTGGAGTGGTAGGGCATACCGTAACTGTAGATGTTGTATTTGCTGTTGTATTCATAATTTTTTTCTAATACCGCCGGCGTTTTGACTGACGGGCAGTAAAAAAGACCTTTCGCCAGGGAAACTTTATTGGTGAACTGTTCGTTGAATTTCCCATCACTGCCATACACTTCGCCGGTATATCCCGCATAGGGTGCGATCAGGTTTTTCCAGAATTTCCGGACACCGCTCCCCAGTGGATCCGACTTGACAAGCCAGCCGTTCCAGTTATCGGTGTACATCATGGACGCCTGTCCGATCGTTTTCAGGTTTCCGGAACAGGTGATGGCCCTTGCCCGGTCCCTCGCCTTGTTCAAGGCCGGCAGCAGCATCGCCGCCAGAATGGCAATGATCGCGATCACCACCAGCAGCTCGATCAGCGTAAAACAGGGACGCATAATATATGTTTTGTTAAACCCGAAGGATAAAACAGGTTCAGATCGGTTGAAACATAAAATTCAGAGAAAGTAAGAATTTATGAAAAGAACCTCGAAACCGCGCTACATAACATATATTATG
>Ga0256405_10003673_pt1 | contig 31075 bp, 24 predicted proteins | sample RumenRJG_02DNA_FD_189096 | JGI IMG/M metagenome (GOLD analysis project Ga0256405, IMG submission 189096) | Bovine rumen microbial communities from Lethbridge, Alberta, Canada - RJG_02 | ecosystem: Host-associated > Mammals > Digestive system > Stomach > Rumen | place: Canada: Alberta...
CCCGGATACCGGGGATACGGCCGGAGAAGAGCCCGGATCCGTGGTCGCCTTCGATGAGGCTTTCCTGCCTTATCGGGAGGATCTTCTTGCCGGCAGGCCACTTTCCGGGCCGGTCATTTCGGATGAAACCTACGGCTGGCTGCTCACGGTCTATCTCCCTGTCTATAACGACGCCGGCGAGTGTCAGTGCTACGTCGGCACAGATCTCTCCATGGCGGCCCTGACCGCCGCCGGGAACGTCTTTCTGGTCAAAATTCTCTCGCTCTTCTTCGGCTTCTTCGTTCTGGTTCTGGCCATCGGGGCCTATGCGGCCGAGCATGAAATCATACAGCCCGTCAATCAGATCGCCGCCGTATCCGCCGCCTTTGCAGCGGAGAGCGATGAGACGCGAAAAGACAGCCTGGATCAGATCCATTTGCTGGACATCCGGACCGGGGATGAAATTGAAAACCTGTATCACTCCGTCCGGAAGATGTCGGAAGATACCGTGGCCTACATTGAGGATGCCCAGAAGAAAAACGAACAGATCGCGAAACTCCAGAACGGGCTGATCCTGGTCCTGGCGGATCTTGTGGAAAGCCGTGACAAGTGCACCGGCAATCACGTACGCAATACCGCCGCGTACGCAAAGCTGATTATGGAGAAGATGCGGGAAACCGGCAAACACACGGATGAACTCACCGACAGCTATCTGTATGAAGTGGAAAACGGCGCACCGCTCCACGACGTCGGAAAGATTCAGATTCCGGATGCGCTGCTGAACAAACCCGGGAAACTCACGGATGAGGAATTCGCAGAGATGAAGTGCCATACGCTGCGCGGAACCGAGATCATCGACCGCGCCATCGGCATGGTCAGCGATGACTCGACCGATTATCTCAAGGAGGCCCGCAACCTGACCCTGTATCACCATGAACGCTGGGACGGGAAAGGCTATCCGAAGGGCCTCAAGGGTGAGGAAATTCCGCTCTCTGCCCGGATCATGGCCGTTGCGGATGTGTTTGACGCGCTGGTGGCCCGGCGCAGCTATAAGGAAGGCTTTCCCTTTGACACCGCCATCGACATCATCCGGAAAGAATCCGGCACGCACTTCGATCCGGAAGTGGTGGAGGCTTTCCTCCAATGCCAGGACGAAGCCCGCGCAATTGCCGAGCAGACCAACCGAAAAAGCCTGGAGGAGTACTGATTTCTGAGCCGTCAGCAAGAAGGAATGAATAAACAACGTCGGAGCCTGTGTTGACAATATGATCAGCACGGGCTCCGTTTCTGTTATGGTATTGATTGTCTCTCTGATTACTGCTCCGTAAAGTCAAAGCTTCGGTACTGGATCGCCTCGGCGATGTGTTCCACACCGATCTCTTCCGCACCGTCCAGATCCGCGATGGTTCTGGCCACGCGCAGAATGCGGTCATAGCTTCTGGCCGAGAGGCCCATGGCGTCAAACGCGTCCCGCATCAGCTCTTCCCCTTCCGCGCTCAGACCGCAGAATTTTCGGAGTTCTTTTGTTCCCATATGTGCGTTGCACATGGTGCTGTCGTCCGGGAACCTCTCACGCTGCACCACGCGGGCGGCATTGACCCGCTCCCGGATGGCGTCGGAGCTCTCCGCAGGTGCTTTTCTCCGGATCTCGTCGTATTCCAGTGCGGGAACCTCGACGATGATGTCGATGCGGTCCAGCAGCGGTCCGGATACCCGGTTCTGGTACCGCCGAACTTCGTTCGCGGAGCACTTGCAGCGTCCGGAGGGATGCCCGTACCATCCGCACTTGCAGGGGTTCATCGCGCAGACCAGCATGAAGCGGCTCGGAAACGTCACCGCTCCGGCCACACGGGAAACCGTCACGGTTCCGTCTTCCAAGGGCTGGCGCAGGACCTCGAGAACGTCGCTTCGAAACTCCGGAAGTTCGTCGAGGAAGAGAACCCCGTTGTGCGCCAGGCTGATTTCTCCGGGTCTCGGATTTGTGCCGCCGCCGGCAAGTCCCGCAGCTGAGATGCTGTGATGCGGAGAGCGAAACGGCCGTTCCGAAATAATCGGATGACTGCGGTTGGTGAGTCCCGCCACCGAGTGGATCTCGGTCGACTGGATCATCTCCTCCCGGCTCATGTCCGGAAGAATCGAAGGCAGCCGTTTGGCCAGCATGCTCTTTCCCGCCCCCGGAGGACCGACCATCAAGATGTTGTGCCCGCCTGCCGCTGCAATCTCCAGCGCCCTTCGGACATTCTCCTGCCCTTTCACATCCGCGAAGTCCGGCAGTCCCATTTGATCCGTCTCGGGCACGGGAGGGTCAGCAGGCATGATTTCTTCTTCTCCTCGAAGATGCTTCAGCAGCTGCTGCAGATCGCGGACCGGGATCACCGAAACGTTCTCTGCAAAGGCCGCTTCCGCTGCGTTCTCTTCCGGGACGAAAAGGGTTCTGATGCCCGCGCGCTCGGCAGCCATCGCCATCGGCAATGTACCGGGAACCGGGCGCAACTCGCCCTTCAGAGAGAGTTCCCCGATAAAGGCGCAGTCCTCCGGAATCCGTTTCAGATCCTCCGTGGCCGTGAGAATGCCGATCAGCAGCGGAAGGTCATAGACCGTACCGGCCTTTTTCTTGTCCGCCGGGGCAAGGTTCACCGTCATGCGGCTGACCGGAAACTTAAAGCCGTTGTTTTTGATCGCGGCCCGCACGCGTTCGCGGGATTCCTTGACAGCGGCGTCCGGCAGGCCGACGATATCGAAGGCAGGCAGTCCGGAAGAGATATTCACTTCCACGCTGACTTCGTAACCGCCGACGCCGCTGACGCCGAGACTCCGGATTCTGGAAAACATCTCCGGTCAGGCCTCGGGTTCGCAGGTGATCGCGATGTGCAGCTCATCCAGCTGCTTCTGCTCCACCGTAGAAGGTGCGCCCATCATGACATCCTGGGCGCTCTTGTTCATCGGGAACGGAATGATCTCGCGAATGCTGTCCTCGCCGGCCAGAAGCATGACCATGCGGTCGATTCCCGGGGCAATGCCGGCATGGGGGGGAGCGCCGTAGCAGAATGCATTGTACATGGCCGGGAACTTTTTCTTGACATCCTCTTCGCCCAGACGGACCATCTCGAAGGCCTTGATCATGATCTCCGGGTCATGGTTCCGGACCGCGCCGGAGGAGAGCTCCACGCCGTTGCAGACCAGATCGTACTGATCCGCCGTGATGGTGAGGGGATCGACCTCTCCCCGCTCCGCCTTCAGCAGAATATCCAGTCCGCCGGCAGGCATGGAGAACGGATTGTGGCAGAACTCGAGCTCGCCGGACTCCTCGCCGATCTCATACATCGGGAAGTCAACAATCCAGCAGAACTCATAACGCTCTTTGTCCATATGTCCGGGAACCAGAGCGCCCAGCATCTTGATCATGACGCCGGCGGTCTTCTGCGCCTGGCCGCGCACGCCGGTGGTGACACCGACGAGGCAGCCGGGCTTCAGGCCCAGGCGTTCGGTCAGCACGTCCTTGAGCGGGTCCACAAACTTGGCGACGCCGCCCACGATCGCGCCGGACTCATCCATGCGGAACCAGTAGGGCTTTGCGCCGGCCTGCACTTCGACATCGGTGCAGAGCTTGTCGATCTGCTTTCTCGTGAGGTCACAGCCCGAGACGACGATCGCCTTGACGGTGTTGCCATTCTGGAAGGCCTGGAACTCGACATCCTTCACCAGATCGGTGATGTCCTGCGCGACCAGGTCAATGCGCAGGTCGGGCTTGTCGCTGCCGTAGGTTTCCAGCGCATCCACATACTTGATTCTACGGAAGGGAGCCTCGGAGGCGATGTCATATTTGCCGTATTTGGCGAAGATCGGGGGCAGAACATCCTCAAGAATCGCAAAGACGTCTTCCTGCGATGCAAAGGCCATCTCCATATCCAGCTGATAGAATTCGCCGGGGCTGCGGTCGCCGCGGGCATCTTCGTCACGGAAGCAGGGGGCGATCTGGAAATAGCGGTCAAAGCCGGAGGTCATCAGCAGCTGTTTGAACTGCTGCGGCGCCTGGGGCAGGGCATAGAACTTGCCCGGATGCTTGCGGGCCGGAACCAGATAGTCGCGGGCACCCTCAGGGGAGGAAGCCGTCAGGATCGGCGTGGTGATCTCCAGGAAGTCATGCTCCAGCATGGCCTTGCGGATGGCCGCGATCACCTGGCAGCGAAGAATGATGTTCTGCTTGACGGCGGGATTGCGGAGATCCAAATAGCGGTATTTCAGGCGCTGTGCTTCGTCCGCTTCACGGCTGCGGTTGATTTCAAAGGGCAGTTCGTTGTAGCGGCAGCGGCCGAGAACCGTGATCTTCTCGGGGACAACTTCGATGTCACCGGTCGGGATGTTCGGATTCTTGCTGGCGCGTTCCCGAACCGTTCCGATCACACCGATGGTGGATTCCTTGTTGATTCCCTTCAGCTGACGGAGCAGGTCCTCATTTTCTACGACCAGCTGAGTCTTGCCGTAGAAATCACGGACCACGACGAAGGCCAGACTGCCGCCGACCTCGCGGACGTTCTCCATCCAGCCGGCGAGCTGTACTTTCTGGCCGACATGCTCCATCCGGAGCTCTCCACAGGTATGTGTACGGGATTGCATATTTCTTTCCTCCTTATGCGATCAGCCGCGAATGGGCGCGGTGCTGTTTCTCTTTTCTACGTTTTCCCGGATCAGTCTGCCGGCTTTCTCTGCCGTGAGCATGGTCTGTTCCCCGGTGAGCATGTTCTTGACGGAGAGCAGGCCTTTTTCAATCTCATCTTCACCGAGCAGGACCACATAGGGTACCCCGATCTTATCCGCGTAGCTCATCTTTGCCTTGAACTTGCGCTTTTCCGTGTAAAGCTGAGCCCGCAGTCCGGCACCGCGCAGCGCGGTGGCCGCGGCGATCGCGGGTCCCTGATCCTCGGTCATCGGAATCACCAGCACGTCGCAGGGCGATGTCAGCAGCTCCTCAGAAAGCAGGCCCTGTTCCTGCAGCACATAGAACAGCCTCGTAAGGCCGATGGAGATACCGACGCCGGGAAGCTGCCGGTCGGTATAATACTCCGCAAGATTATCGTATCGGCCGCCGGAGCATACCGAACCGATCTCCGGATAATCGACCAGCTCTGTCTCATAGACCGTACCGGTATAGTAATCCAGTCCGCGCGCTATGGTGAGATCCACGGCAAAGTTCTCTTCCGGCACACCGAAGGCTGCCAGATGCTGAACCACCGCGCGCAGCTCCTCCAGACCGAGATCAAAGGTCTCGTCCATACCGCGGTAGATCTCCAGACGCTCGAGGATCTCGGCATTGCTGCCTTTGATGGCCATGAAGTCCAGAACGTTTTCCGCCTTATACGGGCGCATGTCCAGTTCATCGATCAGCATCTGCTTGATCTTGACTTCGCCCACCTTGTCCAGTTTGTCCACGATGCGCATGATATCCTGCGCTTTCTCGGACATTCCGTTCATGGCATAGAAACCGTTCAGAATCTTGCGGTTGTTGACCCGGATTCGGAAGTTCTTCAGCCCCAGCCGCGTAAAGGCAGTGTAGATGATGGCCGGAATCTCGGCTTCGTTGATGATATCAAGTTTTCCGTCTCCGATAACGTCGATATCCGCCTGATAGAATTCACGGAAGCGGCCGCGCTGGGCTCGTTCCCCGCGGTAAACCTTGCCGATCTGGTAACGGCGGAACGGGAAGGCAAGCTCCGCATAGTGCGCGGCGACATATTTCGCCAGAGGCACCGTCAGGTCAAAGCGCAGCGCCAGATCGCTGTCACCCTTCTGGAAACGATAGACCTGCTTCTCGGTCTCTCCGCCGCCCTTGGCCAGCAGGACTTCCGCAGCCTCGATCACCGGGGTGTCCAGCGGGGTGAAGGCGAACAGAGAATAGGTCTCTCTCAGGATCTGCATCATCCGTTCCATCTTGATCTGATCCTGAGGAAGCAGCTCCATAAATCCGGAAAGGGTTCTGGGTTTTACGATACTCATCTTTCTCTCTCTTTTCGTCGTTAGTATTTCTGCCTTGCGTCGATTGTCCTGTCCGCTGCCTCCTGAGAATGCGGCAGACAGTCAAAAGAGTGAAGCTCCCGAATCAAGCGAACTTCACTCTTTGGCGTTGGCGTCGGATATGCTTCATCTCTTCTGTGGATTCACGATATTACGCCAGTCGAGGTCTCCTCTGCGCAGTCCCTGAACCAGGACTTCCGCCGTAGCGGCATTGGTGGCAAAGGGGATCTGATACTGATCACAGAGTCTTTCCACCTTGTTGATATCGTCGAATCCTTTCGGGTTGGCCGGATCACAGAAAAACAGGACCAGATCAATCTCGTTATAGGAGATTCTGGAACCGATCTGCTGCGCCCCGCCCTGGTCCGCATGCAGATACAGCGTAATCGGCAGGCCTGTTGCTTCGGAAACCAGCTTCCCGGTTACATGGGTCGCGCAGAGATTGTGCTCAGCCAGGATCCCGCAGTAAGCGATGCAAAACTGTACCATCAGTTCTTTTTTCCTGTCATGCGCCATCAAGGCAATATTCATTTTCTACTTTCTCCTTTTCTCACATCCACATGCAAGAACATCATCTGTCACACTTTGTCCAAAATAACGATGAAATATTATACCTGTTTTTTCCCTGTTGCGCAACAGTTTTTTCATTTTCTCAGAAGGTTTTGCCGGTTTTCTCAACCCTGTCCCCGGGAGCCTCCGTCTGTTTCAGCAGAAGGAAGGCTTTCCCCTCTTCTTCTCTGGCCGGACTGGTGAAAAAGCGGTAGTCGTCCCGGTTGGTGACTTTCGCCAGATTCTCTCTGAGACGGACGGAACCCGGGTGTGCCAGAATCTCCAGGCCGATTCCCTTTTCGGCAGCCATGGCTTCGGCCGCGGGCAGAATTGCCTTCATCCTGCGATAGTCAAAATGCCCCGAGAGCATCACGCCGAGAAAGAGTTTCTGTTCCATGCGCTGCAGCTGCATTTTCCATTTTCTGCAGTTTCGGGAGACCAACAGCTTCAGAAGGAGAACTTTCACGATGTTGATTCCCGGAAACGGCATCAGGCGGAACAGATGCCTCAGGTACAGGCTCAGCGGTTCATCCGGCATGCGGATATACGTCACCGGCAGGTTCTCTTCTCTGATCACTTCCATCAGCGCGTCAAAAGCCACCGGAACCACATGCCAGTGTGCATGTCCGTCGATTCGAAGATTCTGTCCGTTCCTCTTGAACAGGGGCAGAAGCTTTCGGATCTGCGCCCGGTATTCCGTCTTGATCTGCCGCTTGTAGGCTTCTCTCTTTCCGGAGAGTCCGGCAAAAAGCAGCTGAGCGAAGGTGACGCGGAAGCGCCCCGCTTCATCTGCCAGCAACGGAACATCTTCAACCGATGCCAGACACCGGCCCTGCATCAGATTCAGATGAACAGAGAGCTGTATTCCTTTTTCCGGTAGAACCCGAAGACACGTGTCCAGTTCCGGTCCGTTTGAAATGATGCTGGTTCCATTCAGGACACCATGTTCAAAGCATGCCAGGATGCGTTCGCTCTGTTCGAGAAACAGGCCGTAATCATCCGCATGGAACTCCGTCATAATCCTACGATTCCTTTTCTTCTATATTCGCGAATTTGACAACAATGGTATTGTCGATTCTCTTGATATATCCGTCATCCGGATAGAGCGGCATTTCCTGCACTTCTTCCGTCTGGATCATTTGCCCCCAATAACCGTTATTCCAGTTAAAGGTCATGTTCAGTCCGCTGTCCCGAAGCAGGCCGAAGTAAGAGAAGTTTGCCCGGTTGTCCGCATAGACAAAGATATGGAAATCCCCGTACCTGGCATACTGATTGGCCCGCTCCCACAGCTGATCCTTCAGGAAATTGGGATTGTCCGCGATTTTGCCTACAAACACAAAGCCGCCTTCCGGGTTCTGATCCTCTCCGAGATCTACAGCAACCCGGTTCATCATAGCCGTTGCGTTATCCCTGCTTTTCAGCATGACGTGCTGATCCACCGACACCATCAGGAAACTTCCGTACAGGATAACCAGAATCATGGAAACCCGGAGCCAGTCAGCAGCTTTGTACAGTCGGTTTCTGCAGTCTCCGATATCCGTCACACACAACATAAACGGAAAGACCGTTGCAACAGGCATGGTCATCTGGATGGTCGCTTCCCCGGCATCCACAGCGAGGATCAGCGCAATGTTGGCGGCCGGCGGGATCAGCAGCAGGCATACCGCAGCCAGAAGCCATCTCCGTTTCGGTTTTCCCGCCAGCTTCCTTCCACCCAGGATCACATTTACCGCAAACAGCACAATTATCAGAACACTGAAAGCCAGGAGCCTCTGATAAATGCTGTGCTTAAGCTCATTCTGGAAGAAGTAACGAAAGAATTCCTGATAGGTACTCAGAAAGCTTCTGGGAAATCCCACGATGATCTTCCCGACCGTCACGCTGTCTGCCCCTCTGTAATCCACAGCCTGAATATGGCATAGTTTCAGCGTCAGATCCCAGATGATCTTATAGACAATGAAAGAACTCAGCAGAGAGACCGCGAACATGCATAGGTAGCGGACAACTCTTTTATAGTCCTTATCCTCCTGCAGCAAGCGGATGATATATAAAAGAGCAAGCACACAGGCACAGCCGATATTGGACTGATACAGTGCCAGTGCAAGCACCAGACACATCATCGATGCCAGGCATGTTTTCCAGTTTCCCAGGCTCAGCACCCATGCCGCCAGAACACTCAACATGTAAGCCATTGCAAAGGTCGGTGAGGTATAGCGAAAGGTCAGTGTAGAACAAACCGCCGTCGTGACCAGGGAAGTCAGCACCAGCAGATACCCCTTTAAAGAATCCTTCAGGCCGAACCACCAGGCAGCAACGCAGCTTCCCAGCACATACATGATAAGGGCGAAAACAGAGGTAAACGGTTCCGGACAGACGTTCATCTGTGATTTTCCAACCAACGGCCAGAACCATCTGCCGATCTGAATCACCCACTCGTAGTTTCGGTAGTCTGCTCCGCTCCACATGCCATCGATGGTGTTCGTCAGTTCATGGGAGATCAGCAGCAGATACGCGATCACACAGGCAATCAGATTGAAGAACGCAAATCGGCAGAAGCGCCTGATTTCGATTGTATTGGAATAATTCATCTCTTCATCCTCTTCCGGTCTCATGACAGTTGTGGGTCTCAGGAAAGTCGAACAACCATCGCATTGCCGATTCTACGGACATACCCCTCATCCGGATACACCGGCATGGTTTTCACTTCTTCGCGGTTTCCAATGTCGTTCCAGGTATTCTCATCCCAGTTGAACGTCAGCAGCACACCCGCATCTCTCAGATATCCGAAATAGGATTGTGTGGTCAGATTTCCGCCGAGCCAGAAATCGCCGTAATGGGCATACTCATTCGACCGCGCCCACAGCTGATCCTTCAGAAAGATCGGATTATCCGCCGGGCGTCCGATGAAAAACACGCCGCCCTCGGGATTGGTGTCTTCCCCGAGGTCCACAACGACCCGGTTTAACATGGCAACTGCCGTTTCTCTGCTTTTCAGCATCACATGCTGATCAATTGATATCATCATCAGACTTCCGCCAAGAAGAACAATCATGCAAAGGGCGCGAAAGACGGAAACCAGCCCCAGCCAGTTTCTCTTTGCTCCATTCACAGACAGCAGCGGGACAGAATCAGCCACACAAAGCAGGAACGGAAACACTGTCGCCATCGGCATTGTCATCTGAACGGAAGACTGCCCCGCATCCACAGCCAGGATCAGAGCCACATTCGCAGCAGGCGGGATCAGCAGCAGGCAGGCAGCCGCACCGATCTTCGCTCCAGGAGATCGTGAACCAAGCTTTCTCCAGATCAGAATCACCGTGACTATGATCAGACAGATGAGCATCAGGCGAAAAAGCGCCAACCGCTGATAGACGTTGTGCTTCAATTCATTTTCAAAAAAATACCGATAAAAATCCAGATAGGTGCTCTTTATCGAAGCCGGGAGCGATGTGAGAATCTTAAGCGCCGACACATCTCCGCCCCCCCTGTACGTGGAAGCCTCCACATGGCAGAGCTTTAGAGAAAGATCCCAGATCAACTTATAAAAGATGCAGGAGCAAAGGAGCGACAAGGCCGTTCTTCCGAGAAAGCGCAGAATTTTTCCCGTCTCTGCTCCGTCCTGCAGGAAACGAATCACCAGGATCAGCGCCAGGACGCAGGTGCAGCCAATGTTGGACTGATACAGTCCGAGCGCCAGTGTCAGGCAGAGCACCGAAGTCAGCCAGGGAAGGAGCTTTTCCCTGCTGAGCAGCCATGCAGCCAGGATGCTCAGCAGATAGGACAATCCAAACGTAGGTGAAGTATAGCGATAGGACAGCGACACGCATACCGCAGTGCAGATCACCGACGTCAGGACCAGAAGGTATCCCTTCAGCGAGTCCTTTACACCAAACCAGAACGCAACGGCGCAGCTTCCGAGGACATAGCACATCAAAGTCAGGATTGAAGTAAACGGTTCGGGGCATATATTCATCTGTGCAAAGCCAACAGCCGGCCAGAACCATCGGCCAATCTCTATGACCCACAGGTAATTTCTATACTCAGCTCCGTTCCACAATGCGTCATAGGTGTTCACCAGCTCATTGGAAATCAGGAGCTGATAGGCCGCGAGGCTGATCAGAAGACAAACGAGGGCAAAACTGCAGAAACGCCGAAGCTCCTTATTCTCCCCAGAAGCCATATTCCATACTCCTCCGTCATGATCTTTGAGGCTCACCGCGTCTCCGCTCACCTTCTCTTGAGTCTCATGTCTTGCAGCTCCCTGAACCGATTACCTCAGCAGCGTCATTTCATCTTCCGAGGAGTCCGAATAACTGCAAATATTGATATACGCATCCATAATGCGTCTTGCAATACGCTGGACATTTGCACCGGATCCGCCGCGCTCCACAACCACTGCAATCGCGACATCCGGGTCGCTGTAGGGACCGTAGCAGATAAAAATACCGTCGTTGGTGATCTTCTCACCTTTCTGTGCCGTTCCGGTCTTTCCCGCGCAGATCCAGGGGCAGGCCGTCCAGACAACGGCGTTCGGCTCGTTGATCCAGTCGTTCAACACCATGTACATGCCTTCATGGATCGCCAGCCAGTTGTATTCCGGTGAGCGAATGGTGTTCAGCACCTCCGGCTCACGCTCATAGATTTTTTTGCTGTAGTCATAATTACGAACCGTTTTTAAAATGGATGCGGAATAACGGTGTCCCGAGTTTGCGATCGTCGCACAGTACTCCGCAAGCTGCAGCGGTGAGAAGATGCTGTCCGACTGTCCGATGGCGGCCTGCATCGTGTCACCGATGCGCCACACGGTACCGGTGTAGTCCGCGTGGTTTGCTTCGTTGGACATGTTGCCGCGGGTCTCGACCAGCTCAATGACCCGGCGGACACCGAGACCGTAGGCATGGGCATATTCGCCCATCTTGTCAATACCGAGGTCGTGGCCGACGGAGTAGAAGAAGTAATTGCAGGAATCGCGCAGCGCCGTCGTGACATTTTCTTCAGGATGCGTATAGTGCTCTCCCTTGACGCTGTTCCAGATCCAGCACTCAGGTGCGTATCCTTCCGCAGCGTACTTGGTGAAGACGCCTTCACACTTGATCTTGTATTCCGTGTTGATCTGGCCTTCTGTCAGAACCGCCGTGGCGACACAGGGCTTGAAGGCCGAGCCTGGGGCATAGGCACCCATCAGCGCACGGTTAAAGAGCGGCGCGTTCGGGGTTTCCATCAGTTCCTGATACTTTTCAATAATGCTTGCGCCGTCATAAGTAGGCCAGCTTGCAATCGCCAGGGGTTCACCCGTGTTGACCTTCACCACGACTGCAGCCGCACCGGTGATCTCGTCTTTCATCTCAGGGTCATAGTCGCCGCGTTCGATTCCTTCGGCGCGTTCCTGGTTTCGGTTCAGAATCATGGTGTTGATGGTGTTGTTCAGGATACGCTCTGTCTGCTCCTGCAGCACCTTGTCGATGGTCAGATAGATATGCGCTCCCGGTTCCGGTTCCTCGATGTAGACGGTGCTGAGAACCGTGCCGGCGTTGTTCTGTGTCTCGCTTACCTTGCCATCCTTGCCGTGCAGGTATTCTTCAAAGGCGTATTCCACACCGTCCTTTCCGACCATGGCGTCATTGGCGTAGTTCAGAAGTGAATAACGCTCGTACTCCTCCTGGGTCATCAGTCCGGTATATCCGAGAATATGCGCCGCGTATTCCGTCTCATAATTGCGGATATACGCGCGCTGAACCTCAATGCCGACCAGCTTATTCTCCATGATGGAAGAGATCAGCTCCATGCTGGCGTCTTCCACAAACAGATATTCCGCCGTGTTGACCGCATAGCGGACATTGATCGAGTACCGAACCCCCGCAATGATGCGCATCTCTTCGCTGGAGTAACTGTTGTCGATGCCATAACGGGTACGCATGAAACTCAGCAGTTCGACCGCACTGGGGTTTTCTGCAAGGCCGTCCGGCTTCTGTCGGACAAAGTAGGCATTCAGCATGGTGCGCTGGATATCCGTCATATTCTCATCGTATTCAAACGGCGGCGTTCTGCTGATGGGCAGGTCATCCGTATAGTGGTCTCCGAAGCCCTCCACCATGTGGACCAGCTCCAGGATAACCGCATTCGGATCCTCGTTGGCAAACAGCTTGACGTTGTCTACTTTGAGATTATAACACTCCTTGTTGCTGACCATGACCCGGCCATAGCGGTCAAGAATGTTTCCTCTCGCAGCGGTAACCGTCCGCTCTGTATTTGTAATTTCATTGCTCTGGTTGTAGTATTTCTCGCCCTCAATGATCTGAAGGCGATACAGGAAGGTCAGATAAATCACGAGGATCAGAATGACCAGCACAACCATTGCCGCAACTCTGCCGGGTTTTACGAGATGTTTCACGAAAGACTCCTTTACTCAAGTCTGCTCAGGCGGGCAGGCGGAAAATAGGCCAGGACCGCAAAGGGAATCGACCACGCTGTCTGCAGAAGCGCGGTCGTCACCATCACCATGGAAAAGGTGTCGGATGCCGCGGTTTTAAGCAACTGCCCTCCGGCTGTAGCAAGCAGCCCGAGGATTGCAGCGCCCATGTAGGCAAAAAAACGACGGTTGATAAAGAAATTTGAGACAAAGGCAGAGGCAAAGCTGATCGACGGGAAGGCCAGGGTAAAAAAGATGGTGTTTTCCACGAATGCCATGTCCGCGAAAATTCCCATCAACAGGCTGAACAGCGGACCCCAGGTTGCCCCCTCGAACATGCCCATGGCCACCGCCGCCGCCGGCAGGAACATCGGACACACCCCGAATATTCTCAGCTGTGTGAACAGGATGTTCTGCATCACCAGCAGCACCACCAGGTAGATCGCATATCGAAGGACTTTGCCGACATTGATCTTTTCAAGAAAATCTTTTGGAATAATAGTCTTCAAGCTCTACTCCACAACATCAAAGTCTTTGATAATAAAAACCTGTACCAGAGAATCCAGATTCGCCTGCGGCTCCAGGATTCCATACTCGATCTGTCCGCCGGCCTCCGTCTGGACATTGGTCACCGTCCCAATCACCAGCCCCGCCGGAAATGCACCGCCGGAACCGGAGGTTGTGACCTCATCTCCGACAAAGATCTGGGCCCCGTCGGCCAGGAAGGTCAGTTTTGCCCTTTTCTGTTTCATCAGGGAGTATTCACCCACCACCATACCGGAGCTTCCGGTAGAGACAACCGTTCCGCCGACGCTCATGTCGACGTCGATAAGGGTGCTGACGGTCGACCAGGTCTCGCCGAGTTCCGTAATCTGCCCCACCAGGGCACCGTACTCCGTGATTACCGGATCTCCGTATTCAATCCCGCTCCTGGCCCCTTTGCTGATGGTAAAGGAAGACGACCAGTTGGAGGAAGACCAGAGAACCACCTTGCTGGATTCCAGAACGTAATCCGAGTGTCTGTCGCGAAGATTCAGCAGCTCACGGAGCCGTACGTTTTCCTCGGACGCTTCGATGCCGTCGCGGGCAGACTGCTGGGCATCCGCCAGTTGAGACCGCAGGGACTCGTTCTCCGCCATCAGTGAATCGTACTCGTACAGATAGCCGTAAATGGTATCAAACCAGTTGGCTGCGGAGCTCAGAACCTTCTGAAGCGGCGCCGACGCCGTGCCGCGTGCATTCTGAACAAATCCGATGCGCCCTCCTCTGGCCGCAGCACCAAGCCCGATGATCAGGACAACTGCCGCAACGATGATCCCGACCCGGATTCCATTTTTTCTCAGATAGTCCTTCAAAGGATCGGTACTCCCTTCTTTGCCAGCATCTGTCCGAGTCTACAGACCGGAAGGCCCATTACGTTAAAAAAATCTCCCTCGATCGCACGGACAAACAACGCCCCTTTTCCCTGTGCGCCGTAGGCTCCGGCCTTGTCCATCGGCTCTCCGGTTGCAATATAGCGCCGGATCTCCTCATCGGAAAGCTCCCGAAAATGAACCACGCTGCGCTCTGCTTCGCTGAGCTCTCCTTCTCCGTCCAGAAGCGTGACCCCGGTATAGACCTCGTGATCCCGGTCGGAGAGCTGATGCAGCATGGAAAAGGCCTGCTCTTCTGAATGCGGCTTTCCCAGAATTTCACCGTCCAGCCAGACAATCGTATCCGCGGCAATCACAAGCGTATCAGGCTGAAACAGTGCTGCGACCTCTTCCGCTTTGGCCCGCGAAAGCGCCTTGACGGTTTCCTCCGGAGAGCTCCCTTTTGGAGGATGCTCTTCTCCTTTCGCAGGATGAATGATCACATCGGAAAATCCCAGCATATGCATCAGTTCACTCCTGCGCGGAGACGCGGATGCAAGCACGATGTTTTTTTCCCTCATTCCACACCTCGATAATACAGTCCTCGCGTCAGCATGTTCGGCTGATAATCGTTCAGGCCGAGATAGGATTTGGCTACTTCAGCACATTCTCTTGCGCTTTCCGTCGTAAACATCAGGCGAAGCCCCCAGAGTCCGGCGCTCAGCAGATCGCTGCGTTTGTCCGCCAGGAAGAGCTTATGGGCGTTGTAGATCACATTCCTGCAGCCGAATTCCTTCACCACCGGGAACACGGATCCCGTCCTGTCGGAAAGCTGTCCCGGGATCTGACAGTTGCACTTTCCGGCGCTCTGCCGGATAACGCACTGATCAGAAACCATCACGGGCAGCCGGCCGTAAATAATCATTTCCGTATCCAGCGGCTTTTTCAGATCCCTGATCTGGGATAGCCGAAGTTCAAAGGACGCTGTAGCGGAAAGAAAGCCAGCAGAGCGGAGTACATCCAGCGTATGCGAGTTAAAAGCGTTCATGCCGAAATCTGCACGGACAGATATTCCCGCCTGTTTTGCCAGGGCAACATGTCCGATGTTTCCGACCAGAGCCTCTTTTACGCCATTCTGTGCAAGCTTCTCCAGGGCGCGGTAAACCACTTCCGCTTCGTCATCCGTAATCACACGCGGCAGCACCGCCACGGGGACGGTCTCGTTTGTCAGGAACGGCATCACTCGTTCGAATTTCTCCGCCATCAGCAGGGCCGGCGCATAGAGATAGCCCGGTCGCAGCTCTGCCAGTTCCGGAGAAAGCTGTTCTTCCGTAGCAACCTGGAAGATTGACACCGGTTCTCCTCTCTGGATCCTGCTCTCCGGCATGGGCGGCATCGGGTTACTTGTTCTGGGCTTCGGCGTCATTCTTCTCTCCGAGAGTTCGGAGATCAGCTTTCTTCTCAGTTCATTGATTTCCGACGCCGGCAGGAAGAGGCCTTCATCCGCTTTGGCCTGGTTCTCAACCACCGTAAAGGGTGTTCCGCCGGTTTTATACATCTGCTCAACAATATAACCGGCTGTGACACCTTGTCGCTTTGCACGTTCCGGAACCGGGCCCATTGCCACCGCGCGGTTTCCGTCGTCGTCGAAGGCAATTGCTTTTGCATTCTCTCCCTTTTCCACCAGAGAGTAGAAATGGATCGGAACACGGCGGACTTCTCCGTCGCTGTAGGCACGTCTGGCATCCGCGTAGAGTCGGTCGAGATCATCATCGGCTTCCGACCTGATCCCGTGCATATCGGCCTTGTCTCCGTTCAGGTAGCCCTGGGTAAAGCCCTGCCTGGAAAAGACCCGCTCCAGCAGCGCCATCTCGTCTGAGGACGGCTTGCGTTTCTCCTTCAGGACCTTGGAGTAGACGCCCGTGACGATTCCGGTGTATTCCGGACGTTTCATCCGGCCTTCGATCTTGACGCAGCTCACGCCGGCGTCTTCCAGCTCCTGCAGCCGGTCCACCAGACAGTTGTCCTTCAGGGACAGCGGATAATCGTCCATTCTTCCGCCGAGGGAATACTGCATTCTGCAGGGCTGCGCGCACATGCCGCGATTTCCGCTGCGCCGGCCGATCATGGCCGAAAGATAGCACTGGCCGGAATGACAGAAGCAGAGCGCCCCGTGTACAAAGACTTCGGTCTCCACGCTGGCATGCTGGGAAATAAAGCGGATTTCCTCCAGATTCAACTCCCGAGCCAGGACCACACGGGTGATGCCCATCTGTGCGGCCGCTTCCGCGCCCGCGAGATTGTGGATACTCATCTGTGTACTGGCATGCAGCGGGATATCCGGAAGTGCCTCATGGATCACGCGTGCCAGGCCAAGATCCTGAACCAGAATTGCATCCGCGCCTTTATCCGAAGCCAGTTTGGCGGCGGCAAGGGCAGCTGCCATTTCCCGGTCATTCACCAGGGTATTCAGCGTCACATAGACGCGACAGGCCCGAAGGTGGCAATAGCGAACCGCCTTCTCAAATTCTTCCGGTGTAAAGTTATGTGCGCCCCGTCGGGCATTAAAGTCCCCAAGGCCAAGATAAACGGCATCCGCACCGTTTTGCACTGCGGCAATAACAGCTTCCGGAGATCCGGCCGGGGAAAGCAGTTCCATCATAATCATACTCCTGCTGACTGGAAAAGAGTCATACTGAATGATTATAGCACATTCTTCCCTATTGCGACAAGATAATTTTAATGCTATAATATGTTCTCCACGATAACAATTTGTGAATTATTCCTGTTCTGGTGAAAAATGAACGATTTGGATGAGAAAAAACTGATTTCTCCCAGGGCGGCCGACTTAATCATCGACCTTCGTGACGGCGACGCTGCCCTGTTATATCTGTATCTATGCCGCCGCGGCATGGAGGATCGGGACCATATTGCACGCGAGCTCTATCTCCCGAAACAGCGTCTGAGCGAGGCAATGGAGCGCTTGGAGATGCTTGGTCTGCTGCCGTTGGCACAGTCTGTCTCCGCCCCCGAAGCAGACATCGCACCGGATACCGCCTCCGGAAAGCCCTCTCCTCTGGCGGAGCGGCCTGAGCTTCCGGATTATACCGCCGCGGATGTCCGGGAACGCAAGGAAAGCGACAGCGCTTTTTCCGCATTGATCTCGGAAGCCCAGCTCATTATGGGCCGTCCGCTCAGCACCCCCGATCTCATCAAGCTGCTCGGGATTTATGACCATCTGGACCTTCCTCCGGAGGTCGTGATGGAGCTGATGAACTTTGTCGCCGAGCTTTACCGCTGGAAGTACGGCGAACGCCGCCGCCCCTCTGCCCGTGCGTTTGAGCTGGAAGCCCGCGTCTGGGCCGAACGCGGCATCACGGATTTTGAGTCCGCCGAGCGCTATATCCGCTCTGCCAGAGAACGGCGCAGTCAGGAGAGCGACATCAAGGCCGCCATGAAGATCGTTGACCGGGACTTTACGGATACCGAACGCCGCTATGTGGAGCAGTGGCTGAACTGGGGCTTCCCGGCGGATGTCATTGCCCTGGCCTATGACAAGACGGTCACCAACACCCGCAAATTCAGTCCCGCGTATATGAACAAGATTCTCATGAGCTGGAACGGCAAGGGGCTGCATACGCTTGCCGAGATTCAGGAAAAAGACCGCCCCGCAAGGTCCCGCTCCGCCACCGGCACAGAACCGCGCCCGGCGGAAAGTATCGGCAGTCTCTGGGACAAGGTTAACCGGATTTGACAGGAGATCGCTATGACTTACGATGGAAAGCTTCTTTCGCTTGCCCGCGCCGCTCTGGAAAAGGACCGGGAGGCAAACCTGGCCGAACAGCAGCATCGGATTGACCAGGCGTATCATCGGATTCCGGAACTGGAACAGATTGACCTCGCACTGCGCTCCCATATGGCCGAGCTGGTACGTCTGACGCTGTCCCGCCCCTCCGATCTCCAGGAGCGGCTCCGCCAGTTGCAGGACCGCAACCTCGACCTTCAGATGCGCAGGGCCGAGCTTCTGGCAGAAAACGGATACGCCGCTGACTGGCTGGATGAGATTGTTTCCTGCCCGATCTGCCATGATACCGGCTATATTGGCACGGAAGTCTGTGACTGTCTCCGCAGACGCTATAATCTGGAGATGACAAAGGAACTCTCCGGCCTGCTGAAAAACGGTGACGAGTCCTTTGATCATTTTGACCTGAATCTTTACTCCGACAGCCCGGATTCCGATTCCGGCTGTATCCCCAGAGAAGCCATGGCAGTTGTTTTCACCGGATGCAAAAAGTTTGCCGACCGTTTCCCCGATGTCTCCTCCAATCTTCTTCTGCGAGGCGGCACCGGTCTCGGAAAGACCTATCTCTCCGCCTGCATCGCCCGTGTCGTCGCCGGGAAGGGCTATTCCGTCTGCTACGACTCTGCTTCCGTTGCGCTGGAGACCTTTGAGCGCCAGAAGTTCTCCCGCGATCCAGCAGAGGCAGAGGCCGCTTCCGTCAGGGTGAAACGCATGCTGTCCTGTGATCTGATGATTCTGGACGATCTGGGCACTGAGATGGTCACACCGATGTCAGTCAGCGCGCTTTATACGCTGATCAATACCCGCCTGAACGAAAACCGGAGAACCATCATCAGCACCAACTGTTCCGATGAGGAGCTCGCCAGACGATACACGCCTCAGATCTGCTCGCGCATTCAGGGCGAATTTCTGGAGCTGCCTTTCTACGGCGCCGACATCCGCCGTCTCAGGCACAAAAAATAAGTTGAGATTTTTCTGACGCCTGTGTTATGATAGAATTGCTTTTAAAACTTTAACTGTTTCAGGAGGACTTGTTATGGCTGTAGCCCGTCGACGCCGTATGGGTGACCGGAAAGAAGGGCGCCTGCTTCGCTCTCTGCCCGGTTTCGCAAAGTTTATTCCCTTTATCATGCCCCAGCGAAACGACCGATACATTCACTATGAGGAAGCTTTTGAGGTCACCCAGCTCGACCGCATGCTCCGCAAGCTCCGTGTGGAGGGGTATAAAGGCATCGGAATTCTTCATTTCCTGATCGCCGCTTATATTCGCGGAATCTCCAGGATGCCGGGGATCAACCGTTTTGTCGTCGGCCGCAGGATCTATGCACGGAACAACATTGAAGTCGTCATGACGGTGAAACGTGCGCTCAGCATCGATGCCACCGAAACCACCATCAAAGTCGTCTTTGAACCTACCGATACCGTCCTCGATGTGTACCGCAAGATGAACGAAAAGATCGACGAGATCAAGTCCAGCGAAGAAAACAACGGTACCGAAGATTTCGCGGATACCGTTGCCCATCTGCCTCGTTTTCTGCTCCGTTTTGCGCTCACGATTCTTCGGGTCATGGACTATTTCGGCTGGATTCCGATGTCCCTGCTGAATGTAAGTCCTTTCCACGGTTCCATGATTATCACCGATCTCGGCTCCCTTCGCATCGGGCCCATCTACCATCACATCTACAATTTCGGCACGCTTCCCGCGTTTATCGCCTTTGGAGCCAAACGTCACGCGTATGAGCTCAACCGCCGCGGCGAGATGGTCGACAAAAAGTATGTTGATTGCAAGTTTGTTCTGGATGAGGGCATCGTTGACGGTCATTACTGGGCCCAGATGCTCCTCGCTTATCGCTACATGTTTGAACACCCAGAGATGCTTCTCTCCCCTCCCAGCAAGGTTGTGGAAGACATCGCCTAAATTGCTTTCTCTCAGCGGCTCCACGGAGCCGCTTTTTTTATTCATTTTTCACTTCCGACGCTGATTTCAGTTGACAAACCGATGTATTTGTTGTATATATAATTAGTTAAATAGTTGCATGATATATGATGGATGGATTATGTTCATTTGAAAGGCAGGCCTGATTTCCGTAGAAAGCACAGAAACCAGAAAAGAACGTGCGATCCTGGCCGGACTGAATGCGCTCAGCATGGACCGGGCCGAGCGCTCCTCGGAGAGTTCCATGGAAGAGCTGGCCGCTCTGGTCGAAACCGCCGGCGGCGAAGTCGTCGTTACCCTGATTCAGAACCGGCCGTCTCCCGATCCCCGCAGCTTCATCGGCGACGGGAAGGTCGCGGAAATGAAAGCGCTGATTGCGGTGAATGACTGTGATCTTGCGGTTTTTGACAATGAGCTTTCCCCTTCTCAGATGCGGGTTCTGTCCGAGGATCTCGGGATCAGGGTTCTGGATCGTTCCGGTCTCATTCTGGACATTTTTGCCCAGCGTGCCAGGACGCGTGAAGGGAAACTCCAGGTAGAGCTGGCACAATACCAGTATCTGCTTCCCCGCCTGACCGGTATGTGGAGCCACCTGGTGCGTCAGACCGCTTCCGGCGGCAGTTCGCCTATCGGGACGCGCGGTCCAGGTGAAACTCAGCTCGAAACCGACCGACGCCATATCCGCAGAAAGATTCAGGCCCTCCAGAGTTCTCTTTCCGAGGTCCGAAAGCAGCGAAGCACCCAGCGCAGTCTGCGACTCAAAAACCGCCTCCCGCTGGTCGCTCTCATCGGCTATACCAATGCCGGCAAGTCCACACTGCTCAACACACTGACCGACTCTTCGATCCCGGCCAATGACAGACTGTTTGATACGCTTGATCCGACGACCAGACGATTCCCTCTTGCGCCGGGACAGGAGATTCTGCTCTCCGATACCGTCGGTTTTATCCGCAAGCTTCCTACCCATCTGGTGGAAGCGTTTAAGGCAACGCTGGAAGAGCTGCGGTACGCGGACATACTGCTGCATGTCATTGATCTCTCCAATCCCGAATGGGAAGAGCAGGCCAACGTCGTGGACAGTCTCGTGCGTCAGCTCGGAGCTGAGCAGACTCCCTGCCTTCGTGTGTTTAACAAATGTGATCTCTACGTCGGGATCCTCCCCCACGGAGAAGACGTCGTCTGCATCTCTGCCAAAACCGGTGAAGGAGCCGATGTTCTTACCGAACGTCTGAGCGCCATGCTCCGCGACGGAGTCCGGGAAACCGAGCTTCTGCTCCCCTATTCGGACGCCGGCGTGCTGGATGTGCTTCGCCGCGAGGCCCAGCTTCTCTCTGCGGAATATGAGGATCTGGGGATCCGGGTCCGCGCCGAGCTGACGCCGGAGCTCTGCGGCAGATACCGGCAGTTCATCCCCAACTGGACAGAGCCTCATGAGGATTGGGAATAATCTGGTACAGAATCTGGTATGTGGAATGAGGAACTGAACAATGTCTGAAGGATTTCGGGTTCCTGCTGGGCCGGGCGAATCGGAACTCACCGAAAAACGCTCCCGTTTTCTCGGGCACCTGATTCCGGTCGAATCGGAAGAGGAGGCAAAAGATTTCATTGCCCGCGTAAAACGGCAGTTCCATGACGCCCGGCACAACTGCTGGTGCTATCGCCTTTATGAGGGGCCGGAACGCTATTCTGACGACGGGGAGCCACAGGGCAGTGCCGGCATGCCGATGCTGGAGATGTTTCGCCGCGAAGAGGTTTTCAACTTCTGCTGTGTTGTGACAAGGTACTTCGGCGGTGTGCTTCTGGGTACTGGCGGCCTCTCCCGGGCCTATTCCGGATCGGCAAAGCTGGCTCTCACGGAAGCTGAAACTCTTTGGATCGGAACATTCACCGAATTCAGCTTCTCCTGCCCGTACAGGCTGAGTGAGAAGCTCAAAAGTATCATTTCCGCGGCCGGCGCCGTTATGACGGACGTCCGTTATGACGCGGATGTGAATATGACGGTTCTGGCGGCGGAGGAAGCCGCGTCAGCACTGGCTGTGCAGATCGCGGAACTCAGCGGCGGGACGATCCGTCCGGTGATGCGTCAGACCAGACAGGCAGGAGGGCAGTCATGAATCCCAGAGAAGAACGTGAACAGCTTGAGCTTCTGCTTGTAGGTCCTCATGGGATACGAGCAGTGGAAACCCGCGGCCGTCTGACGGAAGAACCGGAATGCGAGATCCGGACCTGCTTCCAGCGCGATGTGGATCGGATCACCCACTGCAAGTCCTTCCGGCGTCTGAAGCACAAAACCCAGGTTTTTCTCCAGCCGGAGGGAGACCACTATCGCACCCGTCTGACCCATACCCTGGAAGTCAGCCGTCTGGCCCGTACCGTGAGCCGGGCCCTTAAGCTGAATGAGGATCTGACGGAGGCCATCGCACTCGGCCACGATCTCGGCCATACGCCCTTCGGTCACGCCGGAGAACGCGCTCTGAACCGGATTCACCCCGGCGGTTTTCGCCACTATGAGCAGAGTCTGCGGGTAGTGGATCTGCTGGAGAGCGGCGGAAAAGGTCTGAATCTGTGCTTTGAGACCCGGATGGGGATCCTGAACCACACGCACGGCGCACCCGATGACACGCGGGAAGCCACCTGCGTCCGGCTCTGCGACCGGATTGCCTATATCAATCACGACCTGGACGACTCGATCAGGGCCGGTCTTCTGACGGAAGAAGAAGTTCCGGAGAAGATCCGGCTGGGCTGCGGGACACGCAATTCCGAGCGGATCAACAGTTTCATCACGGATCTGATCCGCAGCAGCCATGACGGAGAACTCCGGATGAGCGATGAGATGCAGGAGCTGTTCAATTATTTTCACAGCTTTATGTATTCCGATATCTATGTCAATCCCGTGGCCAAAGCCGAAGAAAGCAAGGTAGACGGAATCCTGGCGTCATTGTATGATGTCTATGTCGCGCACCCGGAAAAGCTGCCTTCGGATTTCGGTGGTGTGCTGGAGCGGGAGGGCCCTGAGCGGGCCGCCTGCGACTACATCAGCGGGATGACCGATGGATACGCAATGGAAAAATACGGTGAATGGTTTATTCCGTTTGCCTGGACGGTGAAGTGACCGGCTTCGGCTGTGCCCAGTTTTTGGTCAGAGAGGAGTTTGTGAGGACGCCATGGCGTTTCCGGAAAACTTTATTCAGGAACTGACGGAGCGCAGTGACATCGTCGATGTCGTCGGCAGTTACGTTTCTCTCGGAAAGCGCAGCGGTGCAAATCTCTTCGGACTCTGTCCGTTTCACAATGAACGGACTCCGTCCTTCGCGGTGAATCCGGCAGGCCAGTTCTACCACTGCTTCGGCTGTGGCAAGGGCGGCGGTGTGATCAACTTCATCATGGAGATCGAAAATCTCTCCTATCCGGATGCCGTGGCGTTTCTGGCCAAACGCGCCGGAATGCAGATGCCGGAGGACTCCTCTGACCGGGACGCAAAGAAACGCGCCCGGCTGCTCGCGGCCAACCGGGATGCGGCAAGATGGTTCTATGAGCAGCTTGTCACGCCGGAGGGGAAGCGCTGCACCGACTATATGACCGGGCGCAGGATCTCCCCCGCCGTCGCCAAGCGCTTCGGCCTCGGCTTTGCGCCGCAGCGAAGCGGGGCTTTTCTCGATGCCATGCGTCAGAAAGGCTACAGCGACTGGGAGCTGAGTGATGCCGACCTCATCCGCAGAGGCGACCATGGCTTCTACAGCACCTTTCGGGACCGCCTCATGTTTCCCATCATCGACGTGCGCGGGAATGTGATCGGTTTTTCCGGCCGCACACTCGGAGACGCCGGAGCCAAGTATCTCAACAGCAAGGACACGCTTGTGTTCAACAAAGGTCGAAACCTCTTCGCGCTGAATCTCGCGAAGAAGTCAAAGGCCGGATATATCATTCTTTCAGAGGGCAACATCGATATTGTGGCGCTGCACCAGGCCGGTTTTGATTCGGCGGTTGCATCGCTGGGGACCTCCCTGACGCCGGAGCAGGCAAGGCTTATCAGCCGCTACACCAATGAGGTGATCATTGCCTATGACAACGACGGCGCGGGGATCAAAGCCTCCCAGCGGGCAATCGGGATTCTGGAACGGCTGGACCTCAAGGTCCGGGTGCTGAGCATGACCGGTGCGAAGGATCCGGATGAATATATCAAGACCCGCGGTGCGGACGCTTTCCGCAATCTGCTGGAGGGTTCCGAGGATCAGGTGGATTACCGTCTCGGCTCCGTAACCGCCAAGTATGACCTGAGCCAGGATGACCAGAAGGTTGCCTTCCTGAAGGAGGCCAGTGCGCTGCTTGCGACCCTTCCGGGTGCGGTTGAGCGTGAAGTTTATGCCATCAGGGTTGCGGGTCAGGCCGGAGTCGGCCAGGATGCGGTCATCCGGGAAGTCGAGCGGCGCAGAAAGCAGCTGCTGCAGAGGGCCTCACGTACGGAAGAGCAGGAGCTGAACCGGCCGGAACGCATGGCGCAGCCTGCAGACAGAGAGCTGCGTTACCGGAACCCGGTCTCGGCCGCCGCGGAAGAGGGCGTAATCCGTCTGCTCTATCTGGAGCCGTCTCTGGTCCAGGAGGGCGGATTGCCGGACGCTGCGGTGTTTTCATCCGAGGCACTGGGCCGGATCTATACCATTCTGCGTCAGAAGATCGAAGAAGGCGGCGCGGTTAGCATCTCCTCCCTCTCCGGTCTGCTCAGTCAGGAGGAAATGAATCTTCTGGTCAACATCCTTCAGAAACCGGAAGTCCTGTCCAGCGGTCGGCGGGCCCTGCAGGACTATATAGCAAGAATACGCGAACAGCATGAGCTGGAAGCCGGAGGCAGTGAGCTTGACCTCAATGCTCTGCGGGACAGGCTCAGAGAACGAAAGGGGTACCATCCATGAATGACGAACTGCAACTGACCGAAGAAGATCTCGAGAGCATGGCCGACAAGCTCATCGAGGAGGCAGCCGGCGCGGATATCGCCGGTCAGCAGGAGACGGAACTGATCAAGAGCCGAAAAAAGTCTTCCCGCAAAAAAGAGGGCCCTGTGGATACCAGGCCGCCCGAGGTACGGCTGCAGGAGCTTTTTGACAAAGGCAAGAAAGCCGGAAAGCTCACCACCAAGGATCTCGATCTTCTCAATGAACTGAACCTGGACGCAGAAGCGATTGACAAGTTCTATGAGCAGCTGGAGCAGGCCGGCATTGACATCGACTACGCCGGAGCTGACCTGATGCCGGTTTTGGATGACGATCTGCTGCCGGAGCTGGATGATCTCAGTGAGGTGGAAGAGGTCCCATCCGAAGAGGTGACGGATACCGACGCGCTGCTGGATAGCTTTGCTACGGATGACCCGGTACGCATGTACCTCAAGGAGATCGGCAAGGTTCCTCTTCTGACGCCGGAAGAGGAACTGGATCTGGCAAAACGCATGTCCGAAGGCGATGAAGAAGCCAAGCGCCGCATGACGGAAGCCAACCTGCGTCTTGTCGTCTCGATCGCCAAGCGCTATGTCGGGCGCGGCATGCTGTTCCTGGATCTGATCCAGGAAGGAAACCTCGGTCTCATTAAAGCTGTGGAAAAGTTTGACTATACCAAAGGCTATAAGTTCTCGACCTATGCCACCTGGTGGATTCGTCAGGCCATCACGAGAGCCATTGCTGATCAGGCACGCACCATCCGTATTCCGGTTCACATGGTTGAGACCATCAACAAGACCATCCGGGTCTCCCGCCAGCTGCTGCAGGAACTGGGGCACGACCCCAGCGCTGAGGAAATCGCCGCGGAGATGGACATGCCGGTGGAGAAGGTCCGGGATATCCTGAAGATCGCGCAGGAACCGGTCTCTCTGGAGACCCCGATCGGCGAAGAGGAAGACTCTCATCTGGGAGATTTTATTCCCGACGAGGATGCTTCCGAGCCTTCGGAAGCTGCCTCCTTCTCCCTGCTGCGTGAGCAGCTCGAAGAAGTGCTTGAGACCCTCGCTCCGAGAGAAAAGAAGGTTCTGGAACTGCGTTTTGGTATTGTGGACGGCAGGACCCGCACACTTGAAGAGGTCGGCAAGGAGTTTAACGTCACGCGTGAGCGTATCCGTCAGATTGAAGCAAAGGCCCTCCGGAAACTTCGTCATCCAAGCCGCAGCAAAAAGCTCCGCGACTTTTTGAACTGAGTCTCATCGGTCCTGACTGCATCACGCGGTGACTGATCGACTGATTGCAGTCCGTCACTCATCCGCTTTTCCCAAACCATATAAAAGCACCTGCTTCGGCCTTCCTTCGGCCAAAGCAGGCGCTTTTTCTTCAGGTGATTGGATTGTCGTTTTCCTTCCGGAAGCCGCAAGCGGATTAGCATTCCCCTCGCCCGGTACGGCAGCTTCATAAACAGGCGCTGTTCAGATCTCCTCGTCAAGTTCTTTCAGGTACCTGGACAATGCATCCTTCCAGTCCGGTAACGGCTGGAAGCCCTCCCGCAGCAGCTTGCTTTTGTCGAGGCGGCTGTTGAAGGGGCGCTTTGCCTTGCTCAGGCCGTACTCCTCCGTACTCACAGGAATCACGTTGACCTTTCGTCCTGCCTGTCGATAAATCTCACAGGTGAAGTCATACCAGGAAATATATGCTCCGGGTTCTGTCTCCGCATTTGTCGCATGATAGCAGCCGTATCGATCCGTTTCGATCATATCCGTCAGCAGTCTGGCCAGATCTGCGGTATAGGTCGGGGTTCCGATCTGATCATTCACCACACGCACGGTATCATGCGTTTTTGCGACGTTCAGCATGGTGCGGATAAAGTTCTTCCCGTTTTTTCCGAAAACCCATGCAATCCGGACGATGAAAGCACGTTCAAGCGTCTCTCGGACCGCAAATTCTCCCTCGAGTTTGCTCTGCCCATACACATTCAGCGGTGCATAGTCTTTGTCGTCCGGCTGCCAGGGTCTTGTTCCCTGCCCATCAAACACATAGTCTGTAGAAAGATAGACCATCTTCGCGCCGAGCTCACGGCACGCTTCTGCAATGTTTCTGGTTCCGGTGACATTCAGGCTGAAGACCTTTTCCCGGTTTTCCTCATCCTCCGCCGCATCCACCGCAGTCCATGCGGCGCAGTGGATCACTGCATCGGGCTGTACTTTTTTCAGAACCGCCTGTACACTCTCTGCATCGGTGATGGTCATCTGCTCGTAAGGCATCGCGGCAACACCGTCGCTTCCACGATATTCCGGCCCGCTTCCCGAGCCGATCGGTTCATGCTTCCGCCTCTTCAGTTCCAGCATCATGTCGTGGCCGAGCTGCCCGTTTACTCCGGTAACCAGTACTCTCATTCCGTTAACCTCATCTTTTGTTTTCAAGAAACAGCCGGCGCATCCGCAGACGATCCGCCGGTCCGTTTATTTATCTGTTCCCACCGGAAGGACGCATATAGTATGTGTGATCACTGAGCTTGTCCCACTGTTCCGCCGGCACCGTGCACTCAGGATCCTCGAACATCTCCATCCACCCGTCGGCAAAGTAAACAACGTTGCTTCCCACGGGAACCACCATGGTCTGCTCTTCTTCCTCCGCTGTTCCCGGATTCATCACCAGCCGGACAGTGACTGCCTGCGCAGCATCCCGCTGAGCAAAGGCCCGCAGGTTCCGGCAGGCGCGCGGCTCCGGGGAATCATATTCCACCTCATAAATCAGCGGCTCTGTAATTTCCCCGTCCTTCTCCATCCGGAAGATGAAGCGGTGCAGTTCAAAGCTCTCTGCATCTGCAATCCGCTCGGAGGTGATCATTTCTCCGTTGTAGGGCATCTGCAGGTATTTTTCAACAATTTCACGGCTGCCCTCCGGTGTAGCTGCCGACAGAAGGTGGATTTCATTTCCCTCTACATAGCAGCCTGCCGCGGTTTCCTGGCTCTCATCCCACCACTCCTCATAGGTCTGCGGGACGATCTCATAACCGATATTGGCCGCCGGGTCATAATGATGGCAGAAGTCAAACACATAGTAGAATTCCGATCCCGCGGCGTTCTCTACAAGTTCATAGTATCTGCCGTTTCCGACATAGGCCGAGACGGTCGGGGTCTCCGTATAGGCCATATCCCTTGTCTCATAGACATAGTAAGGCCACTCCGGCGCATTCTCCGCCGTGAAAAGCTGCCGATATTCCACCGATTCGTGATTGCTCAGGATCGCCTCCAGTCGGTTGGCTTCAAAGATCGCCCGATTTGCCTCTTCAAAGGACAGCTCTGCATTCTCCTGAAGCTCTTCCGGCATAAATTCTTCCTTCATCGCTTCTTCGTTAACGGCCGGCTCATCGGGATCGGCTTCTCCCGAGATATATTCCGAGCTCTCTACAATCACGACCGGCAGTTCTTCCTCGACCGCTTCCTCCGCCTCAGGTTCAGCTGCTTCCATCACGGGAACGGGCAAAACCATCGTTTCAGGCTCTGTTTCCGTCTCTGCTTCAGGCTCTTCCTCCTCTGTGATCACCGGCACCGGCAGTGTTACCATCTCAGGCACAACGGTCTCTTCTTCCAAAGCAGTCTCCGGGATATCAAAAACCGTCCCTTCCGGGAAAGCGTAGATGCTCACATCGCTCTGGCCGTCGCTGCCAGTAAACGGTGTCCCCTGTTCATCCGTGCAGAGCTCATAGCCGTACGCGAAGGTGGTATAGAGCAGGTCTCCCTTTTCTGCCATACGGGTGCAGACGGTCTCTGCCTCAGTCCCCGGATCATAAATCACCGTGACGGTGCGGGGGTTGTTCAGTATGCCGTTGAGATACGGAACGACGCGCTCTTTCATCTCCTGATAGAGGGCAGAATCCGGCTCGGTAAAGCTCATCAGCTGAACCATCAGCAGTTCTTCTGTCCCATCTTCCGAGACAAGAATCTGCTCCGTTTTCTGGATCTCCAGCGTTTCGGCATCCACCGTCAGCACGGTGCGCAGCACCGGCTCTCCATTGTTCACCGCCACCGTGGTTTCCACTGGCTCCGCAGCAACGGCCTGTTCCGGCAAGGCTTCTGTGGCCGGGACATCGTACCATGCGTCCGGTTCATTTAGAACCATATTTGAACCGGCTCCCCAGGGATCCTGCTCTGCAGTGCCGTCAGCCCGGCCGTCAAACTGGCGGCCAGGTCTGAATCCGTTGCCCCGGAAGCGGTCATATCCGCCACGGCCATACCAGTCGTCGTAAAACGCCCCGTCGCCATATGCCCAGTCGTCTTCATAAGCCCAGGCATTGTCGTCCCAGGCATCTCCATATACCCAGCTGTTCGCCTCATCCCAGCCGTCAAAACCATAGTCATACGCATCGCTTTCGCCATAGCGCCAGTCATCATACCCGGGTACAGGCGCAGCCGCATCAAAGCCTCTGACGTCCGGGTCCTGAACATTCGCCGGATCCACTGCTTCGGCAGCGGTCTCCGTTTCTTCCGTCATTCCGGCCTCTTCAAGACCAATCGTCAGTGTACCGTCTCCGTTATCCTCGACCGAGAGAATATCCATGCCGAGGATGGCCTTCTCGTCCAGTGCCATGGCCTCTTCGCGGAGGTCATACTGCGTATTCTCCCAGCCCGGCGTCGCGGTCCACTCCAGACCGAACGTCCTGCTGCCGTCCTCATCGGTACTCAGGCGGAAAACATCCGTCCCGGTGATCAAGGTCGCGGACTCCGGCTGATCTTCTGCGTTTTCAGCACCGCAGAAGAAATCGAAAGAATCCGTCCCGTAAAAGAAACTGTAGCTGTCAGCATCCACATAGGCGGCATTGGCAAATGTCTCCACGCCGAATCCGCCGTATTTTTCCAGCAGTGTCTCGTATGCATTGGCCGCGGCCAGTCCCTCGATCGTCGGTTCCGGCAGTACCGCCTGCATCCGGAATTCCGGATAGGACCGGTTATGGAACAATGGTCCTGCAGCGGAAGCAGCCGGGCTTACCGCAACGAGCATAAGCAGAGCAAGCACCAGAGCTCCCAGGGTCGTGCTGAAATGTGTATGGTTTCTCTTCACGAAAGATCCCTCCTCTATGGAATGATAAGATCAGATGATGTACGTCTTCCCTCGTTCTTTCGGTATTAGCGCTTTCTCAGGAAACACATCCGGAAATGCCGTGTGGATTATCCCCGAGCAGAAGCAAGGTATCCCTCCAGGATCAGACTCGCCGCAACCGCATCCACGGTAGCACGGTGTTTCTTTTCCCGTTTGCCGTTCATATGGAGGATCTGATGCGCCTCAACGCTGCTCCTCCGTTCGTCCCACAGGATCACCGGCAGACTGGTCCGCGAAATCAGCAGTTCCCGAAACGCCCGACTTTTTTCCGCACGGGGTCCTTCCGTCCCATCCATGTTCTTCGGCAGGCCAAGGATAATCTGTTCAACTCCTCGTTTTTCCGCCTCTTCAGAGATCAGGTCAGCCAGCCGCTCCATGTTCCATTCTTTCACTGTCCAGGCCTCTCCGCAGAGCATACCGAGCAGATCCGAAACAGCAAGTCCGGTTCTGGCATCGCCGAGATCCACCGCCATAATACGCATCGTTCCGCCTCCTGTAATTATTTTCATGATATCACGAAACAACATGCCCTGCAAGGCAATTTTTAGTGAATTTTTGGCCTTTTGTCACTGTTTTCCGGAATTTATCCTTGACTTTTCCCTGAAGATGGATATAATAGTAAAGCCTGCGCGTTCAGGCAAATTCCTTGCTCCCGTTTTGAGCGGGGGCCAATAGACCATAAGGAGGTGCAACCATGGCAAAAGCAGTCGACAAGTACGAAGTAATGTACGTCATCAACCCGAACTTCTCCGAGGAGGAGACCGCGGCGGTTGTTGAAAAGTTCAAAGCTCTTGTGGAAGCCAATGGTACTCTGGATGAGTTGGAGGAAATGGGCAAGCGCAAGCTCGCTTATGAAATCAACTACATTTCCGAGGGGTACTATGTGCTGATGAAGTTCACAAGCGGCCCCGACTTCCCCGCCGAGCTTGATCGTATTCTCGGCATCACCGATGGAATTCTTCGCCGTCTGATCACCCTTCGTGCAGAGTAAGGAGGTTCCATTCC
>Ga0256405_10003674_pt1 | contig 31071 bp, 28 predicted proteins | sample RumenRJG_02DNA_FD_189096 | JGI IMG/M metagenome (GOLD analysis project Ga0256405, IMG submission 189096) | Bovine rumen microbial communities from Lethbridge, Alberta, Canada - RJG_02 | ecosystem: Host-associated > Mammals > Digestive system > Stomach > Rumen | place: Canada: Alberta...
AGCACGTAAGGCCTGTTCCACGCTAAAAGAAAAATCCCTTACAAGATATGTCGCAAGGTCTCGTGTGGTACATTCAATCTGATATTCAACATCATTCATGGCAGAGTCCTTTGTTTACAGGTGTCTGAATAGCTTTTTGGGTGCCGAAAAAATATTGAAAAGTAACGCCCTTCATGTATTTAAGCCTTTCAAGGAAAGTATCAAAAGAAATATCACCTTCAACAAAACGGCGGATTTGAGCTCCAACTCTGTCATTTGCTATGGGACCGATTACGATGTCATAGTCGTGTGAAAAATCCTGATTCTCCTGATTGCGGTTTTTGAAAACAAAATCAGCCCATTCTTTTGAGTATTCGGAAAATGAAAGAACATTCAAGATGCCATTTTTTAGAAGAGACTCATCGAATTCAAATTTTGTTACAAACGGTTTTGATCCAAAGAGTCCTGCTTTGTAAGTTGCCATTTCAAAAGCCTGTTCAAAATTATCAGAAAGATAAAATCCTTTACCAAAATCCTTGTTAGGCTTGGAAAGGGACAAATCTATTTCTTCTATTTCTACGGTTGAACCATGATATAAAATCATTAGAGATTCCCTCCATGATTTTTACAATATAATGCAAGATCATCTATAATCTCTGAAAAAGGGAGAGTGTGTGTGATGTTGTAATGCTGATTTACAAAATCAATTGCATTAAATCGATCAAGGTAGTTGAATGCCTGTGTGGTAGAAAGAGAATATTTTTTAGAAAAATCGCTTATAAGAGCAACTGTGTATTCTATTTTATCTTTCAGAAGTTCTTTCTCCATAGCAAAACCTTATTTTCATTCTACCACAGACCCCATTTTTTTTCCACTTACACGGACATTATTTTCTGCAACTGCTCAAGGCTATTCTTGTCATCCAGCTTCTTTCTCCTTATAAAAAGTTTCACTGTTTTCCGGTGAGTTCCGTACAGTTTTGCCATCTGGTTCACGCTTGTTCCGGCAAGAATCATCACGCTCACCGCAAGTTCCGCCCCGTCCAGCTTACTTTTTGTGCTTGTTGAACCAAGAGGCCGGCCGAGTTTTATGCCCTCATTTTTTCTTAGGGCAAGGGCTTCTTTTGTTCGCTGGCTGATTAAATTGCGTTCTATTTCCGCGCTCAAACCAAAGGCAAAAGCGAGAACCTTACTCTGTATGTCGTCACCGAGCCTGTAATTGTCTTTTATAGTCCAGACCCGCGCACCTTTTTCCATCAGGATGTTCAGCACGGACATAATCATAAAAAGGCTCCGTCCCAGGCGGGAAAGCTCCGAGCAGATGATGAGGTCGTCCTTTTTTACGCAAGACAAAAGTTTTCCAAGCTCGCGTTTCTTCGGCTCAACAGTTCCGCTGATTGTCTCCTCAATCCATGAATCGACAGTAAGTTTTTCTTTCTTACAGAATTCAAGAATCTCAAAACGTTGGTTCTCAACTGTCTGTTTGTTCGTGCTTACGCGAATATATCCGTAGGTCATGCTTTTAAGATAATGAAAAATATCTACAACGGCAAAGAATAAAGTGTCACTTTTAACGTCGGTTTAAAGGATACAAGCAGGGAGGGGGAAGTCTCCCCCTGCGCCTCATCTAAAGAATCGGCTACCCCCTCTGCGGGGGACACCCCCGCAACCCCCCCGAAAACTTCACGAAATAAAAAAAATTATGAAGAACTAAAACAGTTCATTCCACAAAACGATAATGATGAGAATTACGCGCTACTTACTCATTATCTGATGATGAAGGATTCAGATGCGAAATTAACAAAGCGGCAAGAACTTATTGAAAAATTTTCCTTCGAAGACTCAAAACTTAGCGGAGCAGAAAAATTCTTCAAAGCAAAAGAAATACCGTTCACAAGCAAAAAAGATTCCTCTTTTACATTTATAGACTTGTTCGCAGGAATCGGCGGATTCAGGCTTGCCATGCAGGCAAACGGTGGACATTGCGTATTTTCTTCTGAATGGGATGATGCCGCAAAACAGACCTACTACGAAAATTACGGTGAAGTTCCCTTCGGTGACATTACGAAAGATGAAACAAAAGCCTTGATTCCAGAACATTTTGATGTACTCTGTGCGGGATTTCCGTGCCAGGCATTCAGCATTGCTGGTAAACGAAAAGGTTTTGATGATGATTACAAAGGAATTTGCCGGGGAACTTTGTTTCTAGAGGTTGCAGAAATTGCAGAGAAACATAAACCTGCCTGTATATTTTGTGAAAATGTAAAAGGCTTAGCTAATCATGACCATGGTCGCACTTTTAAAATAATAAAGAACACATTTGAAAAAGTTGGATACACAGTTTTTGAAAAGGTTTTAAACAGTAAAGATTATGTTGTTCCTCAAAACAGAGAAAGGATTTATATAGTTGCATTTCGTAATGATTTAAATATAAATAATTTTGATTTTCCAGCTCCCTGCCCTCAAAAAAAATGTATTAATGACATTATTGAAAAATCAATTCCATCATCAAAATATTGGCTTTCTGATGTTTATTTAGAAACTTTGCGTAGGCATAAAGCACGTCATGAGGCAAAAGGCAATGGCTTTGGTTTTGTAATTCGCGATCGTAATGATGTTGCTGGCACTCTTGTTTGCGGTGGAATGGGGCGAGAACGAAATCTGATTATAGATAATCGTTTATCTAACTATGCTCCTGTTACACATATAAAAGGCTCTATAAATAAAGAAGGTGTACGCAAACTTACTCCGCATGAATGGTCTTTGATTCAAAGTTTTCCAGAAAATTTTAAAATGCCACTTGCTGATACACACATGTATAAACAATTTGGCAATTCGGTATCAGTAAAAGTGATAGAAAAAATTTCAGAAAAAATATGCGAGGCCATTCATGTGGAAATATAATCGTGGCGAATGGTCAGAAGCGTACGTATTCTTGAAACTCCTTGCTGATGGAAAAATGTTTTTGCAAAATAAAGATGGTGAAAGAACAGATTCTTCATGTTCAATAAAATCTGTAATCCATAATGAAAAAGACGGAGCACTATTTGAATTTGTAAGAGTCGATAATAGTGTAAAATGTATGCGTAATAATTCTTGTTACAATACAATTCCCTATTCTGTTTTTTCTGAAATGGCAGCAGTATGTGCAGATGGGATAATCAATAAACAAATAAAAGAGAAAGCATTTCCTATTACTCCAATTGAGAATTTTTATACAAACGAGTTAGATTTAAGTACTATAAAAAGTCCAGGGGAAAATAAAGATGACATTGTATTAAAAATAATAGATTCTGTTGATAATACGCTTTTTATGGAAGGTTTTTCAATAAAATCAAAATTTGGAAGTGCAGCAACATTATTCAATTTTTCAAAAGCTTCAAATATTGTTTACACAATAAAAAAATGCACGGAAGAAGAAAAGAATAAAATAAATAGCTTTATTAATGCGGGACATAAAGATGTAAAATCAAGAATTCAATACATTTTGAATTCAGATAGACTCTCCTTATCTGCACAAAATTCACGAATGGTAAATGGATCTTATGGAGATATAAAAACAAATGGCAGCTTTTTCATGTGGAATTTAGATATTCTTGATTATAGAATTATTTTTGTTCTTGCTGAAATGCTCAAAAAAGTTTATGTGCCAAAAAGTATAACCGACATTGAAGAGCTAACAAATTTGCTTGCAAAAGAAAATCCGTTGCAAATAGAAAATAATCTAATAAAAACACCAGATGCCTACGATTTTTATACAATGAAAATGAGACAATTTTTATTTGCAGCATTTTGTGGACTTACAGCTTCAAAAAAATGGTCAGGAAAGCAAAAAGTGAATGGCGGTTATATTGAAGTTCAGAAAAATGGTAGCATTTTATATCAGAAAGCGCTGTCTGATGAATCTTTTACAGATTATCTTATCAAAAATACAAAATTTGATACTCCATCTTCAAAATCAGAGAAAGGCGATTTTGGAGATGTGTATTTTAATGATGAATATAATTCATATTGTATTGATTTAAATTTTCAAATTCGATTTAAATAAACCTTTTCTGAAATATAGTTCTTCAGTAATTTGAATTTCATACTATAATTGTTTAAACAGTTTAAACAGGCGGTAAAAATGACGATCACAGAATTAAAACATGAATTAAATTCATATATGGATGGATTTTATACAGAACACTCTTTTTCAGAAATAAAATTTCACTATGAAAATGAATATATCGAAGTATCAAGTTTTGCAAATTCAAATAAATGGATAAATAACCATTCTGAAATGGAAACGTCATGGAGCATAATTTTTACACAAAAAAAAGATTTTCAAAATTTAAATAATTGGCAATTATTTCAGAGAGAATTTCAGGTAAAAGTAATACCTGTCACAAAAGGTCACAATATTGGAAAAATGGGAATTCGTTTATCAAAAATGAAGAAGTCACCTGATGTTTTGATTATTAAACGAATCCTTGATTTTATTTTTTCAGAAATAACAGATTCGTTTTCAGATTGGTTATTTGAAAATACAAAATTATCTGAGACCTCAATTAAGCATTATGAGAATGGAGTACATTCTATTTCAAAACTCATGCTATCAAATAAGGTTATTTCTGTTCCCCTGGAAGAAATGACAGTTTCTCAATTAGAAGTTGCAATGTTTAATATTTTTAACAATGACGATTTCATCCGTAAAGATACAATAGGAAAAAGAATGTATAGCAATTCCTTAAAACACTTTTTATCCTTTGTTAAGGATTCATCTATGAATTTTGTTGTTTATGAAGAAGAAGTAAAAGATATAACTGATAATCAACAGTTATCAATTACAGAAAAAGATTCTCTCGTAAAAGCACGAATCGGGCAGGGAACTTTCAGAAAACGAGTAATTGAGAAATATGCAGGAAAATGTATATTGTCAGGAATTTCAGACCCTCGTTTGTTGATTGCTAGTCATATTAAGCCTTGGTCCGTATCTGATAATATGAATCGAATTTCAAGTGAAAATGGATTGTTGTTAAATGCTCTGTACGATAAAATGTTTGATTTAGGCCTCATATCCTTTTCAGATAATGCATTTTTATTGATATCGTCAGAAATAAACCCAACAAACCGAATATTAATAAACTTGAAGGACAATTTAGAATATCCCTTGAAATATACAATTGAATCTAGGCATAATATGGAATATCATCGTGATATGATTTTTTTGAAAGGAAAAAATGATTAAACTTTTTGAAGTAAAGCGACAAGGATTCTTTTTATCCTAAAGTGTACTGGAAACTTAAAAATTCTTCCAAACCTTTTAGTTTTTCGGAGAAAAGAAATTCCCTGCGTCCTGACACAATCATGATTACAAACCGCGGAAAAGAGAATCAGAAGATTTTTGTTTTGGATTCAAAATATTACCGCTATGGTGCGACAAAAAATCCGAATCATCTTCCAGACAGCGCAAGCGTTGTAAAACAGATTGCCTATGCTGATTATATTGCTAAGGTTGAAAACCGCACGAAAATGCCTGCTGATCTAAGTGCCTTCATAAAAAGTGAAAATATTTACAATGCTTTCGTAATGCCAGCCGACAATGCAGCGCCTGAAAATATCGGTTGTGTTTCTGCAGATTATGTTCTTCCCCAAGATTCAGAAGATACTTCAAAACCGTATTACAAAATTCATGGAATCCTTTTGGATATAAAATCGATTATGTATAAGCATATTCCGCACGACAAAAAACTTATCGAAGAACTTACTAATATAATTGAGAAAATATGAAATGGGGATTTTAAGGGGCGGAGCCCCTTAGGAGAAGGGGTAGCGGACAAGGCAACAAAGCGGAGGGAAGTAGCTCTGCTTGCAGAGCTACTTCGTGGAGCGACTTGGCTTGGGAGCGAGGGGAAGACTTTCCCCTTCAAAAACAGCTATAATATCCCCTGAATGAAAACCTACTGCGTTTCCCTGTATTTTGATTCCTCTTCCGCGGCTGCGGTGCATTCGATTGTAGAAGGGCTTTCTTCGCTTACGGAGAATGATTTTCTTGTCCGGAACAAGGTTCCTTCCCACATGACGCTAGGAGCTTTTCATGCTGAGGATTCTGAAATAGAAAAGATGAAGGCCCTTTTTTCTGATTTTGCTAGGAAAAATGGAAAAACGTTCTTCCTGGATCTTTCAGGCTTTGACAATTTTTTGGACAAGGTGATTTTTCTAAGGCCATCCGAAAAATCAATGCATCAGCTTTCGAATCTGAACGATAGGCTGCATGATCTTTTTCTTCCTCATTTTGAACCGGGAAACAACAGGAATTACCTTCCTTGTAACTGGATTCCCCACATTGCCCTTGCGGTAAAGCTGAACCACCTGCAGTTTGAAAAAGCCTTTGGTGCCGTACAGAACGAGCTTAAGGATGAAATCGGCTCCCTTAAAACCGTTAAAGTTAATCAAATGACCCTTGCACTCTGTAAGCCATACACCGAACTTTTTAGGATAAGCCTTTCTTCTGACTCACTTACGCCGCTTCAGCGTCACAAGAACATGGCGGCAATCCGCAGCACCGGAAACAATCTTGAAACTTCGTTACGTTCCCAGCTTTTTAGATTCGGTTTCCGTTTCCGCAAGAATGACCGCCGCCTTGCAGGCTCTCCAGACATTGTTTTTCCCCATTATCACGCCGTGGTGTTCATAAACGGCTGCTTCTGGCATGCTCACGGCTGGAAAAGTTCGGTAAACGAAGGGAAAATGAATCTGCATGAAAACACCAATCAGGGAACTCCGACGCTAGAAATCCCAATGTCTCCCAAAAAAACACAGCCGGGACTTTCCGCCTCTAACCTCGGTTTGTTTTCATACAACAACGGCCCTTGCGACAAATTCCATTTTCCAAAGTCAAACACGGCTTTCTGGCTTAATAAGTTTACCCGCAATCAGGAGCGCGACAGGCGCGATATTTCAAAGCTCATGGAAGAAGGCTGGCGTGTAGCTGTTGTATGGGAATGTTCGATTACAGGCCGCGACCGCCGCGAAAAAATCCACGACATTGCAAGCCGTATTTCCCTATGGCTGGAAGAAGGCTTTGATGAACTTTTCCGCGAATTTTAAAAAAAACGATATCATTACATTGAAAAATCCTTTTATCTTTCATAAAACTCGCTCGTCTTATTATAAAAATAAAATCCTGAGGATATTCTCTGCTTAGATAACTCTTCTATGTGAAAAAAAAGCAGACTCATTGTACGAGTCTGCCCGTAAAAATTATATTGAATTATTGTTTTTCATTGCTTTTCTTACCTTTAGAAAGAACAATGTTTGTAAGTATTCCGAGTATAAGAGCACACGCTACAGTTCGGATTTCAACTTTTCCGAATTTTACAACCATTCCGCCTACGCCTGTAATCAGGATTACGCTTGCAACAAAAAGATTGCTATTTTTGCTAAGGTCAACTTGCTGGAACATTTTTAATCCTGAAACAGCAATGAAGCCGTACAAAGAAACACATACACCGCCCATAACGCATGAAGGGATTGTTTCAAGGAATGCAACCAGTGGAGTTATAAGGCTGAATACAATGCAGAGGAATGCACAACCCCAGATTGAGACTGTAGAAGCGTTTCTTGTTATGGCAACGCACCCGATTGATTCTCCGTAAGTTGTATTCGGACATCCGCCAAAAAGGGTAGATATGAATGTTCCTACGCCGTCACCTAAAAGCGTGCGTGTAAGTCCTGGATTTTCAAGAAGGTTAACACCTACGATTGCAGAAAGGTTCTTATGGTCTGCAAGGTGTTCTGCAAATACTACGAATGCAACAGGAACATAGGCTGCAAAGATTGTAAGAAGATATGTGCCTGTTACGCCCTCAAGACCGTCTTTTCCGCCTAAGAGGAATGTAAAGTTTGGCAGAGAAAGGAAACTTGAAAATTTTGAAAAATCAAGTGAACTTAGGGCAGAGTAGTTTATTACTATGAGGGCAGGATTATTAGTTGCGTGTCCGATTATTGCAAAAATAGAGGCAAGAATATAGCCAGCAAGAATACCCTGAATAAACGGAATGAGCTTTCCAACCTTGCTTCCGTATGTAGAGCAAAGCATTGTTACAAAAAGAGTAAAAAGTCCGCAGATAAGGGCAACGTAAGAGCTTCCGCTTTCGATGTTAGATCTCATAAGATCACCGATTGCGTTTCCAGAAAGACTAAGTCCGATGATAGCTACTGTAGGTCCGATGATTACAGGCGGCATAAGCTTGTCTATCCATGAAACTCCGAAAAACTTTACTGCAAGTGCAATGATTATATATACGATTCCTGCCATAAGGGAACCGATTATAAGTCCCCAATATCCAACAGTAATTGATGCAGCTCCGCCGAAAGCAGAGAACATTGAACCTATGAATGCAAAGGAACTTCCCAAAAATACAGGGCTTGCACTCTTTGTGAAAATCAAATAGATGATAGTTCCAACACCTGCGCCAAAAAGAGCCGCAGAAGCCGAAAGTCCGTTTCCTACGATTGCAGGAACAGCGATTGTCGCAGCCATGATAGCAAGAAGCTGCTGTACTGCGAACAAAAAGACCTTTCCAATGGAAGGCCTGTCTTTGATTCCGTAAACAAAATCCACTTTTCTATACTCCTATAATATTTTATTTCTTTGCTTATCAATGCCAGTAACATTGCGGTGTTTGTACTTCGACAAACTCAGTAATCAAGGCCCTCGAAACCAACAAGTATGGTCATTTCGACAGGCTCAATGACCGTCGAAAATCCCTTCGACAAGTTCAGGAACCACCCAATGACTTTAAGTTAATAACATTGTCTTTTGTTATCCCAATACGGTTCTTTCTATTTCAAACATCTGAGAACGGTAAAGGGAAGAAATGTTATGACCATAGTCTGCAAGCAGCTGTATAATGTTGCGTGCGTGTTCCTTTGTGTCGCAACCATTAAGACGGTCACCTGCATCACCGAGTCCCGGCATAATATATGCCTTTTCGTTCATTACAGGATCCATCCAAAGCGTATAGCATGTAAGGTTTTCAAGCGCACGCGTTACGCGGATTGCTCCTTTCAGTGTTGAAATAGTATTAAAGAATGCAATCGATTTCGGCTTGATTCCCTGACTCTGAAGGTATTTTACAACGGTTACAAGGGATCCCCCCGTTGCATTCATTGGATCTGCAAAAATAAGATCCTTGCCATCAAGTTCTTCAAGCCTGAAGAAAGATTTGTCCAGGTCAAGGATATATTCCATGTTGTTTTCGTTCTTTGTATCGTTACGGCTTATTTTAAATAACGCAAACGGCGTAAGGTAAGAATCAGAAGAATATTCTTCAATTTCTTTTGAAACAATCATACTTGGTAAAAGTGCTCCGCGGAGCATTACACACATTACAGTATTGTGAATCTTGTGATCAATATCAGGTATTTTATGAACGGCGTAATTCTGAACAGGGTAAGTAACGGGTGTTTTTACTATTATATGCCCTTTTTTATCTGTTTTTTGATTGATGTAAGCCATTCTGAAAAGCATTTCATATGCTCTTTGGCTGTAATACATGAATTCCTGATGGTCTGTTTTTTCATCGCGCAGTTTTGATATAACACGGCTTGCTTCTGCCTGTGCCTGCTGTTCGGTTTCAAATGAATAAACCTTGATCTGGGGATGTTTTTTGCATATAACATGCATTTCGTGTCCCATTTTGTCGTAACCTTCGATTATTTTTTCTTCATCAACAGGATCGAAAGATTTCATTGTTTCCTTGAACATTGCGTCAAGATGCGCAAGATCGGCGGTATCTTCGCTTGTAAGATATCCGTCTAGATCTTCTGCTTTAAGAATGATTTTGTTGCTCATTATTTCTCCCTTAAAAAGCTGTATAATAAACGGCTTTTATAAGTTGCTCTTTTTCATATCAATTTTATTAGTTAATGTAAAATTTCTCAATTGAAAAGTGAAAAAAAAATTTAATTAAATTTAAAATATATGATATTATATTATCTACAATTGTGAGAGTTTAAAAATTTCTTTACAAAGGTGTACAATGAAAGTTTCAAAATTTTTTCACAGCCTGCAGTTCCGTTTGATTGCGATCGTTCTTTCGATCTTTATTGTTTCAAATATAATAACGGCTTTTGTAGCGTTATCTCTTTCCCGGCCGGCCGTCTCAAAGACTGTATCGAGACTTGTAGACTCAGTTACTGATTCTGTTGCAGGAAAAATAAAAGGGGAGGTTGAAAAGCAGTTCCGCATGGCAGAAGCTGTTGCAGAAATGGATTTTCTGAAAGATGAATCTATACCTCAAATTGAAAAATGCCGGCAGCTTACCAGAATCTCAAAAATCAGTGATGATTACGAAAATATCGGTCTTTATGATTTGGACGGAAACAGCTATACCGCCGCAGGTCAGAAAATACAACTTCAGAGGGCATATATTGATGCTGCAAAAAAAGGCGAACGTTATATTGCAGATCCTGCTATAAATCCGGTAACTCATATTCTGTTTCAGATTTATTCGGTTCCGGTTTTTGACTCAAATAAAAAGCCTATTGCTTGTATCGCTACAAATGTAATGGGAGAGGTTCTTTCAAAAAAACTTAACCAGATTACTTTTGGAACAACAAATTCCCATATTCAGGTTGTAAACCGAAATACAGGACACATAATCGCTTCTCCTAATATTTCAGATGTAGAGTCCGGTCTTGATATTCGCTCTCAAAGTAATGAAGAATTTAAACCTGTAATCGAAAAGCTTCTTTCAAAAGAAACAGGAAGCCTTTTGTTTTTTGATCCTAAGGCAAATGCCAAAATGATTGCGGCTTTTCGTCCCGTTCCGGGAACAAATTGGTCTGTACTTGGGGTATGCGATTACAAAGATTTTTACAATGATATAATCAGAATGACAAGAATCATTGCTCTGAACGCAATTGTTATGATCATAGTTGCATTTGTAGCCGTTGGGGCCAGCATGTCTTTAAGTCTGAAACCGCTTAAGGTTGTTCGTCTTGCAATTGATGATGTTGCTTCTGGGGAAGCTGATTTAACAAAGCGGATAAATAGCACAGGAAAGGATGAGGTTTCGGATGTTGTACAGGGCTTTAATAGCTTCATGACAAAACTTCAGGACATTATTTCGCAGGTTAAGGCTTCCAAGGGAAAACTTTCTTTCGCGGGAACTTCTCTAAAGTCAAGCACGGAAGACACCTCAGCTTCTATCACAGAAATCATCGCAAATATAGAATCTGTTCATGCTCAGATTACCAATCAGTCAAACAGCGTTCATCAGACTGCCGGAGCGGTCAATCAGATTGCCTCAAATATTGAATCTTTGGAAAAAATGATAGAAAAACAAAGTTCCGGTGTTTCAGAAGCTTCTGCTGCCGTTGAGGAAATGATCGGAAATATTCGTGCCGTAAATGCATCCATGGAAAAAATGTCTCTTTCTTTTGGAGAGCTTAACGTAAGTGCTCTGAATGGTTCAAAGATTCAGCAGGAAGTAAATGAAAAAATTGAGCTGATCAAAAACCAAAGTGAAACTTTACAGGAAGCAAATGTTGCAATTGCAGCGATTGCGGCCCAGACAAATCTCCTTGCTATGAATGCTGCTATTGAGGCGGCACACGCAGGAGATGCAGGAAAAGGCTTTGCGGTTGTTGCTGATGAAATCCGAAAGCTTTCTGAAACTTCTGGTCAGCAGTCAAAAACAATAGGCGAACAGCTTACAAACATTCAGAATTCTATATCAGGTGTCGTTTCTGCTTCAGAGCAGTCCAGTCATGCATTTGATTCTGTGACTTACAGAATCCGTGAAACTGATGAACTTGTGCGTCAGATTAAGGCTGCAATGGAAGAACAGAATGAAGGTTCAAGGCAGATTAATGATGTACTTCATAGAATGAATGATTCTACGCTTGAAGTTCGTACTGCCGGTCAGGAAATGGCAGAAGGAAACAAAGCCATTCTTGATGAAGTCAGAAATCTTCAGGAAGCGACTGGTATTATGCAGGAAAGTATGAAAGAAATGAGTATCGGTGCAACCAAGATTAACGAAACCGGTGAATCTCTAAGACAGATTGCAAATCAGATGGAAGATTCAATTACGGAAATTGGCGGTCAGATTGATCAGTTCAAAGTTTAATAAGAAACAATAAAGATATAAAAAGGGCTGTCTGAATTCAATTAAGAATTTATCAGACAGCCCTTTAATATTTCTGCTTAATGCCAGAAATTATTTTCCCTGAGGATATGCCATTGCTTCCGGTTTGAATACTTCGTCGAATTTTTCAGCTGTAAGGAATCCGAGTCCTACGCAGGCATCTTTAAGCGAAATATTTTCGTCGAATGCCTTGTGTGCTGTCTTTGCAGCGTTTTCGTACCCGATGTACGGGTTCAAAGCAGTTACAAGCATCAAAGAGTTGTAAAGGTTGTGGTGCATCTTTTCTTTATTAGCTTTAATTCCAACTGCACAGTTCTTATTGAAGCTTTCCATAGCTTCTGCAAGAAGGCGTGCTGACTGGATAAAGTTGTAAGCGATTACTGGCATGAATACGTTAAGTTCAAAGTTACCCTGGCTTGCTGCAAAACCGATTGCAGAATCGTTACCCATAACCTGAACTGCAACCATTGTAACTGCTTCGCACTGTGTAGGATTTACTTTACCAGGCATGATTGAAGAACCCGGTTCATTTTCCGGAATATGGATTTCGCCAAGACCGTCGCGAGGACCTGAAGCAAGCCAGCGTACATCGTTGGCAATCTTCATCATATCTGCTGCAAGGGCCTTTATTGCTCCGTGTGCAAATACAAGTTCGTCCTTTGATGTAAGGGCATGGAATTTATTAGGGGCTGTAACAAAGTCTTTTCCAGTGAGTTTTGATACGCATTCTGCAACTTTTGTATCAAATCCCTTAGGTGCGTTAAGACCAGTTCCTACAGCAGTTCCACCAAGAGCAAGCTGCTTAAGGTATGGAAGGCTTGAAAGAAGCATTTCCTTATCGCGTTCGATAGATGTTCTCCATCCGCTGATTTCCTGGTCAAAAGAAATAGGTACGGCGTCCTGAAGGTGAGTACGTCCGGACTTTACAATTCCTTCGTTTTCTTTTTCAAGACGCTTGAAAGTAGCAACAAGAGTATCAATTGCGGGAATAAGCTTGTCTTCAATTACACATACTGCAGAAATATGAAGGGCAGTAGGGAATGTATCGTTTGAAGACTGGCTCATATTGATGTCATCATTAGGATGGCAGAGCTTCTTTCCTGCAATTTCGTTTGCGCGATTTGCAATAACTTCGTTTGCGTTCATGTTGCTCTGAGTACCGCTACCTGTCTGCCATACAACAAGAGGAAAGTGATCGTTCAAAGAACCGCTGATCACTTCATCACAAGCCTGACTGATTGCCTTGAGTTTTTCGTCAGTCATTTTTTCAGACTTCAGGGAATTGTTTGCCATGGCAGCTGCTTTCTTTAGATAGCCGAATGCCTTTGTGATTTCACGAGGCATAGTTTCGATTCCAACGCCGATTTCAAAATTTTCGTGGCTACGTTCTGTCTGAGCTCCCCAATATTTGTCTGCAGGAACTCTTACTTCGCCCATTGAGTCATGTTCAATTTTGTATTCCATTTGATTTTCCTTGTTTTGTGTCATGCAACCCCTGAAACAAGTTCAGAAGCAGTATATATAAAAAAGATCCCGAAACTAGTTCGGGATGTTATGTATATTAGAAATTTACCTGTTTGATTACATCTTTCAAACAGTCTGCACTGTGGCGCAATGAAGCAACTTCTGCGTCTGTAAGAGGGGCTTCAATTCTACCTTTGATTCCTTTTCCGCCGATAACAGTAGGAATAGAAAGACATACATCCTTGATTCCGTATTCACCGTCGAGCAACGAAGAAATTGTAAGAACAGAATCTGTGTCATAGTTCAATGCTTCGCACAAAGTTGCTGTCGTTACACCGATAGCATAGTTCGTGCATTTTTTTGCAGCAATGATAATTCCGCCAGACTTTCTGATGTAGTCTTCAACATCATTTTTATCGAAAGTCGGAAGCTTTTCGCCATTATAAGATTTTGCGTAGTTATCAACAGGAATTGAACCTATGTTAGCCAAAGACCACGGAACAAACGAAGAATCACCGTGTTCACCGAATACATAGCCGTGAACGTTTTCCTGTGCAACATGATAGTTCTCTGCAATTCGTGCACGGAATCGAGCTGTATCAAGCATAGTTCCTGTTCCGAAAATATGATTTGCAGGAATTCCAGAAGTTTTTACAAACTGATATGTAAGGATATCAACTGGATTTGCAACGATAACGTAAAGTGCATCAGGAGCAACCTTTGTGATCTGAGGTATGATGGATTTTGTAATGTCTACGTTTGTCTGGGCAAGTTCAAGACGAGACTGTCCTGGTTTTCTTGCAACACCAGATGTGAGGACAACGATATCAGAGTCCTTTGCGTCAGCGTAATCGCCTTCATGGATATAAACAGGCCCGATAAAAGGAGTACCCTGACGAATGTCCATGGCTTCTCCCATAGCTCTGTCCTTTGCGATGTCGATTAAAACAATCTCCGAAGCAAGCTGTTTTAAAGTAAGTGCGAAAGCGATAGTTGAACCAACCTGTCCTGCACCAATAATAGTAATTTTGTTTGACATAAGTACGTGTCTCCTTAACACAAAGTGCCGTTTAGTTCCCTCAAAGACAAAGATTGTCCCAACTATAACGGTATCATTAGTAGTATATCGTGTTTTATATTTTATGTTAATAAAGAAAAATTAAATTTTGCTTATTTATTGGCCTTTCATGGCGGAGAACTCTGATATGAATAAATTTAAAACAAAAAAGGACTTCATTACGTTGAAGTCCTTTTTCTTGGACGGTGAGAGGATCGAACTCCCGACATTCTGGGTGTAAACCAGACGCTCGTACCAGCTGAGCTAACCGTCCATATCGCGTTGCGATGTATACAATATAGCAAATAACATTATATTGTGTCAACAGCATATACGCGATTTTTAAAAATTTTATTTATTTTACAGTTTCTTTTAGATCTGATTTTTCCAAAAGAAGAATGCCGCCAGATGCACCGGAAACGATAATGTGCTGTCCTGAAATTGTTATCGGAGTTGCCGCCTTTACTTTTGAAGAAGACTTCAGCTTAAGATTCAGTTCTTGATCATATTTTGCAAGATAGCAGTCACTTCCGTCCTGAATAACGCAGTAGAATTCGTTTCCATCCTGAATCAGGACGGATTTTTCAGCCGCAGTTTCATTGCTTTCCTTCGTAATTTCCATTGTATCAGAAGAGAGAAGCACAAGCTTTACGGCTCCGTTTCCGCTGTTTTCTCCGGCAATGGCTATAAAATTGTCCCCGGCTTTGTACATTGTTCTGTTACGGATAACTTTTACAGGACTTGATTTTATAACATCACCAGTGTTCGTATTAATCTTAACAAGACCAGAAAGAAGGGCTGATTCATCTACAAGCTGGATTGCATAGGCAGAAGGGGCTGAGGCATTTGCAATTTCCTGTTTAATAACTTCCTGCTGGTCTTTTGCGATTTCTTTGCGTTCAGACTGAGCTTCTGAAGTTTTTTTGTCTGCAACAGCCTGTTGTTCTGAGGCTGTCTGCTTTGCTTCTTCAGCAGATTTCTGTTGTTTTTCTTCTGCAGCTTTCTGTTCCTGATAAGCCTCCAGCTTTTCTTCGGCTGCATTCCGCTTTTCCTCGGCCTCTGCTTCTTTTGCTTCTGCATCCTTCTGAAGTTCTTTGTCCTGAGGGTTTGCGTCTGCAAGAGCACGTGCTTCCTCCGCTTCCTGATTTGCTTTTTCAGCATCATTTTGAGCGGATTGAGCTTCTTTCTGAGCTTCGGCAGTCTTTTCTTTTTCGTCGTTCAATTTTTTCTGTTCCTGAACGGCATTTTTTTGTGAATCGCGGGCTTTTTCTGTTGCCTGTTCGGCCTCGCGTTCCTTTATGTCAACCATATCCTTTCGGCTTTCAATGTTTTTGTCGTCATCTTCCTGCATGTGTTTAACAACCTGAGAATCGCTTATTACAGATGTATCGATCGTACTTAACCCGCCGTTTGTAACATCAAAAAGTGGAATTACGATCTGGCTGCTGCCCGGCCAGTCCTTATAGTTTACAGAAAGGCCGCATCTTGAAGCCGAAAGACTGTCTGATACTATTTTCTTGTATTTGTTTTGAAAGTCAGCAAGTTTTCCACGGTAAACAGCATTGTAAACCGTTATGAATACAGAGAGCGTCTCTGCGTCCTTTTCTGAATACCCGTATGCAGAAGAAAGATATGCTGCAATTATATGGCGCAGATTATTTATGTGGTCTACAGTTGCTTCGCTTCCGATTATGATTATATCTGCATCAAGCTTTGATTTTTCTGAGGGATCTACAGCGTGGATTACAGAGTAGCGTGAATTTCCGCTTCTTGCTGATTTTTCAGTGTTTTTAGAAATCTCGGATCCCATTGATGATCCGATTCCCTTGATGCTTGCAAGGGAATCAATCTTTGAATGAGGTCCTGTGTAATTTATGAATACAATTGTTTCGTCAGAGCCGGCACTCTGAAGCTCAGATTTATCTACTTCAACGGCAGAAATTATAAATGCCGTAAGAATAAAAAATTGGATAAAAAATATAATTCTCTTCATAGTTTCTATTATATAATGTAACTTTCAAAAGTCTATTACTTTTTGGAGAAGAATTTTAATTTTAATTGAGAGGTCCCTGAGGACTGGACGAAGGGTGGTACATGAGTGGTTACTGAACTTGTCGAAATGACCATTTATGCAACAGATATGAGGTAGTATACTTAGCGCTCTTACAAGTCGACGGGCTTGGTTGTTGAGCTACCCGCAACTCAGCCGCTGCATTTTGCGTATCATCACTTTCTACGTGCACATACATAAAAAAATGAATTTTCAGAGTTTTATTGCCGCGATTTTTTTCAACGTTTCCCTTGCCCTGTCCCGTACATTAGTACTGTATTGAGGATTAAGAAGTACGTTAAGTATATCCATTCCGTGACTGTATAAAGCAGGACGGCCCATAAAACGGCAGATTTCAAGGACTGCATCGCACAGAATAATAAGAACTCCGTCACTTGCTGCAGGAAGATTCTGGACTCTCAGATCAATTGCATTAAGGATTTTTGATTCTGGATCAAAACCGCATTCAGAAACGCTTTTCAGGGCGGCTGCCAGCAGAGCTGTGTTTTTTTCGCTTCTGATTATTACAGCAAGATCCTTTATAAAAAAGTCTGTTCCGAATGCGCTAAGCTGAAGCAGTGCTTTTTCTACGCCTGAAGTGTCACGTTCAAAAACTGATTTTTGTACTAGATTCGGCCGGGAGGCGGACTGCATCTGAAAAGTTCTGTATGCATTGCAAAAATCTGCAAGACCGGAAACAAATTCTATTTCTTTTGAGCCGTAATTTCCCTGCAAAAGCTGTTTTTTTCTGTCATATCCAGTCATTGTGCCGGGAATTTTATCTGAATAGTCAAGAAATGCAAGCTGTTCTTTATTAGAGAAGTAATAGGATTCATAACCTTTTTTTTGCGCCGCCATCTTTGCCTGCTTTTTAGAAACGTTCTGGTTGATTCTGAATCCTGCCATCGCCCAGTTTGTACTGCAGATTACAAGATTATTTTTTTGAGTCAGAAAAAGCTGATTCCATTTCGAAAATATGTCTCCGTTATGAGGAAAATCAGCCTTCCATATTTCCGTGCCTGTGATTTCATATAGGTATGCATTCTTTTTTCCACAGAACAATATTTGGTTTCCATCATTTGCAGCAGAAACAAGTATCCTGTTTTTTAATGATTCAGGAATGTCAAAAAAATCACTTACCCGTCCGTCATTCATACTGAATATTATTGCTCTTGTGTTTTGAAAAGCAGTGGTAAAAAGAGCGCCTTTAGTACCGCCAAGTTCAAGAAATTCGCTGGAACTTTCTGATACAGTGTTGCGGAACGCTTTGTCTGCTGCAGGAATTGTCCATTTTGTAGAAGCCGTTCCATCCCTTATTACGCACATTCCTGCAGCTCCGGCCGCAAAATATAGAAGAAGCCCCTGTCCTGAGGATTTTGCGGCTATAATTTTTCCTGAAAAAGTTATTGATTCTTTTATTTCGCCAAAAGGATCAACTCTTATTGCTGCAGTTTTTCCGTCGGGCTCTACAGTAAGAAATGCAATCAGAGAACCGTCATTCATTTCAAAAAGATTTTCTGGCCTCAGAGGTTCTGTTTCCAGAATCCATTTGCATACTCCGTTTATGCCGAAGCATGCAATATGTTTTTTTCCCTTGACGAAGATGCGGCAGTCTCTTCCGGGTAAGGGGGAATTGGTAATTTCAAAAGGGACTTTTACAGTCCAAAGAGTCAGTCCGCTGGGATTGATAAGTGAAAGCTTTTTTTGATCACAAACACTTAGAAGAAAATCGCTTGAAAATACAGTCAGAAACGGTTCCGGATGTCCTGGCACGGAACGCTCCCATAAAATTCTGCCGCTGTCCGTACAGGCACTGATCATTTTTGCATCGGTAAGAACGGCGAATCCATAGGATGTCTGACATGGACGGCACAATGCTTTTCCGCTCATTACCGCAGTCCAGCCGGCACTTTCTGAAGAAAGACGTTCTGTGCCAGTTGCGTAGGACGGGGTAAGAAGGGGGAGAAGAAGCAGAAATGCGGAAAGTTTCAGCAGTTTTTGCATTTTTTATTCAGCTTCTTTTGTAAGTACTGCAAGACTTTCTATATGACTTGTGTTAGGGTAAAAATCCAAAAGATAAAGACGCTCTAGCTTGTATCCTGCTTTTATCAGAGCTGCAATATCCCTTGCATGAGTTGCAGGATCACAGGAAACAGAGCGTATCTGAGGGATCTTTGACTGGCATAAATAATCCCTTACACCTTTTTCCATTCCGCTCCTGGGCGGATCAATTACGACTGCATCAAAATAAGTGTCTTTATTTGCTTCTGCCCATTTTTCGCCGCTCAGACCGTATGATTCATGAGCTTTTCCGATAAGATTCTGTTCTGCAAAAACAAGTGCGTCCCTATTATGTTCCACAAGAGTGACTTTCTTAAAATAGTCTGAAAGGAATACACTGAATGTTCCACAGCCTGCATACATATCAAGCACGCTCGTACCAGTAAGTCCCCGGCATATTTCTGTTATTGATTTTTCCAGAACATCAAGATTTGACTGAAAGAATCCCCTTACATCAAAACTTATGTTTTTACCAAGCAGATTTACGGTCACTATATCTTGCATAGAAAGCTGTGTGCCAGAATATCTTTTTTTTGTCTGCTTAATATTCTTGTTCTTTTTTTTCAGTTCATGAAAATTATCTTTCTGTTCCTTTTGTTCTTCTGAAAGTGCAAATTTTACGCCGGGAATTCCTCCGGCAGAAACAACTTTTTCGCTGCTGAACAAATGGCATCTTCCTTTTGGGCGCAAACTGGCAGGATTTGCCTTAAGCCATTCATTTATACCAGGCTCCGCTATCTTGCATTCTTCAATTGGAATCGTGCTGTTGCTTGATCTTTCGGAAAGTCCACCGTCATTCAACTGAAACCGTGCCCTGTAATTATATGACGATCCGCTGATTACGTTTATTTCCGGTACTTCTATACCGTTTCTTTCAAAGCAGTCCTTTAGAATTCCGCTCCTTAGTTTTTTCTGTACTTCTTCTGAGATGTGCATCATATTGCATCCGCCGCATTTCATATAAAATGGACAGACTGGATTAACCCTGGCAGGAGACGGTTCTACAATTTTAATGATCTTTGCAGTGTCGTAATCTTTTTTCGTAGATGTAATTTCTATTTCAAGTTTCTCTCCGGGAATTGCGAATGGAACAAAAACGGTTTTACCGCTGTTTTTTATTATACAATTTCCCCCAAATACCATTTTATCTGTTATAATAGTTTCCATAGTCCGTTTTATTTTAGCAGATTTTTGGATTTGAAAGAATGGACTTTAATCAATTTGCTGATTTTTTTTTCAATAATAAGAGAGGTGTTGTTTATGCAGACAGAAAGGTTCATGCAGAAAATGAACGATGGTACAGAGATTGCGGTAAACCGCTGGATTCCTGAAAATGAAGATGAAATAAAGGCTGTAGTGGTTTTTAGCCACGGTATGCTGGAACATGCGCTGCGTTATGACAGAATAGGTTCTGTATTTGCAGAAAACGGTTATGTTTTCAGTGCGCATGACCATCGGGGCCATGGAAAAACGGCACAACTGGCAGAACAGAACGGAACCGGCTGTTTCGGCAAATTAAGCGACAGAGACGGATTTAACAGAATTACTTCTGATCTTGCAGAAATTATTGATGAAATTAAGAATGATTATCCTGATAAAAAAATCATTCTTATGGGGCATTCGTTCGGTTCATTTGTCGCACAAAATTATATTGAAAAATATGGAACCAAAATAAATGGCTGCATTCTTATTGCATCTTCCGGAAAACAGAAACTTGCCCGCATAGGCTGCCTTATAACCGGAATTGCAGGTCTTTTTGGAAAGAACAGAAAGTCAAAGTTTATCCAGAACATTGCATTTACAGGATACAATTCACGCGTAAAGAATAAATCCCATGAGTTTTCATGGCTGTGTTCAAGCGATGCCAACCTTATGCTTTATCAGAACGATTCCTGGTGTGGCGGAGTAGAAACAGTCGGCTTCTTCAATGATATGGCAAGAGGGTTATGCCAGATTCATAATGCAAAAAACATTGCAAAGATTCCAGAAAACCTTCCGATTCTTTTTGCCTCCGGATCGGACGATCCTGTAGGCGAATACGGAGTATCAATAGAACGCCTGATAAAACGCTATATTAAGAACGGCATTCAGTCAGTCCAGTTCAACCGTTATGAAGGTGACCGCCATGAGATTCTCAATGAGGATGATTCAGATAAGGTTGTTCAAGATTTGTTTGATTGGATTGAAAAAAATACGTCTCTGTAATAAACTCTACACATTGTGTTAATACGTTACGGAACTGATAAAAACGGGAGACCTGTAAAAAAGGCTCTCGTTTATACTAAAGATGAACATAATATTCCAAAATCTCGCATTGATTTTGAAGCACTGCAGATTATAGACCGGCTTAGAAATGAAGGTTTTCATGCCTATCTTGTCGGTGGAGCTGTAAGGGATCTTATTGTGGGGAATTCTCCTAAAGATTTTGACATTGTAACTGATGCAACTCCTACAAAGATAAAAAAGATTTTTAGGAATTCACGCATAATCGGAAAGCGATTCCGCATTGTCCATGTTGTGTTTGGCGAAAAAATATATGAAGTAAGTACGTTCCGCTCAAATGCGAGTGGCTCTGTAGGTAATGAATTCGGTACGATTGACGAAGATGTCCTCAGACGCGATTTTTCTATGAATGCGCTCTATTATGATCCTGTTCAGGAACATGTAATTGACTATGTAGGCGGTGTAAAAGATATAAAAAAGGGAATTCTGAAACCTGTAATTCCATTGGATCGCATTTTTATTGAAGATCCGGTTCGTATGCTGCGCGCCATAAAATATTCAGCAAAAACAAAATCGAAGATGTCTTTCAGAATGCGCCGAAAGATCCGCCAGAGCGCAGGGCTTCTTGCTCAGGTCAGTCCTTCAAGACTTACGGAAGAACTTTTAAAGATAATAAACAGCGGTAATTCCTATGCGATCATTTCAGAGGCTCTGGACACTGATTTGTATATGTCTTTGCAGCCTGCGGCAACCGGCATAATGTATGAAGACAGAAAGTTTGAAGCCAGCTACATGGAAAATATGAAAAAGCTTGATGAGCTTATTAAATCAGAGCCTGATGCTCGTCTTGGTCAAAAGCTTATTTTTATGATCCGCGATTTTATCCTTAATCTTACAGACTGGAAAAAAGAACTTGAGACTCACACTCCTTATGCAGAGCTTTATGCAAAAACATGGCGTGAATGCAGAAATTTCGTTCTTCCTATGAATCCTCAGCGTACGGAACTTGAGTTTGCGATAAAATCAGTTCTTGTTGAACTGGGAGTTCCTGTAAAAACGCGAAAAAAGAAGACCCCCGCTGAAAAATCAGTGAATGCTGTTTCTGAAACCCCTTCAAAAAATAAACGGCCCCGCAAAAAAGAAAAGCCTAAGGTTTCAGAAATTCAAGTTCCTGTAACTGAAGCTATTTAAACTCTGTGCCGGTAATCTTATCGATGCAAATACTTACTTCTTCGATAAGAATGCCGGTATAGCTTTCGATCTTATCAATTATGTATTTCTGCATTTTATGAATTTTGCCGGTCAACTGAGTACCGAACGGTACATCAATCATAATGATGATTTTATAGCCTCGGCTGTCTGTTTTTATGGTCATTTTCTTTACTTTTACGGCACTGTCACATTCCATTACGCAATGCATCACCATCTGTGTAAGGGCTGCTTCTGAAATTTCTATTCTTCCTTTTTTTGAAAATTCCGGCTGGACAATTGATTTTTCGAACATCCTTCCGTCAGACTGCCCCTTGTTAAACAGATTTTTGTTCCTGAAAAAAAGTTTTATGGAATTTGAAAAAATCTGAGGGTAGCTTCGCTTGATTTCGATCGATGGAACCGGAATCACGTGCTTTCCTTCTACTTGACGTGATTTTATAGCTTTTTCAATTTCTTCACGGCTTGCAATATCTTCAATGTGAATTATTTTCTGCGGTTGAGGAAGTTGTAGGCGAGTGGCAATTTTCATTACCATTTTTTCTGAAGTTCCAAGAATGAGAAGTTTTTTTATGTGGGCTTTTTTCCAGGCTTTTGCAACTTCGTCACGGTGTTCCTTATCATCGAACAGTGCAACTCTGACAGCTCCCATGTAAGTTTTTTCCCTTTTTGCAGAATGTCCTGCAAGAATCTTATCATTTTGAATAAGAAGTCCATCGTCTATAAGAGCGTCAATCTTATATTTTTCTGCGAGAAGTTTTGATCTGAAACTTTTTCCGGTGCCGCTTTCTCCTACAAGAGCGAATACAGTTACCGGCTTAAATGAGGCTGCAATGTCTTCAAGAAAATTACCCATACCTATATTATAACGCATTTTTCATAATCTTGCATTGTTGTTTTTAAAAAGTTTGCAAAAACTTTTGGAACCTCCGCTTTTATTTTTTCAGGAAGTGCCAAAGGATTGTTTTTTGGAAAATAAAGTTCATAAGCATGAAGAAAATATTCTATTAATTCAATTTTTGTTCCGCCGTAGGCCGTGTCGCCCAGAAGCGGGTAGCCGTGGAGGGCAGATTGAGAACGGATCTGGTGCGTACGTCCGGTTTCTATGCAGAATTTTGCAAGCGTATAATCTGTTTTGTTGTGCTTTCCGTAGCCAAGAGGAATCACCCTTGTAACGGCTTCTTTTCCGGTATTTCCGGCCTTAACTGTCTGAAATACTTTTGCAGCATCGTATTCTCGTTCTATATTGTCATTCCAATACTCCTGCTGTAAAAGTTTTCCCTGCAGTATTCCTATGTAGTTCTTTTTTATTTCATGATTTTTTATAGCTTCAGAAAACCATCTGGCCCCCCTAAGGCTCATAGAAAATGCAATTGCACCAGTGGTCTTTCTGTCAAGACGGTGCAAGGGGCCAGGATTGAATGAAAGAGATTTGTTTTTATGCTCATTTCTGAAAAAAAATTCAACGCTTTTGTTTAGCGAATTTTCTTTTCCCTGCACGGTGATGTCATAAGGTTTGTTAAGAATCAGAATGTCTTCTGTTTTTAATATAATTTCAGGCAATTCAACTGAATTTAAAATTTCTACAGCAGAAGCCTTTTGTTCAGACAATGGAGAAATGCAGCCTTTTGTTTTTTCTAAATTTCTGCTTTCAAGAAGAAATTCCGCAATCCTTATACAGTCTCCTTCAAAAACATGCTTTCCTGGCTCTGCTTTTTTTCCATTGACTTTTATCAGACCTTTTCTTACTGATGAATAGATTCCAGACAGCGCTTCCTGTGAAATGAATTTTCTTAATATTCTGTCCAACCGCCTGTCGTTGTCATCCGCAGAAGCGTAAAATTCCGTGAAGTTCATGCTCTCATTATAAAATTGATTTATCTGCACAGCAAGATGCCCGCATGTATTCGGATATACTCCATTTGCATTTACAGATTCTACTAGTAAAAATAAGATGAAAATGATACAATGGTATTTATGTTTGATGCTGTAGGAAATCAGTTTATATTACTCTTATTTAATCCGGTATTTCTTGCCTGCATATCAAGCTGGTTCTGTGCGCAATTCATAAAGACTGTAATAGCCGTTCTTTACGGACGCATTCATAGTGTTGGAGAGTTGATCGAAAGTTTGATCTGGAAAACCGGCGGCTTACCGTCAAGCCATTCAGCTCTTGTTGCAGCTCTTGCTACTTCAATTGCATTCAGAAATGGCATTGATTCTGATATTTTTGTTCTTACGTTCTGTTTCTTTATGGTTACAATAAGGGATGCAGTTGGTGTACGCCGGTCAAGTGGTATTCAGGCTAGAAAAATTAACGAAATAGGAAAGACTCTTAGGGAAAAAAGTATTCTTGACTACAATACAATCAAAGAAGTTAATGGTCATACACCTATGGAAGTTACGGTCGGCTGCCTGCTAGGGTTCTTTATAGGATTGGCGTACTCTGTATTCTAATATGAAGTATTTTAAACAGTTTGTTTTGCCTGTATTTATAATAATTGTCTCTATTTTTCTAATGCAGATTTTCAGAGTTATGCCTGCTTCCAGATTGTGGAACGGTTATACAGTTATGTATCTGCCGGTTTCTCGAGATTCCAAGATCATAGAAAAAACTTTGGAAGAATATGGTTGCAATGATTATATAAGTCTCAGAAATCAGAAAGTTCCCCTTAATGTCTCTGAGTTTTCCCCGGAATATATGTTCGGAAATGGAGATGCAAACGGTTATTTAGAAAAGAGAAAAGGGTATTTCTTTGATTTCAGCCGCTCATATTCAGTTTATTATATACCGGACAGTTCTGATAATTGCATTCCTGCTGTATTGAAAAAATTAAATTCCATGAATATTTCCGCAGGAATCAATTCTTCTTCGGCCTGCCCGTGGATGAGCATTTTAGTCGTATTTGTATTTGCAATTTTACAGGTGTGGTTCTCTCCAAGACGAATTTTTACTGCCATGCTCAATTTTTTTCCGGTGTTCTTTACATTTAAAATGCCGTTTTATTCCGTAGCTTCTGCATGCTGCATTTTTATGACGGCAATGTTTATCTGCCTTCGTTATTGGAACAGGGACGGAGCCATAAGAAAGCTTCAATCTTCTATGGCTGTCATCATGTTTGTATTTTCCCCAGTGCTGATTGTTTTTCTTACAGGACTAAAAGTCGGTTTCCTGTTTTTGCTTGTTCCAATAGATGTGCTTGCAATTGCATATGTATATTTTGAAGTATGCCTTATTTTTGAATCTCGCTATTCATTTCGACCGGTGCTTATCCGGCCGGCATCCATGATTAATCTTATGACAAACACGAACCGTTTTGTAGTAATAAGCTGCCTTGCAGGAACATTTCTTATCTTTGTATCCGCTGTTCTTTCTCTTAAAAATGTTTCGATCATGGAAACTTCTGCTGGAAGCGGAATTCTTTTACCTTCAAAAAATTCGTCCGGCAGAGAACTTCCCGGACTCGAAGATTTTAATTCATGGCGATGGTCCGCGCTGACATTTCCTTATCGATCTCTTAACGAAATGCAGGTATCAAAAACTCAGAAAGGGCAGACGGTGGTTTTTCCCCGCTATACAGAAAAAAATGGAAAAATTGAAAAATCTGTAAATTCCATCACTTATGACGACTCTTTTAGAAAAGATTCATTTAACTCTATAGACGATTTTTCGTATAATTCAATAGAATCCATGCTGAAAAAACAAGGTTATACCGGCAGAGCCGGCTATTCTGGTGCGGGAAGCAGCGGAGTAAGCGTGTTTATGTGTATTCTGCTCGTAATGGCAATGCTGGTTCCCGGTATATTCTGTATCCGTAATTATAAAAAAAATAAATGGCGGGAGACACGACAGTGAAGAAATATCCATATATTCATACCGTAAAAAAAGACGCCTATAAAAAAATTGTTAACGGTTTTGTTCCTTCCTCTGTGTATATAGCTTTAGATAAAGGAAACAAAGACTGCATTGTAACCCCTGGAGATGTCGTAAAGGAAGGTCAACGCATTGGCGGAACAGCATATTCTTCTATTCCTGGTATTGTAGAAAAGCGCGAATTGAAAAATATGCCTGACGGAAAAATCGGAGAAGTTGTAAAAATTTCTCTAAGGGGAAATTTTTCTTACCTCGGTAAAATTATCAAAGAACATGATTATAAGGCTTACTCTCCAGCAATTCTTATAAGAATGATAGAAGATTACGGGCTTATGAATACATTTATTTCAGATAACCCCGTAAGCCTTGCAAAAGAAATGAAAGAAGTTGCTCATCATAGGCACAGGCTTTTAATTGTGCGCCTTGTAGATGATGATCCTTCCAGACTTATAGATTCTGTGCTCAGTACAACTTATTCTGAACAAATTTGTAAGGGAATAGAAATCGCTGCATTCATGATAAATGCAGACGGCGTAATACTTGTTACAGACAAAAAAACTGACTACAGATCTTCGTTTGATGCAATTTCTGTTCCTCATTGTATGCTGCGCATAGACGAAAAAATGTTTCCTTCAACCTATGCAGTTGAAATATGTCATGCCGTAAAGAAAACATTTAAAGAGAAACCTTTTGATTCAATATGCAAATATGACCTTTATATGGATGCTTCGACTGTCCTTGAATTATATAGAAGCGTTTCTAAAAATATGCCGGTCATTGACAGATATATTCTTGTAAATGGAGACTGCCTCCCTGCTACAGGAATCATAAAGGTTGCAGTAGGAACGACTTTTGAATCTATTGCAGAACAATGCGGGGGATTTCTGAAAACTCCGCAATCTATAATTGTGAACGGCACTATTACAGGATTTTCTGCAGGAAGTCTTTCAGTTCCGGTTACACGGTATGTAAAGTCAATAACGTTTAATTCGGCATCAAAGACTCCTGTTCAGACAGGAACTCAGAGTTTTTGCTTAAGATGCGGAAATTGTCATAGGGCTTGTCCTGTTCATCTTAGTCCGGATATTATCGTTCGTCACCTTTCCGGGGGAGCGGCAGCATCGGCAGATTTTATTTCATCTTCGGCATTTTGTATTGCATGTGGACTTTGCAATTCAGTTTGTCCTGCACGTATTCCGCTTATGCAGATAATTTCTGCCGGAAAAAACATATCTTCAGATTCTTCAGACATGGGAGCAAAGAATGGCTGACACTAAAATAAGGAGAAGATTTCTTCTTCGCCCGTATTCGTATATAAATTTTTCGTTTTACAGCCTGACTGTAAAAATGCTTATACTTTTATTCCTGCAGATGGGAATGCTGCTGCTGGCAAAAAGTTATCAGGCATTTTTTGTTGTGATTGCTTCAATGACCGCGTCGGTTCTTGCAGATTTTTTATGGGTCTTGTTCACAAAAAATACCAGAAATACTAATCTATATCCTTTTTTGATCGCTGCAGTTCAGGGAATCCTTTGCGGAATGCTGATTCCTCAGGATTATCCAGTGGTTGCAGTGTTCCTTGTTGTATTCTTTACAATGCTTATACTAAAAGACTTTTTTGGTGGATTTGCATATGCCTGGATAAATCCGTGTATGTTCACTGTAATCATACTTTGGATTGTCGGAGCCGATCTGTTTCCAGGATTTCTTCTGCCATTTGATTCTTTTGCATCCAGAAATCCTTCTCTTTTACTTATAGAAAACGGCATTGTTCCTGTATATCATTTTGATTCTGCAATCACAGATTTTTTTAATGATACAGTTTTCTCCTGGTTAAAAGTTTCTGTACCGGAAGGTTATATTTCGATGTTATGGGATACAAATTCTGTTATTCCTGCATTCAGATTCAATTTTATTACATTAATTTCTTCAATAATATTATTCAGTGATAATTTTGTTGACATGATAATTCCGGGTGTTTTTCTTTTTGTATACGCAATATTGATTCGAGTTGTTTCACCTTTCTTTTTTAGTGGCCTGATGTTTCAAGGGGATATACTTCTGGCGTTTCTTACCAGCGGAACACTTTTTACGGCATTCTTTCTTATAAATTGGAACGGCACAGTTCCATGCACCGTTATTGGAAAAACAGCATATGCATTTATTACTGCTATCGCAATGTTCTTTATTGCCGGGTGCGGAACTTCTTCATGTGGAGCGGTTTTTACGGTTCTCGTTGCAAATGTATGTTCAATTCTAATCCAGCAAGTGGAAATTTATTTTGAACGTTGCAACTTAAGACATAGCCTTGAAATGATGCAGAAAGAAGACTCAGAAATAAAGGGGAGGCTTTTCATAAATGGAAACTGATACAATTACAACCAAAGAATTCTGGCGGGAATTTGGAATTTTTATTGGAATAATCTTTTTTTTCTTTATGTCTCTGTTCGGACTTATAAGGCTTTCTCAAAAATCATGGGACGAAGGGCTTAAGGTTTCAATTCAGTCTGTTCTTACAGAAAAAACTACGGAAAAATGGATTCTTGGAAAGAAAATATACTTGAATTCTCCAATGTCATCCAGTGCAGCTTTATATGAACTCAGAAAACAGGATTCTGTTGAAAAAAACTATGCAATAATAATACGTAGCGCAACGCTTTATGGACATATTCCGGCTGTCTATATTTATAATAAGAATGATGGCGTCAAGTTTATAGGCTATTCATCTGTGACCGGAAAGATAAGAAAACTGCTTGATCAGGGCATGTCAGATTCCAGCATAATTCAATGGACCCGCCGTATTCCTGATATTGTAAAACTTGCAGAGGGAGGCAGAGTAAAATGACAAAAAAAGCCGTTTCTGTATATATGGCAGCAACCTGTTCTATGGTAATAGTTGCCCCAGGACGCCTTGTGTGTGGTATAATTTTTGCCGTTGAAATATTCCTTCTTATGCTTTTTGGAATTCTCTTCAAGGCTCTTATGAAAAAACTTAAGTTACAAAAACTGATGCAGTTCTGTATGCTTCTGTTTGTTGTTTATTTTACGCTCATTTTCAAGAATCTGCTGATTCTCTTTATGCCTGAAATTGCATTGCAGATGGGCTTTCTTTTGTTCCTGCCGACGATTTCAACATTCACAACTGTATTTTTGATGGACAAAACGGATTCAACGCTTAAAGAAACGTTTATAAAAGATTTTCCTCTTACATTTTTGTTTGCTGGATACATCCTGCTGTTTTCTCTTATCCGTGATATTTTTGGGTACGGTACAATATCGCTCCCCGGAGCAGGCAGACACATTGAAATAGTTATATTCAATCATCCGGGAATATCAGTAATGAGCTTTATTGCAACTATCCCAGGGGCATTGATCCTCACATCTCTGCTTCTTTCCCTATATCTTCATCTTGAAAAGAAATATCACATTCTGATTAAGGCTGGTGAATAAGATGCTATTTACTTCCATATACTATATTTTCTTTGCATCCTCTGTCGTTTTGTACGGTGCAGGACTTAACACTTCAACCATTCTTTCTGATTCTTTGCACGGACTTTTTATGCCGCTTGCAAAAGTTATGTTTTCAATATTATTTTCATGCATCCTTACATGGCTCATAATGAGCAATCTGCTCGTTCCTCTGCATATCCTTGATTTTTATCCTTTGGTAGCTCTGCTTGTGTTTCTAATAATTTCAACAATACTTGAAACAGTCGTCAGAATAACAACTTCAAAAGTTACTGCGGAATTCAGTTTTTCATATCTGATTATTTTGCTTTCATTGAACGAAAGCCTTAATATGCCCGAAGTAATGATTATTTCCGTCTGCTCGTTTTTTTCATTTGTAGTTTTGATTCCTGTTATTTATTCGTTGAAAAAAAGAATTATGCTTGTCGGAAATATTCAACCTCATGGCAATAGAAAGAGCATGATTCTTATTTCACTTGCTGTTATAATAACCATTCTTGCGATCGGTAATATTTCTTGGCTGGGGAACAGGTAGTCCTAATGATTCTGAAAATTCTTATTTTGATTTTTTTGCTTGTATTAATTTCTCTTTTATTGTATTTCTTGCTGCGGATTTTTATTCCGGCAGTCATCAATCAGACAGGAATTAATGATGATGTAATTCTTTCTAGATTTGAATATAAATTTGAAAAGCTCAGCAATAGAAATTATGCATCTGAAGTAAAAGCAAGAGCTTTTATTGATTCTGTCGGAAACTTTGATGAAAAAAAATGGTTCTCTGAAAAATATTTTTCTGCACAGAATTGTGCAACAATAAATGACTGTCTTGAAGAAGACGAATCTTCACGTTATGCATGCATAGGCAGGGGAGACTGCATTTCTGTTTGTCCTCAAGAAGCTATTTATATTTTAAACGGGAAAGTATCAGTTTCTGATTTGTGCATTGGTTGTGGAAAATGTCTTCCGTTCTGTCCTAAAGGGCTTATAAAACTTGTCGATACAGCAACTTTAAAGCCTGTTGATGAAAAAACTTTTGTTTCTAGAGAAAAAATTTCATGGAAACCAAAAATAGGGTTTAAACTATGGCGAACTTGTTATAAAATACTGCGGAAAAAATAATGAATTCGTTGAATTTGTGTTTTATTTTAAAATCTTCTCGTCTAGGACCCTTTCAGGAAGAACATTTTGAAAAGGACTATCAGTCTGTCTATAAGCCGGCTGTAAAGTTCCTTTATGCTCATCCAGATTTTAAAATCGCATTTTCATTCAATGGAGTGCAGCTGGAATTCATTCAAAAAAAATATCCTGAATTCGTTGATATAATTAAGCAGTTGATAAGCCGCAAGCAGGTTGAAATAATCGGCGGCGGTTACTATGATCCTGTTTTTCCGCTTCTTCTACCGTTAGACAGAAGCGGTCAGATTGAAAAATTTACGTCCCAGATACGGCTTCTTACAGGTAAAAGACCACGAGGTGTGCTGCCCTGCGGAAGCATATGGGATTATTCTCTCATAACAAGTTTTAGTACCTGTGGAATGGATTATGTT
>Ga0256405_10003675_pt1 | contig 31063 bp, 26 predicted proteins | sample RumenRJG_02DNA_FD_189096 | JGI IMG/M metagenome (GOLD analysis project Ga0256405, IMG submission 189096) | Bovine rumen microbial communities from Lethbridge, Alberta, Canada - RJG_02 | ecosystem: Host-associated > Mammals > Digestive system > Stomach > Rumen | place: Canada: Alberta...
GAATGTTTTATACACAGTGGAACGGTCGTAAAAACGTTTCCAAATCAGTATATGCATTACTGGAACAGTATTTTGGAAAATATATTATGCCAGTTAGTATCAGCACAAGCAAGGATATGGAAGAATGTACTTTAACGCAGGAACCACTGCTTGAGTATAGTCCTAATAGCAAGGTTACAAAAGAATACTTAAAACTTACAGAATATATATTAAATCATGGTAATGAAACATTTTAAATATATACAATACTACTAACCATTAATTATGGTTACAGAAGTGTAACCTAGAAAGGAAGAGAAAATAATGGCAAAGAAAAAATTTGGATTAGATTCCATTCGCGGTGCGAGCGCTGCAGTAAATGGTACGGTGACTGTTGATACTCAGGTCAATATAAAAGAAAATACAGAGCCAATAACAAACAGGGAGATTGAGGATAAGATGCAGGTCGGAGCCGGGCTTATAAATCAAGATTCTATCATGATGCAGGTTTACAACATTCCACGGAACAAGATTTGCACAAACCCTAAAAATAGTTACTCAATTAAAGGGATTAAATCCTTAGCCATGTCTATACATTCTTATGGCATGAAAGCTCCTCTGGATGTGAGAAAATTACCGGACGGTAATTATATGTTACTTGGAGGAGAAAGGCGGCTTGCAGCAATTGATCTTCTGATTGAAGCAGAAGAGGCTCCTGAGTGGAATAAATATACCCTTATTCCTTGCGTAATTAGCGATCCAGATAAAATCGATCTGCCATTATCTTTGGAAAGTAAGGAGCTTTTTGCGATAATTGCTACAAACAAGGAGTCTCGCAAATATAGTGATGGGGATAAAATGAAGGAATTTGAATGTTGGGAAAGAATTATAAAAGAACTTCGGGATCAAGGGATTGAATACCTTGACCCAAAGGATTTATCGGAGTCTGATGATGTGATAGAAAAGGACGTGCCAAAAATCCAAATTAAAGGAAGGAAAACCATGGATATTCTCGAAGAGACTGCAAACTTAAGCCATGGCCAATTACAAAAATTTTCCCATGTTCAGAAGAATGCAGTTCCGGAATTACTGGATGCAGTAAAGGATGATAAATTGTCAATCGCTGTTGCGGACAAAGCAGTTAAGGAATTAAATGCGGAAGAGCAAAAGACCTTAGCAGATGACCTTTTAGTTAATAACACAACCATTAAAGCAAATGATATTGATGATTATAAAAACAAGAAAGACGAGAAGACTCCTTTTTCCATCGATGATTTTAATGCAGACATTACACAAATTAAATCCTTATTCGATAAGGACGGAAATGTAATGCTTACAAGTAAGGAAGCGAAAGAGTATAAAAAGCTGATTAAAAAAATTGGTTCTTTGTTTATTGCATAATTATATTCAATAAGGGTACAGAAGTGTACCCTTATTTTTTTTGTTTTATTTTAAGGTACAGAAGTGTACCCTTATTTTTTTTGAAAAAATAAAAATATTTGCAAATTATTTTGACGATTTTCCAAATGGCGCAATATATGAGATGAAAACAATATGCTCACACTTAGAAGGAGAAAAATATGAAAATAAACAAATTAAGAATTAAAAATATGTATGGTGTAAAAGGAGATGTTGAATACGATCTGTCCCCACGTATTGTCGGGCTTTTTGGAAAGAACGGGGCCGGAAAAAGTTCTGTAATCAATTCTCTGAAACTGGCAATCGGAGGAGAGAAGACATCTTCTGCAATGCTGCGTGGTGTTGACAACTCGGCGGTGCGTATCCAGACGGATACCGTTACGATCGACCGGCAGCTTAAGAAGACAGAGACGGGAAGCGTTATGACTGGATGGATTGATGGAAAGAAAACCCCGGGCAACCGTATCCAGATTGATCTTGCGTCGCGCCTTGAGACGACAAAGGATAATCTTAAAATTTTATCCTCGAAGGATATCGAAAAAAGCCTTGCAGAAAATGCCGGTAAAATTCTGTTATCGTTCGCAGATGATGAGCTTACTTCTGAAGAAGTAAAAGAGCTTCTTACGAAAGAGGCTGGGGAAACGACTGACTTTAACAAAGAAGATATTAATAAGGTACGTTTTCCGGACCACATCATGTGGCAGGATGCCGAATCCATTGCATCTGAGTACAAGAAGAAAACGAGCGGTCTTAGGGCAGAGATTAAAGGAATGGAGGCCTCCTATTCGTCTATTCATCTGGCTGATCTTGGTAATGCAGAAATTCCGTCTGCGGAAGAAGCAAAAGAAGAATACGATACTCTTATTAAGAAAGAAGCGTTGTACACAGAGGGACAAAAGCTTCTGAAAAATTACGAGCGCATGAATGTAACAAGAGAAACTACCTTAAAGTCCATTCAGGAAAAACTGGAAGAGGTTGCAAAGCTGGGAGAAGTAAGAAGCCTCGATGTTGTCAAAGCAGAAAAGAATCAGCTTTTTGAGAAGGGAAATAAATTAAACGCTTCGATCGCGGCTGCAAAAAGTACTGTGTCTGCACTGCAGCCGCTTTACGACAAGATGGGAACCGGTGTCTGTCCGCTTTCCTGCAATGGTGTTGATATCAAATGCTGTACAGATATGACGGAAACAAAGAGCTCTGTTAAAAGTCAAATTGATGCTGCGAAAGCTGAAATTGAAAAGTGTACGAAAGAAATGGAAACATTAAAGGAAGAACGTGACAAAGTGTTATCCGAACTTTCGCTGGCAGAGAAGAAAACTAAAATGCAGACGGAAATCGAATCCATGAAAAAAGCGCTTCCGGAAAAGATTGAAAAACCGAAAGTGGAAGAATTAAAAGACGAAGAGAAACAGAGAAAAACCTTCCTGTCAAATGTTCTTAAAAATAATGAGTTAAAGGTACAGCAGATGCAGATTGTAAAGAAAATCAAGGAGCGCAAGAAACTATTCTATCTTGCTGATTTTATTGCGAAGCAGTTCTCACAAAAAGGTATCGTTTCCCAGAATCTGCTTGGCAAATACATCAAAACATTAACTGACGCCGCCAGCAAAGCGGAGGCAGAAACCGGGATCCGTGTAATCTTTAAAAATGATAACGGAATTTCCATTTCATATTGTATTAATGGGGATGTTGATACAGAAAATGGCCGTGATTATGAAACACTTTCCGAAGGTGAAAAGATGCTTGCCTTTCTGACGGTTACAGATCTGCTACATAGAATTGCAAATATCCCGGTTCTTCTTTTGGACAATGTAGACAAGCTGGACGCAGAGAATTTCGACCACCTGCTTACACTCCTCGACCGAGTTGCTGATTCCTATGAAAACATTATTATTGCTGGAGTTGACCATGAAGAATTTACGTCCATTCTCGAAAAACATAACATTCCGAACATTCTGCAATAAATTAACTTAGTCATATACTGTTAAAAATCAGGCTTAATCCTGCGGTTTTCTTCCGCAGGATTTTGCCAGTTGCTTAAGAGGGCAATAATTACCAGATTCATGCCACACGCGCAGGCAGCTAATCTGTTTATATATATCATCAAAATAAGAAATGGAGGAAGAAAGAAAAAATGAGATACCTTATGTTAATTTTGTTTCCCCCTGTGGGGATCATAATGTATTTGAAAGATGAGTTTGGACCACCAAAGAAAATCCGGTATGCTGTATGTGCCCTGTCTCTTTTGTGGATGATTTTCGTAATCTATATGTTTGCAAAAATCCCAATCAGAAACAATCAGGAAAAAGCGCAGCTGGAAAGTGAAATTTTCGAGGATCCGATGGCGGGGAAAGTTGAAAACAAAGCAGAACAGATGAAGAAATCCAAATTTGACTCTTTAAGTGACCGGGAGAAAGCAGAGAAGATTAAATCTTTTCTTTCCGATGCTGTCGGGGACTATGCGGAGATCCTATTTGAAGATGGGACCGGTATTCAGTTTCCGGGTGCCGAAATGCCAGATGGGGAAAATTCCACAGCGTGGTATGGGAAAATAGACAGCGATGGGAACCTTACTTCTACTTTAGGAGAAGTGACCATTCAGAACGGTGTCTATGTATGTAAAGAATATTCCAAGCAGGATTTACTTTCTGTCGATGTGGAAAATAAGCTTCCTGAAAAATACAAAAGCGATGCAACATCAATTGTCGTCCGGGAAACAGAAGACGGTTATTACCTTGCTTTTGTGACCGTGTGCGAAGATCCGCAGCGAACAGATTATGATGCTATCATCAGCGTTGCAAAAGAGTGTGGCATCAATTCCGGACAGGTTACTTTTGTAGATGAATTTTCTGAGGTAGTTGGAAGAAAAAGCTGGCTGGAATCCTCCAAGACTCAGACAGAAAACACACAGGAATAATACAGCCAATAACCCATCACTAAAGTGACGGGCTTGTGTTTCAGCCACTACACAGTGGATATGCAGGCCCGATATTGACTAGCCTAAGTGCTTCGGGCACTACGTTAAGAGAGAATATATAGTTACCTGCAGATGTAATGCCTAGTCTGTAGCAATAAGGGGACGTATTAAACAGTTTCATTGGGGTGGAACAGTGTGCGGCAGATAAAGATGTATCTTTATCTCTTATCCATATAAACCTCTCTTAACATTGGCGAAGGCATTTTAACCACACTTCGGTGTGAGTACTTAAATCCGAAAGGATTTCAGAAAGGAGCATGCCACGTAGTTATTTAACAGAAGAAAGGCAATAGTTTAGCCTATAGTGTGCTCCTCTCATGACTAAAGCCACGAGTGTCCGCACTTGGCTTACTAAAGGTATTTTATGAAACAGGTGTAATCTCGCGAGGTGCAACTTATGGAAACAAGTAAATTGTATTCATTGTTAGGGGAATACATTAAAAAAACGGAAGAAACGGATGAACTTCGTATCTTCAACGGGTTCTGTTCCTATTTGGGAAGAACCTGCTGTATTTACGTGACTGAGGAAAATGCCGAAGGCATTCTTACGGCGGTTTTTCGTCAAAAGGCATCCGGTTTTCCACTAAGAAAATAATGTGTTTTAAGAGAGGAGGGCGGTACGGTACATTTCTGTACCGCAGATTAAAAATATGTATGATTATTCAGGATCAAGAGAAGAGTTCAGCAAAGATGATCATTTGTCCGATGAACAGATTCTCGAAATTGTTGATGCAATTCACAGGATGGTGAAAAGTAACGATCTGGATGAACAGCGGGAAGCGGTATTCCTTTGTGGAAAAATGTGGGTAACCGGACACAGCATCCGGAATATGGATGATGAGAAAAAGAGTTACAATAATGAAAACACCAAAAAGCTTCTTGGAGAAATCGCCGGAGGAAAATTCGAAAATTTTACCATCAAAAATATTCAGTATGCAAAGCACGTTCTTTTCGACTGTTTACAGAGTTATATCTTAAAGCTTATATCGGAAACAGCATCCAGCTATGTAAAATCAGTTGATTCCGAAGAACGCCGCCGGAACACAGAAACCATGATGAATGACTGCTATATGCAGTTTGATAAGGATGCCCCGAAATACGACCCTGAGAAAAGTGCCCCACTTACTTACTTCAGCCGTTCTTTTTCCCACGCAATTTCTGAGTTCAAGAACAACAACCGTCTGCGTAATTTAAAACCATCCGTCAGTAATGACGTCAGGCGTGTTGCAAATGCCGCAGCGATTGTGCGAGACAGGGGCGGTGATGAGGAAGATGTTGTCCAGCTTTCCTCTGTATTGACTGGCATGAGCTACGAGCGCATCTTTACAACGCTTGGAATTAAAAAAGCCCTTGAACAGTCTCAGAATCTTGATGATACGGATGAAATCAGTTCGTCGAGAAGGGAGTGGATTCCGGAGGAAGCTGCGGTTGCACATGAAACGCAGTCAAAGATTTATTCCATCATCCACGATCTGAAAGACCCGGAACGTGAGATTTTCTGTATGATCATTGGCGTTGATCTTAACTGCGATGATTTGTGTCTCTCTCCTATGAGTGTGATGGATGTTGCCAAAAAAACTGGCATGAAGAAAAACCAGATCGAGGCAATTTACCATCAAGCGATCACTTATATTAAAGAACACCTCACTCCTTATCTTACCGGCACACGGTACAAAAAGGAAAATGATCTGAAATATAAGCAGAAACAGGAGATTGCAGGACCCCGGATCAATTTTATCGGCAGCGAAGATGATGAGACAGATGAGGCAATCAGAGAAATCGTTGAGATTAATGTAACACTGCACATCTCTCCGGATGATGTTCCAGAACCTCCGGTCGATTAAAACCCTGGTATGGATATTTAAAATCAAAGTAACAAAATGAGCCGTCAAAACTGACGGCTCATAATTTTATTTCTTTTTGTTGTATTTTTTTTGCAGTTTCGCAAGGGTATCCTGCTCTACAAGTGTAAGAATATGTCCGGTCTCTTTCTTTGCGAGAAGTCTTGCCATCTTTACCTTATCCTTCTTTTCGGCATTTGCCTTGCGCTTTTCAGCGGCTTTCTTGGCATTTGCTTTGCTGACGGCAGCTTTATGCTTTTCCCTTAACGCTTCGTTTGGATCAACCGGGATATATTCCATATCCTCATTTTCCATCAGTTCCTGCAGAAACCGGTTGTAACCAATATCTCTGCCGATCGTCTTTCCTGATTCCGGATCTTTCTTCGGCTCATTCCACGCTTCATAGGTGCTTGTCACCATCAGGTGGTCTTTAGCACGGGTGAAAGCTACGAATTCAAGACGTCTGATTTCCTCAACCTCCGGGTCATCTGCTTTCTTCTTATTGATAACCTTGTTATCATAATCAGAAATGGAAGCGAATACATACTCCCACTCGAGACCTTTGGAAGAGTGTGCAGTTGTTAATGTGACACCTGCGTATTCCTGCGACATCTTTCTTTCTTCTTCCTGGCCGAAGCGTGTAAACTTGTCAATGAAGTCGATCTCCTCAACGAAATCTTCTTTGCTGTAGCATTTCTGCTTGAAGTAATCAAAGATTTCATCTCTGGTATCCAGAACATCTACGAATTTATGGAACTGCATACGCTGTTCTTCAAAACCCATATAAGAAAAACCTGAGAATACCATTCTCATTTCTTCTATTTCTTTCTGGATATCATCTTTTGTACGCCAATCACCGTAAAGATGACCGTTGTACTTTGCGACCAGATACTGAAGATATAACTCTGTAGAGCCTGGCTCTTCGATTGCTTTTGATAATGCTTCCACAGCTGCTACATTTGGATCTTCTGCAACGGATGTAGGAATCTTTACGACAACCGGCACATTGATTTCCGTAAGGAGTGCCGCCATTTTCTGCACGGTCAGACGGCGATAGGAGAGGAATGCGATATCTTCCGGTGCAACTCCATCCTGTTCGATCAGGAGTTTAATTTTCCATGCGATGTATTTTAATTCCGTCTCATTTCTGTAGAACGGTTTTAAAATAACAGGATCACCTTCCTCGCGTGTTGTAGTGATTACTTTGTCAACCTTGTTTACGTTTCTTGCGATCACGCGGTTTCCAAAGTTTACAACATTCTGTACAGAACGGTAATTGTCTGTCAAGAAGAATGTTTCTCCGGTTTCATCCAGACGCTCGTAGAACTTGAGCATGTTGTCCGGGTCAGCATCACGGAATCCGTAAATAGACTGGAAATCGTCACCGACAGCCATCAGAGATCCGCCATTTTTCACGATGCCGGATTTTGCGAACCGTTTCATGAACTCCATCTGGAGCGGTGAAGAATCCTGAAACTCATCAGCAATGATATGGACGTATCCAAGATTTGTTAAAATCTCAGGGTGAGCATCAATCATTTTCAGTGCCGCTGGTTCCTGGTCTGCAAATTCCATCAGGCCTTCTACCTTCAGACATTCACAGTAATTATTGAATAAATCAACGATCCCGTTCCAGTCCGGTTCCTTTTTGCCTAATCCACTCATGGTCTTATCCGAGTAGAACTCGTCACGGAGTGCATCCGCGACACCGGCAGCTTCCAGATCGACCTTTCCGGATTTCAGGAACTCAAAACACTTTCCAACGAAAAGGATTGCTCCTCCCCGTGCTACAGCGTTCTCATATCTGAGTCCATCGACCGGGCTGTCTGTTAAAAGATTCTGGATGATTGCACCGCGTTCGGTATTCTCGATTACTGCCAGCTCTTTGGAGTAGCCAAGTTCCTGCCAGAACATCTTGTCAATGTCAAAAGCGTAACTGTTAAAAGTCATTGCTTTCACATCGTCCGTTGATGCTGCGATCTTCCGGTTTTCCCCATTTGCTTCGATACCCTGGGTTAAAAGACGGAACGTTAAACGTCCCTTCATCTCGTTTGCCCCGGCTTCCGTAAATGTGATCAGAAGAAAGCTGTGTAACGCTTCGATCGGATCAACTCCGTTTTCCACCATTTTTCCGAGTGTATACAGCACGTTTTGGCACATACACTCTGTCTTTCCGGCACCAGGTCCGGCGATTACAAGTGCGTTTCCGCTCATGTGGTGTACTACATCCTCCTGCGCGGAAGAGAGCTTCACCTTCGTAACCTTACGCTCGTGTGTAACATCAAGCGCAAGTGCAGGTGCTTTGTACTGGCATTCAAAACGTCCCGGGCAGTACTTGCAGTCGTTTCCTTCACAGGTAATTCCCTGCAGGCGTTCTTCATACTCGGCTTTCGCCTTGTCATCCTGTTCGGACGTGATCCCCTCCGGAAGCGGCCAGACGTCATCCTGAATAGATTGTGTTTTCCCGATATTCACCTCGATGTAGGAGCAGGCGATTGTACGGGATTCATTCTCCGGGACCAGGGTTCTGCCATACAGGATTGCGTTGTACATGGTTGGAAGAAATTCATTCCCAAGCACATAACTCTTTCCTGTTTTGATATATGCGACAGTAAGTGTTTCCCCATCGTCATATATCAGATCTGGGCGGATATCAATTTCATCCCCACTGTACGGAAGTGTTACTGTAACTGGCGAAGTAATCACCGATACCGGCTTTTCTCCATGTGTCAGCGTGAAAAATGTTTTTGCCATTCTTTTTGCACTGGCTTTGATTGCTTCATCTTCCGCAGGAAGTGTGGAAAGCTGTCCAGCCGTGTCAATGATGTTCGATGCCTCGCTGGAATCATATTCTCCGGATAAAATGCCCTTGATCGTTTCCGTAACGATAGAGTATATTGTCAACGAGTTGGAGATTTCCGATTTTGTCTCAATCTCTCCAAATGAGTACTTTCCTCTGTTTTCACAGAATGCCTCTTTGGATAAGTCTCTTTTTAAAATTTTTGCCATAGTAGTAGCTCCTTTCGAATTTTAAATTTGTTTACATCAGGAATATGAGATGAGAAAAAAATGCTGTGTGGGAAGCGAAGAAATGCAGGATATGCTATTGGAGTACCAGATACAGAATGATGTATTCTACACACAAAAAAGGGACCACATTTCAGCAGTCCCTTAATTTTTCTCTTTTCTATTGGCACTCGATCAGATACTTGATGGAACTCTGATGCTCGTTGTAAACAACGACCTCATCGTGACATAAGTAATTGATTCCTCCATACGCCCACAGGCAGTCATAATCCGGACTGATTGCATGAAGCTGAGCTTCATTATCCGGAGTCCCTTTTCCTTCTCTGTAAATGTCATACGGTTTTCCGGTTGCGACATCAAAGATTCCAAGGAAAATAGAACCTATGTGTCCGGAGTTGTCGCGCCATAAATTTGACCCAGACGTATAGCCAAATGACTTCTGGGATGATGGGGCAAAATACGTTCCATGTCCAAACGCAGAGCCGCAATACGCAGCATTTGGACGAAGTACCAGACCGTTGATCATGATTGACCACCAGTTTTCCGTACCTGATCCATGGAAGAGTCTTGTCAGACCGTTATCATATCCGTTAATTCCACGTTTTTCGCAGAAATTATTCAGATTTTTTCTTGTTTCCCAGTTTGTGACCTTCCATGCTCTCTTATAACGGTTGCGATTATCGTAAGTATCCCCGCCGCCAGCATTTCCATGGAGCATATCCATGATCTCGGCTTTTTCCTCTGCGGTTACAGGGCGCATTTCAATTCCATGCGCATCACAGATAGTTTCCTTTGCAGAAGAGACAATTCCCTTTCTTGCCTCAGCAATCTTTTCTTCCATAAGGTTGATTGCGTCTGTCTCCCTCTTGATGATTGCCTGGAAATCTTCCGGTTTTCGTGCAACCAGTTTCCAAAGGTTGTCGATACGTCTCGGAAGAACTTCATACACAATGCATAAGCTGTCATTAAATTCTTTTACTGACATTGTTTTTAAGTTCTTCTCCATGACGAGCAGCATATTTCTGGCGGTGTCAATGGAAATCTGGGGAATATCCGTAATACGTTTTGTATCTACGGTATAATAATCCTCAAATGCCTGTCTGGACACTTCAACAAGGCTTGATACGATGTCTTCTGTATCCACATCCGGCATCTTCTTGTATTTCCCGTTTCCTTTTACAACAAGTTCTGACGGTGCCCTGTCGAATGTCAGACGGAATCCTCTTCTAATGAGCTTTCCATACTCATTCTGGAATTCTTCAATCGGGTATGGTCCAATCGCGCGTGCTTTCTGCAGCCCTACACGCACACCTTCCCTTCCCCTGATGATGGAAAATGTCTTTCCGTCTTCTCCTGCAACCAGCTTGATCTGTTCATTGATGCCTTTTTTGACATCAAGCGCAACATGGTGCATATCTGCATAACATGTATTTGGAGGGGTTAATTCCTCCGGTGTAAAATCCATTCGTCTCATATTTACAAATCTCCTTTCAACTTTTGTATTTGTTTACACCTTCAATATGAAATGAGAAAAACTCCAAATCATCTTTTTGGAAGGAAAATCCGCATCTTTTTTGACGAATTTTAAAAAGGCTCAATATGTATAGAGAAAGCGAAGAGTTTGTTTTTCAGTTGTTTGTATAAAGGAGTGAAAAGATGGACGAGAAGATTGTTCGGGAAGAATACAAAAGATTAATCAAGGAGATTGAGGAAGGATCGCCAGATGTCATACATCGTGTCATGGAGGAAGATGACTTTGAGGACGAATTTTCGCACAACGCAATCGATGAGATGCACGGCGCTCTTTTGGATATGACAAAAGAATACTTGCATCAGAAACATTCGGGAGAATATATCGCTGGTATCGACTGGGGAGTTTTCGTTTTATCTGCAGAAGAAGCAAGAAAACGCGGCCTGTTAAAAATCGATCTAAGAATTGTATATTAGCACCATTTTAAGGGCGGAAGTTCCGCCCTTATTATTTTTGAAATTTTTCAAATTAGTTTGCAAATTCCCTTGACGATTTTTCAAATGGCGCAATATATAAGGTGAAAGGGTGATAAAGAACCATCTTAAAACTATAAATTATATTTACAACAGAAGGGAGGTGTGACGTATGACACTTGTTATTTTAATCATTTTAGTATTTTTCTTAGATTAACTTATGTCGTAATCAGTTAAGCAAAGAAAGGAAAGTTAAAATGTATTTTTGTCTTCTTATTTAAGAAGCTTGGATTTAAAAAATCTGAGTTTCTTTTTTTTTAACAAAAATCCTCTGAAACCTTGTACTGGAATCAGAGGATTTTTGTTACGCTTCTGTGTCGAATCTTCCTGGATCGGAACATGCATATAATAACATTCCTGGCAGGACATAGCCGAGGTCAATATCCGTTAGCTCATCTTCCTCAAATTCTTCCATATTCAAGGAATCGCGCTTACGTGCTCCAAGAATGGAACGGATATCCGTTTCGTTTCCACCGTTGTTAAGAATACGGTGCAGTGTTTCTTCGATGCAGCCGGCAATATCGATCCTATCAATTGACTGTCCCTTCGGAATAATAAGGTTATACTCATCGTAATCTCCTGTAAAGGCATATGTTCCTATTGCCTCATCCGAGCTGATATTTAACAATCCAAGATATTTCTTTTTTAACATATGGAGGTCTCCTTTCAAATCATGGTTTACGTTTCATCTTTAATATGAGACAAAAAAATATTTCCGCATTTCATATTAAAGATGTAAACAATTTTTCTGGCGAAAGGAGCATATTATGGAAAACAAAAAGAAATTATTCATCGTGGTAGGCAAAACATCCACAAGTAAAGACACTGTTTGTAATTATTTGAAAGAGGAATATGGTATCAAACAGGTCATCAGTTATTCAACACGGGATATGAGAGCATATGAAAAGAACGGAGTACAACACTATTTTGTCTCTGATCAGGAAATGGACGAACTGGAAAAGCGTGACGATCTTCTCGCATGGACAAAATTTCCAAAAACAGGTATCCGGTACTGCGCAACTCTGTCAAGTATTGGAGATGAGGAAACGGCAACCTATATTTTAAATCCAGATGGTGTTAACTGGATGATGGAACATGCAGAAAACCTCAATGTGGAGATCATTGTTATTTATATGAATCTTTCGGAAGAGGCGATCCGACAACGTGCCCGTCTTCGTGGGGATGATCCAGAAAAGATTGAAGAGCGACTTTCCAGTGAGTCGGAGGAATTCGATAAATTTTATGATTCCAGAGCTTTTGATTTTGAAGTAGATGCTGGTGTCTGCAAAGCAAAACTCTTTGATCAGATCGATCAGATCATGCGTATTCATGAGATTTTCCCTGCGGCGTAACAGCGAATATCAAAAAAAAGAAGAAAGGGGGCAAATTATAATGTCCTCTTTTTTTTTAATTTTTCCTGCTATTTTCTTTGACGAAATTATAAATGGGTCAATATATATAACAAAACGAAAGAAAGGAACGGGAAACCGTGTGAGTACAATATATGGGAATTCCTGCAGATTACAAAAAATATATAATCGGCTGTACGTCTCCATCTTCTGTAAGGGGGAAAACGAGCAGAAAGAAGAGGGAGAAGAAGCGGGAAAATTCGTGTCCATCTTTACAAGGGGAGAAATTCCTACATACAAAAGATAAGGGAGAGTTTCCTGATGATCTTCCACAAATGCGTGTTGCCAGCGGGCCGAGTAAGTCTAAGCGGAGGAGAAAGGTGCAACAGTCGTCCATCCTGAAACAGTATCCGGGGAAACGGTCACAGACCGTACCAAATACAGAAATGAAGAGAGAGTTAGTAAAAGAAACGAAAAGACTACCGGAGAAACCAGCTTTTCTTGATTTTTTTCTTTCTTTTCTTAATATTTTGGGGGCTGTTTGTCTCATCTTATGTATTCTTGTGAGCTTTTATCATGATATTTCAAAAGTTCCACAATCCAGATGTCAGATACAGACAACTGTTCAGCTTGCAAATGTAACGCGAACAGGAACGAAATGTATTGATGGCTATATGTATGATTCCTTTACTATGGATATTTCAGGTGATAAAATTTTTTATGCACCAGAAAATTCAATCAAATGGAATAAAGATGGAATCGGTAAAAAACGCTGCACAATACATTCTTTAATCGCTTCAGACAGTTTTTCATTTATTGAAAGTCCGTTTTTCTTTACAAAGACAAAAGAAAAAATCGGTGGTACAGAAAATTTTGGAGATAAACTAAAAACTGGTGATACAATTTCAGTTAATGTTCGCGAAAGTAAAAATTGGCTCATCGTAAATAAGTATAAAGTGGATGTTCATGTGGTCCGTAAACAGTATTCATTTGAAGGAGATAATGACTTTACAGAAAAAGACATACAAAAGTTAAAGGAAATTGCGAAAAAGCTATGTGATAAAAAGAAAAATAATGTTCTTTCATCGTTTGAAGACATTTTCTCTATTGCATATTAATGACGTACGAGAATTGACTCCGTACCTTGTGCCCTTTTACCCGGTGCTATGCTCGCACCGGGTAGTTTTTCGTACATTTTTTTTATCTCATATTAGAAGTGTAAACAAAATTTTCGAAATGAAAGGAGATATGTAACTATGAGAAATATTATAAAAAGAAACGGATCAGAGGCTGCTTTTGATCCAGAAAAGATCGTAAAAGCAATACAGAAGGCAAATTCATCCGTAGATGAGTTTGATCGTGCATCCAGAGGTGATGCTGAAGCTGTTGCAAAGCGGGTGGAGGAGTTGGTAGACTCTATAGAACATGCTCTTGGTGTCGAAGAAATTCAAGATGCTGTAGAAGAAGAACTTATGAAAACTGGTTTGTATAAGCTGGCAAGGAACTATACCGTTTACCGGTATAAAAGGGAAATTGCCCGTAAGTCTAATACAACGGATGAGCAGATCATGTCCCTCATTGAAAGAAATAATGAGGAAGTAAAACAGGAAAACTCAAACAAGAACCCGACGATTAACAGTGTACAGAGAGATTATATGGCTGGTGAGGTCAGTAAAGATCTTACAAGAAGATTTCTGCTTCCTCCTGATATCGTGCAGGCGCATGAAGAAGGGTTGATCCATTTTCATGACAGCGATTACTTTGCGCAGCATATGCACAACTGCTGTCTGGTGAACCTGGAAGATATGCTCCAGAATGGTACCGTAATCAGCGGAACCGGTATTGATACTCCTCACAGCTTTTCTACCGCCTGCAACATTGCAACACAGGCGATTGCGCAGGTGGCAAGTTCACAGTATGGTGGACAGACGATTACATTGTCCCATCTGGCACCGTTCGTACAGATCAGCCGCGAGAAATTCCACAGACAGATAATTGCGGAATTCGAAGCAAACGGTATGGAGTACACCGAAGAGCAGGTGGTAACAGCGACCGAAATGCGTGTAAGAGAAGAGATCAACCGTGGTGTACAGATGATCCAGTATCAGGTTATCACGCTTATGACGACAAACGGACAGGCACCTTTCGTTACTGTATTTATGTATCTGGACGAAGTGCCGGAAGGACAGACGAGAGACGATCTGGCTGCAATCATTGAGGAAATGCTGCGCCAGAGAATCAAGGGCGTAAAGAATGAACAGGGAGTCTTTGTTACTCCTGCATTCCCAAAGCTCATCTATGTTCTCGAAGAGGATAATATCCATGAAGATTCCAAGTATTATTCTCTTACCAAGCTGGCTGCACAGTGTACGGCAAAGCGCATGGTTCCAGATTACATCTCTGAAAAAGTCATGAAGTCCATTAAGACCAATGACCAAGGGGAAGAATTCTGCTACCCATCTATGGGCTGCCGCAGTTTCTTAACGGTAGACCGTTGCGAGGAAAATGTTGCAAATGCCGGAAACTGGGAAAAAGGACATAAATATTATGGACGATTCAACCAGGGTGTGGTAACTATAAATCTTGTTGATGTAGCATGCTCCTCTGATGGAGATATGGATTTATTCTGGAAGATTTTGGATGAGCGTCTTGAATTATGCCACCGTGCATTAAGATGCCGCCATGAACGTCTTCTTGGAACACCGTCAGATGTCGCACCGATTTTGTGGCAGCATGGAGCACTTGCCCGTCTGAAAAAGGGGGAGCCAATTGATAAGCTGTTATATAATGGCTATTCAACCATTTCCCTTGGGTATGCCGGCCTGTATGAAACCTGCATGAGAATGTTGGGTGTTTCCCATACAGAAACCGAAAAGGGCATGCCGTTTGCAAAGTCTGTAATGCAGCATCTGAACGATGCCTGCGCAAAGTGGAAGGCTGTGGAAAACATTGACTACAGTGTCTATGGAACTCCTCTTGAGTCCACCACTTACAAATTTGCGAAATGTCTGCAGAAGCGTTTTGGTATCATCAAGGATGTGACCGATCACAATTATATTACAAACAGCTATCATGTTTGTGTCCGTGAAAAAATCAACGCCTTTGAAAAACTGAAATTTGAATCAGAGTTTCAGCCTCTTTCCCCTGGTGGTGCAATCAGCTATGTGGAAGTTCCAAATATGCAGAACAATATTCCTGCAGTATTATCAGTGATCAAATTCATTTATGATAATATTATGTACGCGGAACTTAACACAAAGAGCGATTACTGTATGGAATGCGGATATGACGGAGAAATCCAGATTGTCGAGGATGAGCACAGCCATAAGCTTATCTGGGAATGCCCAAAATGCGGTAACCGTGATCAGAACAAAATGAGCGTAGCCCGCCGTACCTGTGGATACATCGGCACGCAGTTCTGGAATCAGGGAAGAACGCAGGAAATCAAAGAAAGGGTATTACATTTGTAAGATGTATAAAAACCCAAAAAAATTTTTACGTAAAAGTATAACAGGGTTCCTTATTGGGAGCCCTGTTTTTTTTGTAAATCCCGGCTGGGGTGAAACCTTTTAAGGGGAAGAGAGTTTCATTTCGGACGGAATTGGAGAAAACGTCTAAAAAGAAACTCACACGTCTCTTTTACCTTCAATTGTTTCATTTTGTACGGAATTCCAGAAGTGGCTTAAAACTGTCAAACCGTTCTTATTGAAACGCTTGCGGGCTAGTAAGTTTCATTTTGTACGGGATTCTTGCTACAGATGTGGTATTTCGAAGATGATGTAATACATTTTGTATGGGATATGGTTCATTTTTTAATTGATGGCATAATTCAGCCATTTTACCGCTTTTACATACCTGTAAATCCCGGTTGAAATGAAACTGATGAGTGACAAAGTTTCAATTTAGACGGAATCTGCTGCTGATATTCCATCCTGTTTCATTTTTTACGGTTTGTAAATTCCAGATGGACGGATTGTGTGGTATTTTTAATCGCAATAAGCATCAAAGTTTACGAAAACGCGTTTCATTTTGTACGGGATTCTCTTTAAAGACCCTGTATTTTCAATAGTTTGACGTGCCGTAAATAAAAGTAAACGAACTATAAGTTGTTGAATTTGTAAATCAAACTATATTTATTTGTATACACACGCGCGTAAGAATATTCTTGCAATCCGTCCTGTTTGAAACTTTAAGTTGCAAAAAAGACAGGTGAAACTTCAAATTTTGTGCAAAATATCTAAAAATCCGTTCCAGAGCAAACCAATCCCGTCCGGGATGAAACCTTATTCCGTCCAGAATGAAACCTTATTTTCATTTTGAACGGTAATCATTTACAAAAAGGATTTTATAATCTTGTATTAACCGAGGTGTTATTATAAAATACATTTATGTTTTCGATAACTTTTTAAATTGATTCCAGGGAACTATTCCGCGCATCCTGTGCCTAATTTATATTGTAACACAAAATGCAGTATTTTGAAGTGCATTTTGATTTTTCAAGGATGGTTTCAAACAGAACGGTTTCCGGTAAAACGGTTTATTTGGTGAATTTACCAAAGGGAACGGATGTAATTATGGAAAAACCAGATAATGAACTTCAGAAAATAAAAAAAGAAAATTTTGAAACTACGGACTTGACTCTGCAAAGATCTAATGCGTTGATCGGTGCAAAATACAATGCCAGTCTGCTGGAAAATAAACTGGTTGCCATCGGGATTGCGCGATGGCAGAAAGCAATGCGTAACCATGCACTTAAAAATAAAACAGGAGATATTTTGGTTAAGTTATCTCCGAACGAAATTAATTCCCTCGTTGATAGGAAAAAGAATATCTATCGAGATTTAAAAGATATTTCGAAGTCTATTATGGGACGCCTCGTATTAATCGACAAAAATGATGGATCCGGTGAATTCCATTATTTTACCATGATAACAGATTGCTATTTTAAAAATGGCTGGTATTGCATGAAGTTTAATGGTTCGGTAAAGGACTATATTTATGACCTGGAACGAAAGGGAGATTTTACAATAGACAGGCTTGCCACTCTTGTAAATTTATCCAATAATAATACATACCGAATATATGAAATTCTGCACCGTAATCTTTACCAGTGTAATTCTAAAGTACACGGGGGAGTAGTCAAAGTTGAATATGGACTTGCAGAGTTCAAATTTATGATTGGAGTGGCAGACACCGAGGAAAAAGCTGTCAAAAAAGTAATTGATTCTGCTAAAGGTGACATTGACTGGGATTATATTCTTGATAATGTTGCAACCCATAAAAAATATAATGACTGGTATGAATTTAAGCGGAAGGCGCTTATTCCTGCACAAAAAGAAATTAAAGAGAAAACAGATCTTTCGTTTGAGTTTGAAGGTGTTTCCACAGTAGGAAAACGAGTAAGAAAACTGATATTCTATATCCAGCGGAATACGCCAAAAAGTGAAACAATTATAGCAAATGAAGAAAAGAAGAAAATTATAAACAACGAAATCCTCAGTAAAAATGATGAGGATGTAATAGTTCTTGAAGATCAAGAAGAAGATGTTTTTGATACATCTTTTATTAATGAAAACACCTTATGTAAAAAGTATGTTGGACACAATTCATTAACAAAAGCTAACATAAATCTTTTTTTAAAGCTGGCAGGCAATGATGAAAAACTTGTGGAGACTGCGATAAGAAAAGCTGACCAGCAAAAGAGGATTGAAAATTACGTTGCGTGGATCAATGAGTGTATTAAAGCGAATGGATATCCGGATGTTCCAATTTCGGTTGAAAATGGAAGCAGTGAAACGGCAAATACCATGGACAGAATTAATAAAGAGATGCATAGCGAGGACTTTAAGAAAAAGATGTGGCAGAGGATTCGAGAAAAGGATGATTTTAAGGAGTTTCTTGAAAAAAATGGAGTTGATGAATTAACATTTAATCTGGTATATGAAACATATGATTCAAAGGTTGAAGCATATACGCAATGGCGAATTATGCAGATGAAAAATAATATTATTTAAAAGTAGAATCTCCGGTTGAAATGGCCGGAGATTTTTTTGTGCGAAAAATCTCATCTCATATTTCTGATGAAACAAATTCAAGAATCGAGAGGAGAAAATGAGATGAGTCAAGCAGACAAGGTATTCGTTGCCATGTGCAGCGATATCTTAACAAACGGAACAGACAATAAGGGAGAGGATGTGCGCCCGGTATGGACGGACACCAATGAGCCGGCGTATACGCTTGCAAGATTTGGTGTTGTCAACCGTTATGATTTGTCAAAGGAATTTCCGGCAATAACGCTTCGGCGCACTGCCATCAAGACCTGTACGGAGGAAATGTTGTGGATATGGCAGAGAAAGTCCAACAATATCCATGACCTACGCAGTACTGTGTGGGATGAGTGGGCGGATAAAGAGGGTTTTATCGGAAAAGCCTATGGGTACCAGCAGGCGAAAATGTATGGGTATCCGGAAATCACGATTGAGGGAATTGTAAAGGCATTTCCAGACGTAACGATGCTTCCGTATTTTAACGGAAATTCCAGTGCAAAGACACTCGCGGTCGTTGGCTGTACGAATGAACACGGTCAGTTTACAGGTCGTGTAATTGGGGAAAGAAATGGAGATATCTGGTACATGACACAGATTGACAAGGCAATTTATGATCTGGTCAACACCCCGTTCAGCCGCCGTATCATTGTTTCCATGTGGAATCCGGAGGAACAGAAAGATATGAATCTGGCTCCATGTGCATACGAAGTCACCTTTATGGTGACGGAGAAAAACGGGGAAAAATATTTGAATGCAGTCTTAAACCAGCGTTCCAATGACCTGCTTGCTGCCGGTAACTGGAATGTGTGTCAGTATGCAGTTCTTGTGCATATGGTTGCAAGACATGTCGGAATGAAAGCCGGAGAGCTGGTGCATGTGATTGCAAACGCTCATATTTACGATCGGCATATTCCGATTGTGAAGGAACTGATCAAAAGGGAACAGTATCCGGCACCAGATTTCTGGTTAAATCCTGGGAAAACAAGCTTTTATAGTTTTACGGAGGATGATGTCCGTCTGGATAACTACCAGACGGGAGAGCAGGTACGGAATATCCCAATCGCTGTCTGATACAATTTCATAGCAATTTTAAGAGGAGCCTTTTAAGGCTTCTCTTTTTTTCATTTCATATTGATATTGAAACGTAAACATATTGATTTGAAAGGAGAGAACATGAAAAGTATAGATACAGCAGAGTTAAAGGAGAGTGCGGATATTGTTTCTGTAGTGGAATCGACAGGAAGCCCAGTTCAAGTCAAGGGAGAAAATATCCTTTGTCTGTGCCCTTTCCATAATGACCGTCATATTGGATCGGCTATGTTTGATGAAAAGACCGGATATTTCCACTGCTTTGCATGCGGAGCTGGAGGAAAGGGGAATACCGTTGATATCATCCGGTATGTCCAGCAGGCGATGAACCTTGATTTCCGGGGAGCCTGTGAATTTGTTGCAGAGTCGTCATTTTCGGATATCAGCCAATTCGAGTCCGAATCGGAAGCATCGGATAAAAAGTTTCAGCGTATGAACCATAAGCGTTTGAAAGAACTGAGACTTGCCGGGGAAGAAAGGTGTGATCCGGAATTTGATCCGAAAAACACGCAGGTTCCGGATGGCGATATCATCAATTTTGTCACAACAAAAGAAGAGGTAATGGAATATGAGAAAAAGGGGTATTCTGCACAAAAACAGTGGCAGGAGATTGACGGTACAGTTGTTCTTGCTGGATGGCTTATTTACCAGAGGGTAAAAATGTCTACGGCGAAACTTGCCATGGAAGATCCGGAAGCCTTTGCAGCTCTGTGCGCGTGGAAAAAACAGGAATTGCTTTATGAGATCAAGGAACAGGAAAAACAAGTAGAAGATACCGTTTTTGACCGTGATGAATATAACGATCTTATGAAGATCCTGAAAGCCCGTGAACAGCAGGTAGCAAAATTATAAAAATTTAAGGGTTTCTCTAGTTGGAGGAACCTTTTTCTTGGGGAATTTAAAATTCGTTAAAATGTGTATTTTGTTGCATTTTTACTTAAGGGATGCATGGGTTTAAATCTTGATGTTGTGCGTGCTTTATCATTGCTTTTATTATGCGTCCTTACGCGGGGATGTATATGGATTGAAAAGTTTTTTTAAAAACATTTCAAAATCTTTTGACGATTTTCCAGATGGCGCAATATGTGTATTGTAAAGGTCATAAACCGAGCTGCCAGGGTTACCGGCTGGCAGAAATCCTTTCGATATTTGTTTACGCTTCCGGGGAAACCCGGAAGGGATAGTGAGGACGCAGCGTAAGCTGTTCTGGGTCCGACTCCCGGATATCCCTTTTCACTACCGCATATGATTTTACTTTTTTGTATTTTCATTCAACCGTCTGCGGTCTGTGGGATTTCCCACTGAACTAAAATAACGATAACCGCCAGAAAAGGATCGGGAGACTTTATCTTCCGTGCCGGACAGCAGCGTGCGTTGGCGTGGAAACTATCGGCGTACTTTGTAGACTCCTTTCGTGCTTGGACGCTTTTGCGTCGGGCAAAATACTTCTCCTTTCGGGGAGGGGTATGGGACAGCAGGTTGTATGGTAAGCACCACCTCGGGTTCGAGTCCCGGGTGTCCCATTTTGTCTCAACGGAATTCGTTGGATATTAACATGGCTTCGCAACCATTAAGATAAGGCGTATTACTGCGGAAAGCGTTTTTTGTGTTTTGGTTTCCGTGGTTGAGTGCCTCTGTAGAGAAGATGTATCTCGCCTGCCAATGTAAGATCATGTTGGTGGGAGACCGCGAGTGGTAACGTGCCGCCGGGGGCGCAAAGCACAAACTTAATTTTGGACCGTTAGCTCAGTTGGTCAGAGCGACCGGCCATTTTGAAAATTGAGAGGGGAATAAGATGGAGAATTTGCTGCTTTTAAGAATTTTGGGAATTACAGTGACATTTGCGTTTCTGGTGTATCAGGTGTATTTGTGCCAAAAATATCATGGCTTGGAAGCTTCGGCCTGGCACAAAATCTTTTCGGTCCTGTTTGCGGCTGTAGTGGTTGGAATCCTTGTGGTTGCAATTTCGTATGCCGATTAAGACGGGCTTAAAGTTTTGCAAATTCTGCCGTTCATTCTTTACCACGGGTTCAATAATTTTAAAACGACAGGCTGGAAAACAGGAGAAGTTCCAGCCTGTTTTTTTATCTCATATTCTTGATGTAAACAAAATTTTACCATCGAAAGGAGATTAAAAATTATGAAAGGACAAGAAATAACAAAAGAAGAAGTGTTGGAACTGAGCGGGCAATATAACAGCTCATTCCATAACCATACTGAGGTGAGCCTTGGTGATGGAGTTACAACAGCAGAACAGCTCGTAAAGCGTGCCGTTGAGATTGGGGCAGAGGTAATTGGTGTTTCCGATCATGGTAACTGTGCAAACTGGCTTCCTGTTTATAACGCTGCAAAGGCAGCCGGAATTCGATCTGCACTGGGAGTTGAGGTATATCTTGAAAACGAGCAGAATCCTGGAAGATATAACCATTTCCTTTGTACTGCAAAAAACTACGAGGGAGTCCAGGATATCAGCCGTCTGGTATCAGCTGCAAACCGTAACCTGCAGAAACGTCGTAACGGTGACATGATCCCGGTTGTGACGGATCAGATGTTAAAAAAAATTGCAACCGGAAATGTAATCGTAACAAGTGCCTGTATCGCCGGACCTGTTGCAGATCCACTTATGGACTGGACAAGGGTTGACCGTGAGATTACAAAAGAAGTCAAAAAGATGGAAAAGCTTGTAATCCCGGAAGAAGCTCTGGAAGCAGAAAAAGTCGTTGAAGGATTTAATGATGAACTTGGGAAAATCAGGGATAAAATCAAGTGGCTTCGCCCACAGACAAAAGTTCCATCCTTTAAAAAGACGGAAAATAAAATCGCAAAGATGGAAGAGGGCGCAGATAAAGCGTTTCTACTGAAATCTCTGGAGAATGAAAAAACAGAAGCGGTAGAAAAAGCTGAAAGAGCAGCGAAAGAACTTGAAAAACTGAAGACTGAAATTGATGAAATCAAACAGTCTGATGATTATAAGGATGCAAAAAAGCAGGTAAAGAAAGCTGTTGATATCCAGAAGAAAATTGATTGGTATAAGGAGAAGATTGAGGAGCTGGAAGCGTCCAAAAAAACAGAAGATGATATGATGCACGAAGCAATAAAGATCGCTCGTCATTATCAGAAGCTTTTCGGTGATGATTTTTATATGGAAGTCCAGTACCATGGTATTCCTGCGGAGTCGTTTGTTTACCCAAGAGAAGTAAAAGTTGCCCGGGAGCTTGGTATCAAGCTGATCGCCGCAAATGATTCCCATATTCCAACAAAGGAATATATGGAAGTCCGGACGATGCTTGAAAACATTCGTTATATCAAGAATGCAAAAGAGTATAAGAAGGAACAGGTTGGCGATTCGGAGTTGTACATTAAGTCTGGAAGAGATGTTGCAGAAGCACTGCTTCAGATCCTTGAACCTGATGAAGTGCTGGAAGCATTGGAAAATACAAAGGCGGTTGCTGATCAGATCAATATTGTATGGTCTGATAAAAAGCATTACCCAAGTTTTGAAAATGCAAAGGGATTACTCCGCAGCTATTGTGAAAAAGGCGTCAAGAAACGTTATCCGGGATGCTTTACAGCAGAAATGCGTAAGCAGATGGAATACGAGCTTGGGGTGATCGACCAGATGGGATATAACGATTACTTCTGTGAAGTAATTGATTTCATCAAATACGCCAAAGACCACGCACTTAGAACCGAAGATGGAAAGTTTATCTCTGTAGAGATTGGACCTGGACGTGGATCGGGTGCCGGCTCTATCGTATGCTATCTGACAGGAATCACGGAAATTGATCCAATGAAATACGGATTGAAGTTCGAGCGATTCTTAAACCCGGACCGTGTATCCATGCCGGATATTGATACCGACTTTTCAAAACATGCGAGAGAAATTACGATCAAGTATGTAACAGAAAAGTATGGTTCTGCATCCGTTGCCGGTATCATGACAAGAAACAGCATGGGCGCAAGAAATGCGATCGATTATGCTACCAAAGTGCTTGGACTTAAGAACTGTGGCGAGAAGCGGACGTATGTGCCACTTGCTACATCCATGAAAAAAGTACTACCGGATAAGCCGGATGTGACACTGGTAAAATGCAGAAGCATCATCGAAGAAAGTTTCGGAGGAAATGAGATCGCGATGGAAATTCTGCGCAGAGCGGAACTTCTGGAAGGCCTTACCACATCTTTCGGGAAACATGCGGCTGGAATTATCATCGGAGATGGATCAGCACTGGAAAATTATATTCCGATCATGTGTACAGTAGATAAGGATGGTGAAAAATCCTTCGTCATTCAGGCAGATATGGTACAGGCGGAAGCACAGCTTGGTTTTATCAAGATGGATTTTCTTGGACTTAAGAACCTGAATATTATTTCCTATTGTATGCAGGAGATCATGAAGAATAAGGGGGAAGTGATTGATCAGTACCACCTTCCGTTCGAGGATGAAGTTTTCAAAAATATTTTTGCAGAAGGCGATACGAACTTTGTATTCCAGTTTGAGTCTGCCGGTATGAAGAGAATGTTAAAAGAATTCAAACCAACCTGTTTTGAGGATATTATCCTTCTGGTTGCATGTTACCGTCCGGGCCCAATGCAGTTTTTGCAGGATGAGGGCAACAGCGTAAATGTAATCAAGGTAAAGAACGGCATCACTCCGGTAACTTATCTTGTACCGGAGCTCGAACCGATCTTAAAAGATACCTACGGGGGAATCATTTACCAGGAGCAGGTTATGACGATTTGTGTGCAGCTTGCCGGTTATTCGATTGCGCAGGCGGATGAAGTCCGCCGGTATATGAGCAAGAAGAAGACGGATAAGTTGGAGCATGAGAAGCCGGTATTCATTTATGGTGACGAAAGCCGCGGCATTCCAGGATGTGTGGCAAAAGGAATTCCTGCGGATAAAGCGGATGAACTTTTTACCATGATGGAGGATTTTGGACGTTATGCGTTCAACAAAGCCCACGCAGCCTGCTACGCACTTGTTTCTTATAACACTGCATACCTGAAGTATCATTATTTCAGAGAGTATATGTGCGGTGCCCTGACAGAACAGGGAGATAAGACTGCGCAGCTCGTGGAGGACTGCCGTAAACGGCATGTACGGATCTATGCACCGGATATCAATATCTCTGATGTAAATTTCCATTTATATCAGGATGGCATTATTTTTGGACTCACAAACATCAAGCAGGTGAATAACTTTGCTGAGAAGATTGTTGAGGAAAGAAAAGAAAATGGTGTATTCAATTCTATCGAAGATTTCGTACAGAGAATGCGTCCGGATGCGGGAGCTCTTGAAGCTCTTTGTATGTCAGGTGCCATGGATGTTTTTGGTATTGACCGTGCAGTGCTGCATGATTACTGCAAGAAGTATTCCGAGTGTTACAAAAATGAACAGGCATGCAGAGAAAAACTGGAAAGCCTGAATGCGGTTGATGTTACTGGTTTTGACGAGAAAGAAACCAAGAAACATAACGGGTCTGTAAAAACAGCAGAAGGCAAACTTGCAGAGGCATCTCGTGAACTTTCCGAAGTTGCATACGATCGTTCCCTTGTAATGGAAACCTCTGAAAAACTGGATGGAGAGATGGAATTTCTCGGACTCTGGGTATCAGGAAATCCTCTGGATGATTATAATCTTACAGGATATTCCACATGCAATGTGGAAGAGGGAAAAGCGACGGTTGCGGGAATTGTTTCCGGACTTAAGACCATGCAGAGAAAATCGGATGGTTCCGTAGTGGGAATGAAATTTACCTTAACGGACAAAGATTCCGGTAAAATCAGCGTTGTGATCTTTAACAAAAATTACGAGGAAGTAAAGGACATCCTCAAAGACGGAGCGGTTCTTGCTGTTGAAGGCAAAATTCAGGACGACCCGGACTGGGGAAAGCAGATGACGTCATATTCAGTAGAACCGATTGCCAAAAAGGATACTTACATTCTCTTTACCGTAAAGGATTACGAGGAGAAAGCAAAATTGTATGATCTGCTCCAGGGATACAAGGATGTTTCTGGATGCTGTATTCTGATTTTTAATGAGATGATGCAGGAAACACAGTCTGCATCATTCCGTGTAAACAAAGATATTTTAAACCGTCAGTCTGTAAAAGCAAGAATGCTTCCGATGGCTATGGTGGGTTAAAAATTATTGAAATGGCTGCCTTTGGGCGGCCATTTTTTTTACGGGGAATAAGGTTGATATTTTTGTATTTCATATTGATGGTAAGAAGGAAAACGGGCGTTATTTAACGATCGTCTGTGATCTTTCTGACTACCATCACAAGATGATAGTCGTTAAGATTTCTTCTTTCAATCGTGAATGTTTACAACCTTGGAACGCGAAAGTGTTCAGGGAACAGTGCTGGCGCACGTACCGGACAGGAGACTGCCTGGTATTTCCGGTTCGATTCCGGAATGTTCCCTTTGCGCGGCAGATGCCGCGCATGAATTTCTAATTTTTTTCATAATCAATTATCTCTATTAAATAACGGTTCAATCGCCAGGAAAGGATCGGGAGATTTATCTTCCGTGCCGGACTGTGCCCGTGCATTGGCGTCAAAGAAATCGGTGTACGGCTTTCTCCATCTATCCCCGCGTGTTCTTCGGAATATGCGGGGTAGTTGTTTTTTATATTTCATATTAAAGGTGTAAATAAAACACAATTGAAAGGAGATTAAAACAATGGAAGGATATGAATTTTATAAGCAAATAAGAGAGGTCTTGCCGGAGAATTTTGTTGACCATCGGGAAGGGAATATGCCGGGTGCTGGAGATTTGTATATTAAGAAGACTGCGGAGTCGGAGGAACTGGTTAAACATTACGATTTCCCATCAAGTGTATCTACTTTTGAAAGTCAGACGGAGCCGTTTGGTGTTTGGTACGAGATTTACGGTGGTTGGCGTGAAGAGTATGAGGCTCGGTATCAGAAACTTCAAATCGAAAGCCTCCGCGCGGAAAACGAAATGCTTAAGAAAAAAATGAGCATCTGCTGGATCACATGCGGCACGAGACGATTACCACAGAGGGAACCGTCTGCGTAGAGGTAGTTTCCGGCAGACATTACAATTCCTGGGAAATTAACACCTCGTCCATCCTTACGAAGCTCATCCAGGAGGCAGGACGCTGGTGCGAAAGCTATGCATCCGATCTTTTCATCCGGTGGGGAGTAATCCAGAAGGGTCTTGAGAACGCAACGGTTGAGCCGGGAAAGTATGTGTTTGCTTTCCGGGAAAGCGGAGTGGATGGAAACCGCGAGTATAAGAATTACTCCGATGCTTACGGTTCTTACGGTTCCTGCGGCTATTACCGCGCTGTGTGGGTTCTTGATATTTCCATTTTAGAAGACACAATTACCATGCAGTTGAGAAAGAAAATTTAATCCAAAACCGTCGGAATTTCCGGCGGTTTTTCTTTGGATACTCTGGTATACCACAGGTATACTTTACACACTGCTTCATCCATGGTAAGATAAAACCATCAAAAACAAACAGCGCAGGAAGCGCAGAAAGGAAATGAGTCATGAGAACAGTATTTACAAACCTTGAATTGCATCGCGAACGATTACACTCTACAGATGAACTCCATCTTGAAGAGTTAAAAGTTGTGCCTTGCAGTTTAATGCCGTAAGTACGCCCGGATCTTTTCTTTTCCGTGTATTACCGTTTCATTTTCTGCCAAGGCAGGGAATCGGAACGGTATTTTTATATGCAGAATTTTTTGAAAGTACCGTATTACCGTTTTGGAGTAGTACGGTACTTTTGTATTTTGGGAGGAAAAGATCATGCCAACAATCGATATGCAGGCAACAGGAGAGAACATTAAGAAAATGATTGCAGATAGCGGAATGGGTATTCAGAAAGTGCAGGACGCATTTGGATTCCGGACACCGCAGGCAATATACAAGTGGTACCGGGGTGCAGCGATGCCAACTGTGGACAATCTGGTGATTCTGGCATCGCTGTGCAAAGTCAAAATCGACGATATTATTATCGTCAACAAATAATAAACGTTCCATCAAACTAACAGGAATAGGTGGCCGGCCTTTCAAGCCGGAGATGCGGGTTCGAGTCCCGTTGGGACGATTTTGGTCCGTTGGACAAAAGGGAAAGTCGCGTGCCCCTCAAGCACGAAGAACAGGTTCGATTCCTGTACGGATCGTTGTGTGTGTAGCTCAAATGGCAGAGCAACGGATTGTGGTTCCGCGGGTTGCGGGTTCAAGTCCCGTCATGCACCTTACTGCATCAGTGGCGGAAAAGGAATAAGCATGCGGCTTAAATCCGCACGCCGGAATGGATTGAGGAGTTCAACTCCTTTCTGATGCACTTTTTCTCCGCATAGTTCAGGGGACAGAATACCCGGCTACGAACCGGGAGCCGCAGGTTCGATTCCTGCTGTGGAGATTCCTGTCGGAATGGCGCAATGAAAGACGCGGGATGCTCAAAGCATCTTTTCTGTGGGTTCGAATCCCGCTTCCGACACTATGCCGGTGTATCCGAAAGGCACAGGAGCCTGCCCTAGAAGCAGGTGGCGAGCAGTCTGTGGGTTCGAATCCCGCCGCCGGCATTACAAAAAAAGAGGGAAGCAATCCCTCTTTTTCTTGTGTTTTCAGCTATGTACGGCAAACCTCTTTTCGATGTAGTTGTATACACGGATCTGGTTGCCATATTTTTCGGCAAGCTTAAAATTGGTGGCTGTACCACGGCTTTTTCCATTCCAGAAAGCAAGTGCCCCGCGGTTTGGAAAATGCGAGATAAACCGGTGCATCTGTTCGTTCCGTACAGGTCCTGCTTTCTTCCCAAGATTGTCCCAGTCTGCCTCCATGACGATCAGATGGTAGCCGTGTTCCTTGGCGTAGCGTTCTGCCATCTGATCGGCACCTTTTGCGCCACCGGAAACAATTATAATTTCCTGATTCTGTTTAGAAGATAAGGCTTTGTCGACGATTTTGGAAAATGTCTCATAATTATCGTATGTCCGGCTTCCTACAATCAGACAGAAGAAAGTCATAAGTTCATCAATCTCCATGGCGTCCTCATCTTCCCCTATCGGGCAAACCGTAGTGCGTCCAATGGCATGATTCATGTCATCCATGGAGAAGATACAGGGTTCTACATGCTCCGGGCAGGTTTTGTGGCTGCAGATAAACAACATCCTATCTTTCCTCCTTTTCTCTGATTATATCCCCAATGGTATATTCCCCGTTTTCCAGTTTAACACGGAACAGCTTCCGTGCGGAATAATCTTTGACGGTAATACTTTTGGCTGGAAATCCTTTTTCGATAAGGCGGGTCTGGATGATCTTGGGCAGCTCTTTCTTATCGCTGGCAATAAAACCAACGCATGGTTTCTGCATGGCACTGAATACAACATATCCGTTCCATGTAAAATCTTCCCATTCCTTCCTTAAAAACCGGTACGTCTCAATTACAAGTGCAGCGTTTAATTTTCCCATAAGGTACATTGCATCGTCACTCTCGCACAGAGTTTTCACGCTCCCAATGTGGATTGTTTCGTCCGCTTGTCCGGGATTTCCTGACAGATTTCCACGGATACGAAAATCAAGGTAAATCCCCTCATTTCCGCCGTAATCAATACTGATCTCTGGGGAGAACTGGTCAGACCGGATTTCCTGTTCGCGGGATGAAGCAAGAGAGTAATCAATGATTTCTTTGATGTCCGGGTGCGCGTCCAGTACTTTCTCTGTAATGGTGTCGAAAAATTCTTTTGTGGTGTATGGTTTCTTTCTCATAGTATTTTCTCCTTTCGGTTTTAAAATTTGGTTCATATTTAATATGCAATGGGAAAACTGTTCCATTTTTTTCAGAGTGGTTAAAGGTTTCCACAAAAATAAAAAACTTTTCAAAATCCTTTGACGATTTTTTAAATGGAGCAATATGTGTATTGTATGGGTATAAAAGAACACTTTACAAAATCCCAGCTGGCTGTACGGAAGGAGGATAATGTGTAGGAAAACAGAGGTGTTAAGCGGGGGAAAAGTAGGAGATATCCAATATTAAATTAAAAATGGAGGTGACGGGTTTCATGGGAACAGATTGTATTATTGTCTTAATTGTGGGAATCATGGTTCTCGTAAGTGGGAGTGTGATTGCTTGTATAGGATTTTGCTCATGGGATGAGGCATATGGTGTGCCGCATGTAATAACAGGTATTGGAGTGATTGCCATGGGCGTTATTCTAATAGCGACTTCTTTTAATGCAAACAATTTTGAAAAAGAGCGAAAGGCTCGTGAGTCAGAAGCAGTGGAAAAATACAAAGAGGGAACCGATTTGTATATCAATGGCGTGAAAAAGGATAACATCGACTTAAACGGTGTCAATCTGGATAACTACGACATTACTGTCGAGAAAGATAAGATCTACCTTAAAGAAAAATAGAAAGGAGAAACCGGGAAAATTCCGGGGTGAAGAGACTATGTTAATGTATATTACAACTTCCGAAATGCTTGAGGAAGAACGTATGCAGGAAATTCTGCGTGCGGATACAAAGAAGGAAAGAAGGCTGTGTCTGTTCTGTAAAAAGGATGACACGTTTTCTTTTGAAGATGTTGCGGGGCTGCTTCCGGCAGCAAAGAAAATGGAAATCCTGCCAAAATGCTGTGCTTCAAACGAAGATATGCTCCTGCAGATTGGCATGATGGCAGCCCAGAAGAAGAACTCTGATTCTGTTTTTACCGTTCTGCCAACGGAAGAATTTGACGAGGCGCTTTCGCTGTATGGAATCGAAAGATACGATGGGAAAGCGCAGAAATCATCATCCGGTTCTGCAAAGAGACCGTTAAGGAAGAAAAAAGAGGAGGGGAAACCACACACTGAGGAAACATCGTCTGACACTGATCCAGCAATGGATGCCGTGATGAACCCGCCGGTTCCCCCTCGTGAGGGAATAGATGAAAAGTCCGAACCGGATGTCGGTGAAGCGGGAGGCGGAGACCTCCCACATCCGAGTATTCCAGACAATCCAACAGACCGGAAGCTGTTCCTTTCCATTCTGGAAATGAAAGCGGAGGATGCTGGATTTGATGGAACTGATGAAGAATTTGCGCTTGCTATTGCGGATTGTATGGAACAGCTCGAAATTAACCAACGCCCACTTAAACCAGCGATTTTTAAGATATTTGGAAAAGAAAATGGGGAAAAGGTATACAGTCAGTTGAAAGAAAAGTATGTATATCTTGTTAACTCACTTGCCTGCAAGAAACAGAAAAAATGAGTGAAAAGGATATGCCCTTTTCATGCATGTATTTACGTTCAAAACAAAACCGTAGGAAATCACTGGGGAATACTGGGGGGGGGGGATTTACAGTTTT
>Ga0256405_10003676_pt1 | contig 31052 bp, 26 predicted proteins | sample RumenRJG_02DNA_FD_189096 | JGI IMG/M metagenome (GOLD analysis project Ga0256405, IMG submission 189096) | Bovine rumen microbial communities from Lethbridge, Alberta, Canada - RJG_02 | ecosystem: Host-associated > Mammals > Digestive system > Stomach > Rumen | place: Canada: Alberta...
AAAAAGATGGCAAAAAGACACCACAGAAAACTAAAAGCGGCCGATAAAACTCAAATACATTGGGTAGGGAAACTAAAAACAGAATTTTTAGAACCTACCATAACTAAATAGGATAAATTGAGAGGTCGGTCATTTTGACTGTGGTGCAAATCCTTTTCGACTGCGGTTCGGCACGTATCAAACTTAAGTCTGAAACATGTTTCCACCGCGGTGAAAAGTTCAAAACACAGAGGTTTTCTCTCCTTTATCACAATGCAAAGTTAACACCAATTTATACTTTATTTATAAAGTATAAAAAAACAAATCCATAATTTTAAGGTTTATTAACACAGACTTCCGCAGGGTCAGCATTTCAGGAAAAGAGTCAACTTTTCCAAGTGGGGTAGACAACGTTTTCAGTGCTGATAGTCAACTTAATAAGGATGGATAAGCAATGGAATCGTAGACATGTATTTTTAAGTTTTTAAGTTTTTAAGTTTTTAAGTTTTTAAGTTTTTAAGTTTTTTGAAAAATAATATACTCTAATAATTATTCTTATATTATATTTATATATAATATAAATAGATTTTACACCTAAAAAAACTTAAAAACTTAAAAACTTAAAAACTTAAAAATTGAATTGCACTGCATGTCCAGTATTTATGCGGTGTCTACGTACGAAAAAAGCATGTGGAAAAAGCGATGCATTTTACGTAAAAAAGACAGTTACTATTTTTTCGGGAATGTTACTTCTTCACGAATATCTTGCGGCCGTTAATGATGTAAAGACCTGACCGGTCGATGGTGTCGATGCGTTGACCGGTGATGGAGTAGATGCCGGTAGCGGAAGTACGACTGAGAGCGAAGGAGTCATCAGCGATTGTGGCAATACCGTCAGGATCCTCCTGTGTCTTAGCCTTTATCACACGGATTTCGTCGATGAAGCAGCGCTTAGAGGTTGTGGTATAGATAACCGACGGATTTGCCGGAACATCTTCGAAGGTGAGTGACACTTTCTCGAATGCGTCATTCATTGTTGCCGTGTAGGAGGCTTGCTGTGAACCACAATCAGGAATGCTGATTTCAAGCAGTCCTTCTATTGACGACCATCCCTTGATGTCGGCTTCTACGATGAGAGTTCCGCCTTCAAAGTCGATAGTACGTGTCTGGATAGAACCAGCCTTGCTGCCTGTTCCCATCTTGATGGCTCCTCCCGCTTCGTAGACTGCGGTAACTGAAACAATGTTGTCGTTTCCGATCCAGGTCTTCGATGCTCCGGAAGAATTGTAACTGTTGCCTGATTCACATTCGGCAAATGTCTCGATAAGGAGTGTGTCGCCGTGTTCGATATCTGGGTCTGGATCAGGATCGGGATCCGGGTCGGGATCTGGGTCAGGATCATCTACATCGATATGATGGAGAACTGCTGTTGCGAGGTCGAACTCTTCGGTTTTCTTGTCACCCCAGATGTAGTTTGCAAGCTCAGGGTAATCCACAAATGGATTCCGATTGCCTTGCTGATTGTAGGCGCGTTCCATGCGTGTGATTTCCCAAGTGCTCACGGTGTCCTTTGCATTCCACTCAAGGAGCATATCGATGAATTCAGCCTTAAGGGTAGGATAAGCCTCTTTCTTTAATGCAACTACAACGCTATTATTTGTTTCCTGCCAATTTGCATCAGGATAGCAAGTCGCAACATAGAAATAGATACGGGCAAAATCACCCTTGTATTCGTCACAAGGTTCAAAGACCTTTTTACCATTTGAGTCGTCTCCTGCCTTCATGCGTCCGTTTGAAAATGAAGGTTTCGCAACAATACCCAGTGGATAGTTGTTCTTTGCACCATTTGCTTTCGACTCTGATGGCAAAACCTGTAAGAGGTCACTTCCAACTGCAACTCCTGTGCCGCCTCCCCACCAACTCTTGGGAACTACATGTTCACGGTTCATGCCGCTTACTGCAGAGCCGTTTCCCGGGAAGTAGAACACCTGATCGCTATAGTAGTCGAATACCTGATGCTGTCCGCTGGAATTGGTGTTGTCAAGGTAATCCACGTTTTCGTATGCTTCCCAAAGTCCGTTATAGCTGATCTTGGTGTGTGGTGCAATAACGTCGTGGAGGGCAGCCTTGAGAGCAGCCTCTTTTTTCCCGTCGATGGGTTTGTAGTAGTTTTCCGACGGTTGGGCATAACCACATATCGACAGGAGAAGTAGTAGGAGGGAGATTGATAGTTTCTTCATAGGGTTGACAAAAAGAAAACCCATACGCACTAACAGAATCGAGTGCGTATGGGTATAGTAGTTATAGGAATTTACTTAACAAGTACTTTCTTGCCACCGATGATGTACATACCACCACGAGTGATAGTATTTACACGCTGGCCAGCGAGAGTGAAGATACCTTGTGCACGAACAGACTCAGTGTTGACTTCGCTGATACCCAGAGCAATGCCGTCGATAACAGCGTCTGCGAGATCTTTCACGCCAGGAACACTGAAGTAAGCCTGAATCTTACCCTGAATAAGTATTACCTTACCGAGGTTGTCTGGATTATCAACGAGGTTGAGTTTTTCGCGGTAAACAGTCTTGTTGACAAGATTAACAGGAACGAACTTGATGGAGCTGGTTTCGTTTGCTGCGTCAGCAAGAAGTATGTTTGTATTCATGCACTCTACGCCTTCAACTCCAGGCCAGTATTTGGAGATATTACCATTTCCTACGCCTACTATATATCCCTTAACCCAAACGAGGTCGGATTTGAAGTCTTTGTTGGAAACATCGAAGTGCTGAACGTCGGCTACTGTGTAAGGATTTTCCTTGGTTCCGTCGCCTACTAATGTGTAAGGTGCTTCCCATTCGGATTTGTCAAGTGGGTAGAGCTGAACTGCTTCGTCGCGAACTGAAACTATGAATGTAGCTGTGTATTCGCGTGTGGTGCTGAACTGAGTAGTTGAGAGAAGGTTGAACTGGTCGTAAACAGTTACTTCGTCACCATTCTGGTTGATTGTGACTGCGCGGTCGGTAAGAACTTCTGCACCTGCGTTGAAACCGGAAATCTTAACAATCATGCTTGTGTATGCCTTAGCTTCAGCTGGAGTATCAAGGTCGCCAAGTTCTTCGATTTCAGTAGCAGCAACATCATTGTCGGAAGATACAACTGAGAGATTCTCAACATCCTTCAGTTCGAGTTCCGGAAGACCATGATAGAGCTTAAGCTTACCGGTAACGGTTCCGTCGATTTTGTCACCCACCTTAGCTGTTGTTGTTCCGTAAAGGAGGAAGCCTTCTGTTCCGTCTGTGATGTATATGTTCTTGCCGTTGATGTAAGTAACGAGGAAACTGTTGAATTTGAATGCTACCAAAACTTCATCATCCTTTGCTGCTGCCTTGATTGCTGATATAGTTTCGTAAGTAGCTTCTGGTTCAGGCTCCTTTACTTCTACTGTTCCCTTACCTTTGAGCAGGAAGTTCTTAATTTCCCAAGATGGAGCGTTTTCTGCTGAACTACGATACTTGAATACGATATAGATGCTCTTGCCGCTATAGTCAGCGAGGTCGATTTCACCTGACTCAACGAATGACCAGCTGTTTCCTTCAGGAACGTTAGGTACTTCAAGTCTTACATAGCTTTCCAAGTCCTCGGATACATATACATCGATTGCTTCAGCTGTGCCTTTGTTCAGAGCCTGATCAAAAGAGAGCTTTGCACCGCTTTCGATTGTGAATTTTGGTGAAACAAGCCATGCTTCAGCTTCAAGAGCCTTATCTTTGTATGCGGAAGCAACCCATCCGTAGTTGTTGTTCTTCCATACGTATGTAAGTTCTTCAGGAAGAGAAACATTGACTGTAGTAAAACCGCCTTCATCGTTAACAAGTTCCTTTTCGTAAATCTTATCTACTGTCGGCTGTGGCTCTGGACCTTCACCACCAAAATAGATGGTTACGCTCTTGTACTTAGAAGTGGTTCCGTCATTAGTGAAAGTCACTTCATTAGCACTACCTGACCAAGTGAGTGTCTTGCCGTCAGCTGTAGCTCCTTCTGCGGTAAGATGGTTGTCAGAATTACCATTCGCGGTGAACACAATTGAAGTGATAGCGTCACCGCTGCTTTTGATGGTAACAGTGCTTGCCTGATAGACACGAAGTGTGCCATCAGACCAAATACGTGTAGTTGTAGCTTTTTCTGCAGTTGTTGTTTCAAGTGTAATCACACCTTCATTAATAACAGGATTGTCACCATCAGTAATACCAGTTGCAGATTTTGGATATTTCTCATCTGAGAAATTGATGGTGATTTCATCAGCCATAGCCTTAGTTCCGATAGCGAGGAACAAAGCAGCTATGACGAATTTCATAGAAGTAAAAATTTTCATAAGCGTTTTGTTTTAATGTTAAAAATATAATTTGTAATGATGTCGCTTCAAAGAATAATTCCTGCTGCCAAACCGCAGAACACACTCCACCCGGATGGCACTCCCCTCCATTACGGGAGGGGGCAGGGGGTGGGCCTTCTATTCTACTTGTTTCTTCAGATAAATCACCGATGGGTAGTGGTCGCTGTAGCCGTTGAGCCAAACACCACTGCCGTGGGTTCGTTTTGGAGAGCCTTTGAACTTTCCTTCCTGCTGAGTTAGGAACGGACGGTTGAAGACTTCGTTGGCAAGATAGGTGAGGGTAGTGGGATGGTCATGACCGAGGAGATTGCCAGTAAACACAATCTGGTCGAAGAGATTCCATTTGCCGTCGTACTTAAGCGAACCGATACCGTCCTTGCGAAGAGTGTTCCAGAACGGATTGAAGAGGTCATGCTCACCACAATCCTTTGCATAACGTTTTGCACCGAGTTCAACAGCCATACTCTTGTTGTCAGGATCGTCGTTCATGTCACCCATGATGAAAATCTTTGCCTTAGGATCGAGACGGAGGAGTGAATCCTTAACTACACGTACCTGACGGCCGGCAAGTTCACGATAGAAGGAAACAGCCATTCGTGATGGCCAGTGGCAAACTATGCAATGAACACGCTCTCCAGCGATTTTGCCTGTTGCGACAAGGAATCCACGGGTTATGCGAGTGGAATCTTCAGGTGGATAAACATAAGGAACCAGTTTGTGGCTCTCGTATTTGAAGAGTTTTGGATTGTAGAGGAATGCACATTCCACTCCGCGACGGTCAGGTCCGTCCTCATGAATGATCTTAAGACCACGATCCTTGAGTGCAGGCTGTGCAATAAGGTCTTCAAGCACATGACGGTTCTCGATTTCCGAAACACCGATGATGGCAGGACCTAACGGCAGACGAACACGGCTGTCTGCATCGGTGGCGAGACAAGACAATGCTTCAGACATATTCTTCAGCTTTGCATTATACTTCATAGTGCCCCAATGATTTGCTCCGTCGGGGAGATACTCATAGTCATTCTTGTCTTCAATAACCTGCATCACGCCGTTTACCTCACCCATCACAACATCGTGGACGGTGTCGAAGAGGTTTTCGAGGTTGTAGAACGCAATAGCGTAAACAGCCGTGCGGTTGTTCTGACGGGGAATAATGAACGAGCATAGAACTGCAATCATTACCAATGCGGAAAGCAAGGTTAGTTTCTGACCGATTTTCATAGTTTGAAGATATTTTTTCAAGTGTTATTTAATATGCAATTGTTATTATATATTAATGTGTAGATGTTACAAAAATGACATAATATGTTACAATAGGCAAAGTTCGTAATATTTATTTACACTCCAAATAAAAATGAAAAAAAAATATTCTTTTAATAAAATTTTGTCAAAATAATAAAATAATTGTTTACATTTGCAACGAGGTGTGTTATGACACCACGTTTTATGCTAAATCAACATAAAAAAATAGATCCAAAAAGTATTATGAAAAAAGTTTTTTTGCTACTCATGCCTTTACTATGTTTATCGCAACATAGAGCGAATGCACAGGTAGTGGCAGACAGTGCAGACATTGCAGATTACAATGATCTGGAATCGTTTGTGTTCTCAGGAACAGAATTGGACGAGGACGGTATTATGTCTTCACAAGGTTCTGCTGCGCTGAGCACATTCAACGATGACATGTTTCTGTCCAAGACCAATTTTCGTTTCGGACATGCGTTTTTCAATGTCCGTGGTTATGACTCCATGTACAGCGGAACCTATCTGAATGGTGCTAAGATGAACGACGTGGAATTAGGACGATTCCGCTATTCAGCACTCTTCGGAGGATTAAGCGACGTGACTCGTAACCAGCAAGGTATTACAAGTTATGAGCAGAACACCCTCGGTTACATGGATCTGGGTGGCGGCTCTAATGTCAATGTGAGAGCAAGCCAGTTTGCCGCAGGCAACAAGGCTGTAGTATCTCTTACTAACCGCAACTACATCGGCCGTCTGGCATATACCTACGCTACTGGTATCAAGAACGGATGGGCGTTTGCAGCTACAGCCAACGTGCGTTACGGCGAGGAAGGAAATATCAAGGGAACCTACATGCGTGCAGCATCACTCTTCCTCGGTGTTGAGCGCTTCTTCAACGACCAGCATAGCCTTTCTCTCTCGCTTATAGCCGCTCCAACCGACCAGGCTACAGCAAGCTGGACAACGGAAGAAGCTTATTGGCTGGCTAATTCACACTACTACAATCCATTCTGGGGATATCAGAACGGCAAGAAGCGTAGCAGCCGCGTAAGAAAGACCGTTGAACCAACGGCAATCCTCACCTGGGACTATAAAATCGACGATCAGTCAAAGCTGACCACAACCACAACTCTTCGCTACGCCAAGTACGGACAGACTTATCTGAACCGTGGAAACAACGCAGCCGACCCACGTCCTGACTACTACAACTATATGCCAAGTGCCATGTTTGCCGTTTACGAGAAAGTTCCTAACGAATGGGAATTGTATAAATGGCAGCAACAGTATGACTACTGGACGTCTTCGGAAAGAAACCGTCAGATTGACTGGGACAAGCTCTATGCCATCAACCATGCGGCAAACGGCGAGTCTGTTTACTGGCTAGAAGAAAGCCACGACGACCAGCTGCAATGGAACATCGCAACTGCGTTCAACCACAATTTCAACAGCAAGAACAGTCTCAACGCCGGTCTTAACTACAGTTACACTCACGGTATGCACTACAAGACCATGAGTGACCTGCTGGGTAGCAAGTACCACACAGATATCGACCGCTTCGCAGTAAGCGACTTCGGTCTCTACAGCGACGAGGCACAGAACGACCTCGACAACCCGAACAGAATTATCCGCAAGGGCGACAAGTTCGGCTACAACTACAATATCAACGTGAACAAGGCTCAAGCATGGGCTTCATATTCACTTACAGCAAGCAATTTCTCAGCTGTGTTCAGCGGCGACGTCAACGGAACTACCATCGAGCGTGTTGGTTTGATGCGCAACGGACGTTCTCCTGAGCACTCCAAGGGAAGCAGCGGTACAGCTAAATTCCTCTCTGGCGGCGGAAAGATTCAGCTCGGTTACAACTTCAATGCACACCACAGAGTGTTCGTTTCCGGTGGTTATGAATGGCGTCCACCAATCGCTCGCAACGCATTTATCGGCGCCCAGATGCGCAACGACTTCGTTAAGGATCTGGCAAACGAGAAAGTGATGCACGGCGAAATCGAATACCGTTTCAACTGGGGCAACTTCTATGGTCAGTTGAATGGTTTCTACACCAAGTTCCAGAATCAGATTGAACAGGCTCAGTTCTTTGACGATGGTGAACAGCGTTTCACTTACCTCACAATGAACGGAATCGACAAAGAGCACTACGGGGCTGAACTCGCACTCGAGTATCGTTTCACAAGCAATTTCTCAATGGACTTTGTAGGTGCGCTCACCGAAGCCAAGTATGTGAACGATGCTTCTGCAACAAGAACATACGACGATGCCAACGATTTCAAGATTTACGACGACACTCATGACATGCCTCTGATTGTTGTCACCAACGGAATGAGAGTTGGAGCTACACCACTCACAGCATTGAGTTTAGGAGCTAAATACAACATCAACGGTTATTTCTTCGAAATCAAGGCTAACTACTACGACCGTATCTACAGCTACTTCTCTCCAAGCCGCAGACTTTCTACCAACCGCGACTTAGCTTCCTACACACCGACAATCGGTGAGGACGGAGTACCTTACTACAATGTGACCAAGGCTGAGCTGGAAGAGAACGGTGGTCTTCTCTTCGACCAAAACGGCAAGCTGGTTGATACCTATTCTCCAAAGCAGGAGAAGTTCGACGGAGCATTCATGCTGGATGCATCTATCGGTAAGTTCATCCGCCTCAAGCAGGGACGTACGATGAGCATCAACCTCAACCTGACAAACATCACCAACAACACCAACATGCGTATGCGTGGACGTGAAGAAAATCGTGATAACACTAATGCACAGGGCAACAGAAAGGCGTATGACTTCAGACGCAATTCAAAGTATGTCTATGCATATCCATTTAATTTATTCTTGAATGTTAACTATAAATTCTAAAGAAGCCATGAAGAAATACAATATATATATAACTGCATTCATTGCAAGTATTTGCTTTGGCTTAACTTCGTGTGGAGAGTTCAACTACTCAGAGCCGCACGAGGACAGAACTATTTACCAAAGCGACCGTGAGGCAAAAGAAGTGAACACTACTATTGCCGACGTGAAGGAAAAGTACAAGAACGAAATAGCAAACTCCACTTATGCGTTTGTTGAGGACGACCTCATCTTCGACGGATATGTTATGGCAAACGATATAAGCGGAAACCTCTATCAGGGTATTTTCGTACGTAAGGGCAACGATGCCATCCAGGTTGGTATCAACGACAACAGCCTCTGGGCAAAGTATCCTGTAGGTACTCATGTCGTGGTTTATTTGAAGGGACTGTATGTCGGAGGATATGGACGAATGGCAAAAGTCGGAATGCCTTATATTACAAGCAGCAACGATGCTACAGCAGACGATGCACGCTCAAGTCTCGGCGGCATGCTCAAGCAGTTTGCCAAGACCAACGTGGTTGTAATCGGCTACAGCGAAACTGTTGACGAAGTGAAGCCAGTTCTCATCGACGACACATTCCTGAAGAATGAGAGCAAGGAACAGTGGGCACCTATGTTTGTGAAGATTCACAATGCTACGATGAAGGGAATTATGGTCAGCGGCGAATACCGTAAAGTATTTGCTGTCTATGACGACCGCGACAACGGAAATGGTGTGAACGACCAGATTACAATAGGTTCGCAGACCATCACCATGCGTCAGAGCGCTCTTGCCAATTTCTCTTCAGACACAATCCCAGAAGGACAACACGATGTTGTTGGTGTGCTGACACGCTACAACAATGACTGGCAGTTCCAGCTTCGTTCTCGAGAGGATATACTTAATTAAGGGAAGATTCACAGAACGGAGTGATGTAACAATATTATATACGATTAAAATAAAAAAATAAACATATGAAAAAGTTATTCAAAAAGATTATTCTTCCTGTGATAGCACTTGGTTGCTTCACAGCCTGTGAAGATGTTCCTGCTCCTTATTTCATTCAGGAGCAAGAAGAGAATGACCCCAGCAAGACTGGTATTTTCCTTAGCGAAACTTTCGCCAGCAGTCTTGGCAAATTCAAAGTTTTCTCTCAAGAAGAGAATGGAGTAGTGTGGTCGAGCCAATATAGCAGCGCCTATATCTCCGGTTACGACAACAGCTCAAAGACTTACACAGCATCTAAAGCTTGGCTCGTTTCGCCTGCATTCGACCTTACAGATCAAACTGAAGTTTATGTGTCATTTGACTACATCCTGCGCTACAAGAAGGCTGAGACAAAGGAGCAGATTCTTGTCAGCACCGACTATGTAGGCGATGTGGCTACAGCAAACTGGACTGTTCTCGACATTGCTTTGACAGAAGGCCGTGACTATACTACTTGGTACACAGCCGGAGCAAATCTTCCTGAATCTGTACTTGGACAGCCCAACGTAGTTGTTGCTCTCTATTATGAATGTCCAACCACAACCGCTTCTACTTGGGAAGTTAAGAACCTTAATGTGAAGAAGGGTGAATACGAAGAAAACGGTAATGGCACAACTCCAACAAACGACACTACTCGTGAAAAGCCATTCTCTGTAAGCCAGGCAATCGCAAGCCAGAACGGAAATGCATGGGTTAAGGGATATATCGTTGGTTGCGTAGAAGGTCAGAAACTTGCTGAAGGCGCTAAGTTCGAAGCTGTTTCTGGAGTAGCTTCCAACATCCTCATCGCTGAATCTGCTGACGAAACTGAGGTAGGTAAGTGTCTTGTAGTTCAACTGCCGGTTGGTGATGTACGTACTGCTATCAACCTTTCTGACAATCCAAACAACATCAAGCAGGAAGTTATCCTCTACGGTTCACTCGAAACCTATTTCGGTGCACCAGGTATGAAGAGCACTTCATTCGCTATCTTCAACGGCAAGGGTTACGGAACAGATCCAGACAAGACTGTAGTGCTCGAGCCAAAGGGTGATGGTACTCTTGAGTCGCCATTCAACCCAGCTGCAGCAATTCAGTACGCACAGTCTCTTGGTTCTGACGTAAATTCTACAAACGATGTTTATATTAAAGGTAGAATCGTTGAATTTAACACTAAGGACGGCAATTTCGGTAGCAACACATACGGAAATGCTTCATTCTACATAGCAGAAGAAGGTGCAGAAGATGTGAAGTTCTACTGCTTCCGAGTTATGTACTTCGGTAAAACTAAATACCAATCAGGAAACATTCCTCAACTTAATGATGAAGTAGTTATCTGTGGTAAGGTTGTTAACTATAAGGGCAACACTCCAGAAACTGTAGCTAATGAAGCTTATCTGTATTCTATCAACGGAATAACCGATGGTGGTGGAAGTGGCAACACAGAAACCCCGACCGGTGGTACATACAACGAGCCATTCTCTGTAGCTAAAGTTATTGAAACTTACGTTGACGGAAAACAAATTCCTTCATACGTAAAGGGTTATATCGTTGGCTATGTTGATGGAAACGGCTACAATGCAGAAACTGTGAAATTTGAAGTTCCAGCAGAAGCACAGACAGAAATTCTGATTGCTGACACTCCAAATGAAACTGACATCACCAAGTGTGTTCCTGTACAGCTTCCCAAGGGTGATATTCGTACAGGATTGGAACTCATGGCTCATCCTGAATACTTAGGTCAACAAGTTCTGCTCTACGGAAGCATTGAGAGTTATTTCAAAATACCTGGTTTGAAGGGCACCTCTTACGCTGAAATCGGAGGTACTGTAATCGGTTCAAAGCCAGAATAACACTATGATTCGATTGATTAAGAATTTTTCCATAAAGAACTATTCATTAGCATACATCCTGCTCATGCTGCTTACTCTGGCAGCATGTAGCAAGGATGATGACGGATATCGTCTTTCTCCTGGAGGCGGTGGAAATTCAGGTGAGGTTACCGATGCCGAAGGAAACAACGACTGGGTAAACAATCCTGATGCATCACGCCTCGAAGTTCCGGCAATTCGCCACGGCAAACAGTATAAGTTTATTGTACATAAGGCAAATGCCAGCAATAGTACTACTGAAAAAGTAGTGAACTTCTGCCTGGAATACGACTCAGCCAGCTACCATAGCCGCTGGGTTGCCTTCCGTTTCGACGACAAAACCCGAGTTGTTGCCAATGGAGTAGGGCGTACCGAGGCATGGGGTGTAGATCCTGATTTACCTGAAGCATGTCAGCTTCCTACCACAGCCTATTCTGGCAAAGGATATAGCAGAGGACACTTATGTGCGTCCTTCGACCGTCAGAATTCCACAGAGGCTAACCAGCAGACATTCTACATGAGTAATATGTCGCCACAGCTCTATGACTTCAACGGTGGTTATTGGGCAACTCTCGAACAGGGAATTCAGAAATGGGCACGCAGCAAGACAAACGGTGAATACAAATATAAGAATATATATGTGTGCAAAGGTGGTACAATCAAGTCTAATCAGATTAAAACCTCTTTCAACACATACAATGTCTTGGGAAGAAGCGTGAAAGTACCTGTTCCAGCATATTACTTTATGGCTATTCTTGCTGAAACTCGCTCAGGCAGCTTCCAGGCAGTCGGTTTCCTGATGGAGCACAAGAACTATACCGATGATAGCGGAACAAATTATTCCTCTAGTAATTATCCACCATCAACCTTGATGAAGCAACACGCCATGAGTATTGATCAACTGGAAGACTTCACAGGAATCAACTTCTTCTGTAATCTGTCGGATGCAATCGAGGAAGTGGTTGAAAGTTCATACGCGTCAACTCAATGGGATTGGAATTGGAAATAATGTAAAACACTATTAAAAACATTAAAAATCCACTTTTCTGAATAAAAATTTGTCAAAAATATGTTTGGTGTAAAAAAAATGTATTATTTTTGCCATTGAATTTCAGAAAACGGCAGGAAACTGCTATTCTAACACCCTAATTGAACATACAAATCCAGATAATAATAAAATAAATAATACTTATGGAAATTAAAAAATCAAAGAAAGCCGATCTTGAAGGAACGAGAACCTCGGGCCTTCTGATAGGTTACATATTTGCGCTGGCAATTATGTTCGCTTGTTTCCAGTGGACTACCCGCGAATATGAAGAAACAGAACCTGTGGTGTATGCAGCTTATGCACCAATGGAAGAGGAAATTGTACCAATCACTCAACCAATCATTACCGCTGCACCACCACCACCAGCTGATACTCCTCCAGTAGCTGAAATCCTTGACATTGTGGACAACAACACTGAAATTGAGGAAACTGAAATCGAATCTACTGAAGAGACAACTGAGGCTACTGCCGGTCCTGCAGCACAAGTTTCTCACGGAGCAAGCATCGTTGCAGACGTTGGTCCTGCTCAGGAAGAAGAAGACGAAAACGAAATCTTTGAAATCTTGGAAGACGGTCCTGCATTCCCAGGTGGTGACGCTGCTCTTATGCAGTACTTCAACAAGAACATCAAGTATCCACAAGCTGCAATCGACAAGGGTGCAAGAGGTACAGTACTCGTTCGCTTCGTGGTAAACAAGGACGGTTCTGTTGTTGACGCACAAATCGCCAAGTCTGTGGAAGAACACCTTGACAAAGAAGCTCTTCGTGTTGTAAGTGCAATGCCAAAGTGGAAACCTGGTAAGCAACGCGGTAAACCAGTACGTTGTAGATTCTCTGTTCCAGTTCGTTTCGTTCTGCAGCAGTAATCAGAATAAATCGTATAAATCGCACGATATAACAGTATTGTGCGATTTTTTTGTGCAATCATTTTCAGAATTCATATATGAACTATACACAATCGGAGTTATCTAATCTGATCAATCAGGAAATAAAATCTCTGAAGTATTCGGATTCTCCCTACGGATTATACGCACCAATTGAATATGTGCTGTCACTTGGAGGAAAACGCATCCGCCCATTGATGATGCTTCTGGCATATAATCTCTACAAGGACGATGTGAAAACCATCATTCCACAGGCTTTGGCGTTGGAAGTATATCACAACTTCACACTTCTTCACGACGACCTGATGGACAAGGCAGAAGTACGTAGAGGAAATCCATGTGTGCATAAGAAATGGGATGACAACACAGCCATCCTCTCCGGTGATGCTATGCTGATTCTTGCTTATCGCCTTATGACAGAAAACCGTACGGTTGATCAAGTGGAATATCATCCTTCCACCATAAATCCACAGTATCTCAACGAGGCATTGGTAACCTTCAATAGTGCTACATTGGGAGTGTGTGACGGCCAGCAGTTCGACATCGAATTCGAAACAAGAATGGATGTTACTGAGGCGGAATATATGGAAATGATTCGTCTGAAGACATCTCTGCTGCTTGCCTGCGCCCTGAAAATCGGAGCACAGTTGGCAGGAGCACCAACCGCTGATGCCAATCATCTATATAATATAGGTGAGAAAATCGGTCTTGCCTTCCAGCTTCAGGATGATTTGCTCGATGTCTATGGAGACTTCGAAACCTTCGGCAAAAAGCCAGGTGGAGATATCCTCTGCAACAAAAAGACATTCCTGCTTATCAACGCTCTCAATCTTGTTAATCCAGAACAGAAGAAACAACTGACTGAATGGATTAACAAGGAGAACTTTGTAGCCGAAGAGAAAATCAACGCAGTCAGAGAACTCTACAATGAGATAAAAGTACGTGAAATTTGTGAACGCAGAATCAACGAACTGTTTGCCGAAGCGCAAGAAGAACTGCAAGCCGTTGCAGTAGAAGAGCAGAAGAAATCCGAGCTTCGCGCTCTGTTCACCAAACTCATGAGACGCAAGTTCTAAATACTCTTCACACTTCACTCTTCACACTTCACTCTTCACACTTCACTTATGTTCGACACCCATTCGCACTTAGACGGAACAGAGTTTCTTGAAGACTTCGACGAAGTTCTGGATAGAGCAAAGCAAAACGGTATTGAGAAGATACTTCTTCCCAATATCGATGAAACCACTTTGCCCAGAATCATCGAACTTTGTTCCACTCACCGTGATGTGCTATATCCTATGATAGGCTTGCATCCGGAAGAGGTTGATCCAACAAAGAGAGACATCGATTCTGTTCTTGACTCCATGGAAGAACAGTTAAAGAACGGCAGCTCTCCCGTACCTTTTATTGCTATTGGTGAGATAGGACTAGACTTATACTGGGATGAAACCTACAAGTCTGAACAACTGGCAGCGTTCGAACGTCAGGTAGAGTGGGGTATTAAGTATCATCTTCCGCTCATGATTCATTGTCGGAAAGCACATGAGGAAATGCTGGCAATTCTCAACAAATTCCCGTCATCATCGCTTTCAGGAGTCTTTCATTGTTTTACAGGAACTGCAGAGGAAGCATCACAACTCTTGAAATATGAAAACTTCGTTCTCGGAATCGGAGGAGTTCTGACTTTCAAGAAATCAAAACTGCCCGAAGTGCTGCAGGAAATCGTTCCGCTCTCACGCATAGTTCTTGAGACAGACTCACCATATATGGCCCCGGTTCCACATCGAGGACAAAGAAATGAAAGTTCATTTGTGATAGAAGTGGCGAGAAAGTTGGCTGATATTTATAATGTGTCTTTATCCGAAGTTGAAAGAGTGACAAATGACAATGCAAACAGGCTTTTTACTTTGTAAAACCGTTAATTTTGCATGGAAAAACAAAATTTATGACATAATAAGTAATTATATCAAGAAAAAAACTGTATTTTTGTATTTAAATTTGCACTTGTTTCATAAAAATGTTGTAAATTGCAGCCGATTTAGAGAAAAACCCCTGAGGAGAGATGCTCGAGTGGCTGAAGAGGCACGCCTGGAAAGCGTGTAAACGTCAAAAGCGTTTCGGGGGTTCGAATCCCCCTCTCTCCGCAAAACAACAATAACACGTAACAATAAATAACAAATAATAATTATTAATCTTAAAACAAAACAAACAAAATGAAAAAAGTATTTGCAATTATTGCTATGTCTGGTCTTCTTTTATTTGGTATGAACCAGGCAGTTTATGCTCAAGAAGCAACTGAAGAAGCAACTGAAGCTGTTGAAGCAACAGACGACGAAAACGCTGAAGCTGCTGAAGTAGATTCAACTGAAGATGTTGCAGCTGAAGAAACTGCAGCAGAGGAAGAAGCTGCTCCTGCAGAAGAAGAACTCAGAGAAGTTGGTAAATACCAAGGACTTAAGACAAAGTTCATCGAAGGTGATGCAGGCTTCATGGCTTTCGTTGCTATCGCTCTCGTATTCGGTCTTGCATTCTGTATCGAACGTATCATCTACCTCGCACTTTCAGATGTTAATCCTCGTCGTATGACTGAAGACATCGAAGCTGCTCTCCTTAAGGGCGATGTTGAAGGTGCTAAGGCTATCGCACGTGACGAACGCGGTCCTATCGCTTCTATCTACTATCAGGGTATCATGCGTCTGAACGAAGGTGCTGACTCAGTTGAGAAGGCAGTCGTTTCTTACGGTGCTGTTCAGGCTTCTAACCTTGAAAAGGGATGCTCTTGGATTACACTCTTCATCGGTATGGCTCCATCTCTCGGATTCTTGGGAACTGTGATTGGTATGGTTCGGGCATTCGATGATATTCAGGCTGCAGGTGACATCTCTCCAACAGTCGTTGCCGGTGGTATGAAGGTCGCTCTGTTGACAACAATCTTCGGTATCATTGTTGCCCTCATCCTTCAGGTATTCTACAACTACATCCTTGCTAAGATTGAAGGTATCACAACTCAGATGGAGAACTCTACTATCGACCTCCTCGATATCGTTTACAAATTCAACGCAAAGAAATAATTTTCAATCTCTTATAACACTTAATTAAAGGAGATGTTTATATGAATATCGAAAAATTTTCTAAATATCTATTAGGAGGTCTAATAGGAATCAGCGTTCTGATTTTAGCGCTGTTCTTCTTCGTTGGCTTCGGTGAACCATACGAAGAGAACCCAAAGATGAATGCTCCTATTTTCACAGACGGTGTCCTGATTCTCATGGGTGTATTCGTAATAGTTTGCTTCTTATGCATGATTGGCAGCTTCGTAAGATACATCATGGAATTCGGCTTGAGCAAGTCTATTATCTATCAATTCGGTCTTCCTGTAGCAGCTATCGGAATCGGTTTTGCAATCGGTGCTACTATGCTTGACAGCGAACTCCTTATTAATAATAAACTTTGGCTCGCATCTGAGCACTCATTCGACTCTCTCATCACAGATGCTTCAATGATTTCTATTAATATCCTCGTTTTGGGAGCAATCGGAGTTACAATCTGGAGCATGGTGGCTAAATCTCTTTCAAAGTAGTAACAACTAAACTCTGAGTAACTATGGCAAAGAAAAGGAGAAAAATGCCGGGACTGAACACCAGTTCTACAGCCGACATCTCATTCATGTTGCTCATCTTCTTCCTTGTGACAACATCTATGGATACGGATCAGGGTTTGGGTAGAACTCTCCCTCGTCCACCAGAAGATGAACAGCAAAACAATGAGATTAAAGTCAAGGAGCGTAACATTCTCAACATCCGTATCAACCAGAACGACTACCTGATGATTGGTGACGACTATGTAACACTCGCAGACGTAAGAGCAAGAGCAAAGGAATTTATTCAGAATAAGGACAACAGACCTAATCTTCCTGAGGTAGTCATCAAGAATATCGATGGTATTGGTGCGTATCCTGTAACTGTAAATCACGTTATCTCTGTCCAGACAGACCGCGGTACAAGTTACGGTGTTTACTTCCAGGTACAGGACGAATTGGTTGCCGCTTACAATGAACTGCGTGACGAACTTGCAAAGGAGAAATTCCATGTAACATTCTCACAATGTACAAAAGAAGAGCAAGAAGCAATTCGTAAGGTATATCCTCAGAAGATTTCAGAAGCTGAACCTAAAAAATACGGACAAGCAAAATGAGCAGATTTAATAAAAACGGCAGCAGAGAGATGCCTGAGATGAATACATCTTCTCTCCCTGACTTGATCTTTACTATCTTGTTCTTCTTCATGATGGTTACTACTATGCGTGAAGTAACACTGAAAGTGAAGATTGACCGACCAGTCGGAACTCAACTTGAGAAACTTGCCCGTAAGTCTTGTACTTCGTTTATCTATATCGGTAAACCAACAGATCAACTTAAATCCCAGTTCGGTGAAGGTACTCGCGTACAGCTCAACGACAAATACGCTGAACCATTCGAAGTTTATGACTTCGCACGTACCGAACGAAGCAATATGGGTGAAAGTGACCAACCGTTCTTCACAATGTCTATCAAGGCTGACCATAAAGCTCCAATGGGTATTATTACCGATGTTAAGCAGGCGCTACGTAAAGCATACGCTCTCAAGATTGTTTACTCTGCAAACAAGAAACAATAGAAGAGTATTAACCTATAATACTTAGTGTTTAATCAATAGGGGTGGAATCCAACAGCCACCCCTATTTTTGATAATTATCGAATCAGCTTAATGAAACAATATCTTGATTTACTTAACCGCATTCTTACTGAAGGTGTAGAGAAGAGTGACCGGACAGGAACAGGTACTATCTCCGTCTTTGGCAATCAGATGAGATTCAACCTCTCTGAAGGTTTCCCTCTTCTAACGACAAAGAAACTTCACCTAAAATCGATTATCTATGAACTGCTGTGGTTCCTCAATGGTGACACAAATGTTAAATACCTTCAGGAACACGGAGTGCGTATCTGGAATGAATGGGCTGATGAAGACGGTGGTCTTGGACATATCTACGGCTATCAATGGCGTTCATGGCCTGATTATAATGGAGGACATATAGATCAGATTTCCGAGGTGATTTCTCAGATTAAGAACAATCCAGACTCACGCCGAATGATTGTGTCTGCCTGGAACGTAGCTGATCTGAACAATATGAACCTGCCTCCCTGCCATGTGATGTTCCAGTTCTACGTCGCCAATGGAAAACTCTCATGCCAACTCTACCAGCGAAGTGCAGATACTTTCCTCGGTGTGCCTTTCAATATCGCAAGCTATTCTCTCCTAACAATGATGATGGCACAGGTTTGCGGTCTTCAGCCAGGCGACTTTGTCTATACAACAGGAGACACACACATTTATCTCAACCATCTGGAGCAGGTAAAACTTCAGCTTTCACGCACTCCTCGTGCTTTGCCGAAGATGCATATCAATCCAGATGTCAAAGATATCTTCTCGTTCAAGTACGAAGATTTCACCCTGACTGATTACGATCCATGGGATCATATTAAGGGAGTGGTGAGTGTTTAAATTTTGAATTAACAATGAGATTATCAATAATTGTTGCGATGGCGAAGAATAGGGCGATTGGCATAGACAATAACCTTATTTATTATTTGCCAAATGATTTGAAGCATTTCAAGAATCTGACAACGGGTAATACCATCATAATGGGCAGTAATACATTCCGTTCTCTGCCCAAGGGAGCGCTTCCTAACCGTAGGAATATCGTTCTCTCACGGAAACTTAATGCTTCGGATATCAATGGAGTAGAGATTTTCCGCTCACTCAATGAGGCTTTGGATTATTGCCGACAGTTATCTGCTGAGGGTGATGCTACGGCAGATGAGGTATTCATCATCGGAGGTGCTTCTGTATATCAGGAAGCTCTTTCGTTGGCAGACCGTCTTTGTCTCACATTGATTGACGACACACCAGAGGCTGCCGATACGTTTTTCCCAGAGGTGAATTTTGATGAATGGACAGAAGTCAGCCATGAGTCATATTCTCCCGACGAAAAACACTCACATGCCTATTCTTTCATAGAACTGGTGCGCAAACACTAAACATTTATTCTTGATTCTAACATCATCAGCAAAAGGTTTATAGAGCTAAAACATAGGTTTTCCTTTATTTCAGATGATTGTTAATAGTAGAAGTGTGGAAGTTTCTCAAATAATTCTCTTTTGCTTTTCCGGAGATATTGACAACCGACTGATTCTGCGAAGTCAGTTTCACAGCTTCACAATCAACATCAACGGTTGCATTTGCAAGTCCTGAAGTAGCCATCTCAATTACTTTCGAAGCTACGGTTGCGTTCAACACAGCATTTCCGCCCACATCGATAAGAGAAATCCCTGATGCTTTGATATCAAAGGTGGAATTGCTGGTTCCGTAAACGAAGACAGATGCATTCTTACAATTTACCGACTTGAATTCAGCAATAGTCTCTACGTTTGACTGGTATTTGAATTCTTCACATGAAATACTGTCGAAATGGATTTCTCCTAATCCCATTCCTCCAATTTCCAAGTTGGAGGAATTTATTTTTGAATTAGATGTAAAGTTTCCCGAACCGCAGATTGCCATTATCCTCAATTCAGGGCATTGTATGTGCAGAGTTGTCGTTGCCTGAGAATTGAAACGGTTCACTCCGTCGTTTCGTTCAGAAGGCATATTAACCGTCAGAACTCCACTATCAAATTCCGTTTCAATCTGACGAATAAGCATAGAGTCACCTTCTGCCACAATGCTGTATGGACCTTCCTTGAAATCGATGTTAATGCTGCCGAGATTGGTGATTGAGAAGAATTCGGCAGTAACAGGAATTTTCAAAGTCGATTTACGTATTTCAATCTGTTCGGGAACAACGTTCTGTTTCTCCTGAGTTTGTTCCTGTTTCTTATTACCACAGGCAGAAGCAAGCAGCAAAGTTGTGCCGAGGAATATAGCAGTCTTTTTATTCATTGTTATATAGGAAAGATGTCTTTAGTGTTTGTTTATTCTATTAGAATGCAAAGATATGACTTTTTATAGATTTTACTTATATGCCAAACTCAATTTTTTCGTAACGATGCGATTGTAATAGTTAATTTTCGTAACTTTGCAGATAATTTACAAATATACAACTTATTATTATTTATCTATGTCACTTAAAGCATTAAATGCTCGGACAGCACCCAAGAGTAGTGCTCCTGAACGAATCATCCAGTTTGGTGAGGGTAATTTCCTGCGTTGTTTTGTAGATTGGATTATCTATCACATGAACCAGCGTACAGATTTCAACTCTTCTGTCGTAGTTGTACAACCAATCGAACGAGGTATGGTAGATTGGCTGAACGGACAGGATTGCCTTTATCATGTCAATCTTCAAGGCCGTTTGGCAGGAAAGGCTGTCAACTCTCTTGAACGTATAGACTGCATCAGCCGCGCACTCAATCCATATAGCCAGAACAATGCGTTTATGGCTTTGGCAGATCAACCGGAAATCCGTTTCGTAATCTCCAACACTACAGAAGCAGGTATTGCCTTTGACGATACTTGTAAATTTACCGACGCTCCTGCATCAAGCTATCCTGGCAAACTGACTCAGTTGCTTTACCGTCGTTTCAAAACTTTCAAGGGTGACCGCACCAAGGGTCTTATCATCATGCCTTGTGAGCTGATATTCCTCAATGGACACAAACTAAAGGAGTGCATCTATCAGTATATTGAGCTGTGGAAGGATGATTTCGGTAAAGACTACGAGAAGTTCAAGGATTGGTTCACTCGCTATTGCTATGTTTGTGCAACTCTTGTCGACCGCATCGTTCCAGGTTTTCCTCGCAAGGAAATAGCAGACATACAGAAGAAGGTATGCTATGCAGACAACCTTGTTGTTCAGGGTGAGGCATTCCACCTCTGGGTGATTGAGAAACCGGAGAACATGTCTATTGCTGCGCTTCGTAAGGAATTCCCAGCTGAACGTGCAGGACTTCATGTACTTATCGCTCCGAGCGAAAAACCATATCATGAGCGTAAGGTGACTTTGCTCAACGGTCCTCACACCGTACTTTCACCTGTGGCATATCTCAGCGGCATAAACATTGTCCGTGACGCATGCAATCATTCTATAGTCGGCAAATACATCCACAAGGTACAGTTTGAGGAACTCATGCAGACACTTAATCTTCCTATGGATGAACTTAAAAAGTTTGCTACAGACGTGCTGGAGCGTTTCAATAATCCATACGTTGACCATCAGGTAACAAGTATCATGCTTAACTCCTTCCCAAAGTACGAGATACGTGACCTTCCAGGAGTCAAGACTTACCTCGAGCGAAAGGGTGAACTTCCTCGCGGTCTTGTGTTCGGTCTTGCTGCTATCATCACTTATTACAAGGGCGGCACACGCGCTGATGGAGCACCAATTGAGCCAAACGATGCTCCTGAAATTGTAGAACATCTCAAGAACCTCTGGGCAACAGGCGATACTCGCAAAGTAGCAGAAGGTGTGCTTGCTGCAGACTTCATCTGGCATGAGAATCTCAACAACACCGTTTCTGGTCTTACTGACATGGTTGCCGGTTACTTGCAGCTGATTCAGGACAAAGGAATGTTGGAAGCTGTGAAGACAATACTTTAATTTGTTAAATACAAAAAAGAAGGAGATGACATTTTTGCCATCTCCTTCTTTTTTGTATTTATCAAATTACTTCGCGAAGCTTACTGCTCTGGTTTCGCGGATAACGGTTATCTTAACCTGTCCTGGATAAGTCATTTCATCCTGAATCTTCTTAGCGATATCGTTGCTGAGAGTTTCGATTTCCTTGTCGCTAATCTTGTCAGCACCAACGATGACACGGAGTTCACGACCTGCTTGAATTGCATAGGTCTTGGTTACGCCTGGATATGCAGCAGCAAGTGATTCGAGATCGTTAAGACGCTTCAGATATGCTTCTACAATTTCACGACGAGCACCTGGGCGAGCACCAGAGATGGCATCACAAGCCTGAACGATAGGAGAGAGCAGGGTAGTCATTTCCATTTCGTCGTGGTGTGCACCAATAGCATTCACGATGTCTGGCTTCTCCTTATATTGCTCAGCGAGTTTAGCGCCATAGATTGCGTGTGGAATTTCAGGATCCTCATCAGGTACCTTACCAATATCGTGGAGAAGTCCGGCACGACGTGCTTTCTTAGGATTAAGACCGAGTTCGCTTGCCATCACAGCACAGAGGTTGGCTGTTTCGCGTGCGTGCTGCAGAAGGTTCTGTCCGTAGGATGAACGGTATTTCATCTTACCTACAATACGAATCAGTTCTGGGTGAAGTCCGTGAACACCAAGGTCGATAGCTGTACGCTTACCAGTTTCTATGATTTCCTCCTCAACCTGCTTCTTAACCTTTGCAACAACCTCTTCGATGCGTGCTGGGTGAATACGTCCGTCGGCAACGAGTTGGTGAAGTGCAAGTCTACAAATTTCCCTGCGAACTGGGTCAAAGGCTGAGATAACGATTGCTTCTGGAGTGTCGTCAACCACGATTTCTGTTCCTGTAGCTGCTTCGAGCGCACGGATATTACGTCCTTCACGACCAATCACACGACCCTTGACTTCATCAGAATCGATATGGAAAACAGTTACTGAGTTTTCAATTGCGGTTTCTGTAGCCACTCGCTGTATGCTCTGGATAATGATGCGCTTAGCTTCCTTATTGGCAGTCATCTTGGCATCATCCATGATTTCGTTGATATACTGCTGAGCCTGTGTCTTAGCTTCATCCTTAAGTGTTTCCACAAGGTGTTCCTTGGCTTCGTCAGCAGAAAGACCGCTGATTGATTCCAATTTGGCAATTTCCTGCTCCTGCAGTTTGCTCAGTTCTTCAGACTTGATTTCAATTGCCTTGCTCTGACGTTCCACCTGTTCCTTTTCCACTTCGAGATCCTGTTTGCGTCTGTTCAGTTCCTCGTTGCGTTGGTTAAGTGAAAGCTCACGTTGTTTGAGTTTGTTCTCATTCTGCTGCATCTTCTGGTTGCGTGCAGACATTTCCTTTTCAAGCTCAGCTTTCTTGTTGATAAATTTCTCCTTTACCTCAAGGAGTTTATCTTTCTTAATGGTTTCAGCTTGGATTTCCGCTTCTTCCAAAGTTTGTTTAAACTTCTGTTTCAGTACATATCTGAACACGAAGTAGCCAAGTATTCCGCCTACTAAGAAGCATGCAACGGCTATGATTATACCTGTTGGTGTCATAATTATTTAATTTGTTATTTAATATTTTTGGTTTTAAGGGGTTAAAAGTTCAATGCACAATAAATCAAGTCATCAAAATGCCTTTTGACAACCTGAAAAGCCGTTTGCAGTAATGTAGGAGGGAATCAGAGAAGAGTTGGTGACAATTTACAGAACGTTATTAATTTCCTTTTCTAGGTCTGTCATCATCTCTTTATAGGGTTCGGTGCTGGCACTATTGGCTGTACGAACGGAGTCAACAGCAGTGTTTAGCATCGCCATAGCGTAATAGTATTTATCAGTAGGAAGGTTAGGGTAGCGGTCACGCAATGCACGCAGTCGCTGCTGAATCAGAGTAGCAGCGTCACGATACACCTTTTCCTCATCAGTGCCGTTCACGGTCAAAGGCAATTCTATACCTTCAACGCTTACCTTGATATTTAATTTACCTTCCATTGATATCTACGGAGTTACATAGTACTCAGAATTCCTATACATTTATTAACCTCTCTGACTAATTGAGTTATACGTTGTTTAGCGTTTCTGAATTCGCTATCGTTTATCTCAATCATCTTGGCAATTTTCAGGTTGGAGTAGTCACGCTTGCTTTGAGCGAGCTCGTTCTTCAGGTTCTGGATTTCAGCGTCCTTGAGTTCGAGTTCGTTGTAAAGATCGGCATTTTCCTGTTTCAGTTCGTTGAACTTTGTAATCAGCTGCCGAACCTTAGCGTCAAAGTTTTTTAGACTTCTTCTTTCTTCTTCAGTCATTTGCGTTGACTATACTCTTATATATTGATATGTGTAGTTATTTCTTCATTTTTGCCTGAGCTTCCTTGATTTCTTCCTTGCTTGGCTTTTCACGCTTTGCAAGAATCAGGAAGTTATACACATAGTCAGCCGTCCACTGTTCGCTGAATCCCAGTAGTTGCTGGTAGCGGCGTACAGAGTAGACAGACTTGCGTGTAGCATCGTCTTTCCAGTTTTCCTTTGTGAATACGTCGTGAACCGTCTTGTCGGTCATTGAGCGCATTGCTTTCTTGAGGAATGAAGGAATGCGGAATTTCCACTTCATAAGAGTTCCTATCAGCATCATCAGCTCCTGGCTGAAGCCCTGGAAGAGGTAGAGGTAGTTGCTAATGTCCTGCTGACGTTTGCAACCCTTCTTGATGCTGTTGTCTATTTCCTTGAAGTAGTTATCATTGAGTCCGTATAAGTCCTGAAGCAGTTTCTTGCATGCTTTCTGTTCACCAACACCGAGTTTGTTGTTCACGGTTGCCACATGAAGCGAACGCTTGAATGTGAGCAGGTCAGGCAAAGCCTTAAGGTTGGAGATTCCGAAATTAGCTGCAATGACGCTCTGGAAATATACTCGAATAAGAGTCATGAAGTCCTCCATGCCTCCTACTTTTTCTTTTGGTTTCTTTCCGAGAATCTTTGAAAATATGCTCATTTATTAGTTGTAATTTTACTTTAATGACGCAAAGTTAATTATTTTTCTTTTAAACACATAAATAAATCATAGATTTTTTTTCAGATTAATTCTACGATTGTTATGCCTGCTCCACCCATTCTGACATCTTCGTCGTAGAATGTAGCAACAACCGGTTGGCTTGACAAATACTGCCTTATCATAGTGCGCAGGATACCATTACCAGTGCCGTGTAGTATTCTCAGTCGTGATGCCGAAGCCACTACCGCATTGTCAATGAACTCAGTAACAGCATCTATGGCTTCACTTGTTCGCATACCTCTCACATCGATTTCCGAAATGAAGTCAAGCATAGTCTGGCGGATATTGTTCTGAGTTTCCTGGCTAACGAAGGTTATAGCTCTTCGTTCTGTCTTGGGCGCTTCGGAATGTTCCAGACGGTTAAGTTTTACGTTTGTCTGAATGGAATCGAATGCCACCAACGCCTCTTTACCGCTTATCTTAACGATTTTGCCTATTGAGGTTTGTCCTTTCAGTTTTACGAAATCGCCATTCTGCAGAGGAGCTTCAGACGGAACAGGAGATGCAGACAGCTGAGTGCTTACGTTTGTAGCCTGTGGCAAAGACTGCTGTTCGGCTTTCTTCTTTTTCTTTTCTTCCTTACGTTTCTGACGAGCCTTGATCTTGTCAATCTGACGTTGCAGTTTCTGCTCCATCAATTCGTCATCAAGGTTCTTAATCTGCTGCTTGAAATCATTCAGGTTCTGGCGAATGTTCAGAGTCTTCAACTTCTCTGCTTCCGCTTCTTTAATTTCCTTGATTGTCAACTCAATACGTGCGTTCGATTCACTTAACAGTTGAAGAGCTTCTTCCTTGGCTTTCTTGATGATTTCCTTCTTCTCATCTTTCAGCCTCATGATCTCCAGCTCGTACTTTGCAATGGTTTGCTCCATACGTTTCTCGTGCTGGTGAATGGCATCGCGTTTGTTCTCCCAGTACTTCTTGTCGCGGGCTATATCCTGAAGGTATTTCTCGGAGTTGATGTAGTCTTTACCAACTATTTCCGAAGCGGTATTGATGATCTCATCAGGTATTCCTATCTTGTGGGCAATCTCAATGGCGAACGACGAACCCGGATTACCGATTCGCAATTGGAAAAGTGGCTGCATGTTTTGCTTGTCGTAGAGCATGGCTCCATTCACTATTCCAATCGTTTCCTGGGCAAAATTCTTGAGGTTCTGGAAGTGGGTAGTGATTACTGCGAAAGTCTTCTTGTAGTTGAACTTCTGCAGCATTGCCTGAGCCATCGCTCCGCCTATTTGTGGTTCAGTCCCTCCACCGAATTCGTCAATGAGCAACAGCGATTTAGCGTTCGACTGACGGAGCATATTCTTCATATTAATAAGATGTGAAGAGTAGGTAGAGAGTTCGTTCTCTATACTCTGTTCGTCTCCTATGTCGATAAATATCTTGTCGAAGATGCCACACACGCTGCTCTCAGCCATAGGTACCAGCATACCACATTGCAGCATGTATTGCAGCAGTCCTACAGTCTTTAGACATACAGACTTACCACCTGCATTAGGACCGCTGATAAGCAGTATTCGGGCGTTGGGAGCTTTCAATTCGATGTCGAGCGGAACAGCCTTCTGTCCGTCTCCTTTCTTTTGCAGAGAGAGATAGAGCAGGGGATGACGGGCAATGCTCCAGTCAACTATCGTGGTGTTCTTTATCACCGGCATTCGTGAATCTGTGGTGTTGGCAAACTTTGCCTTGGCTCTGATAAAATCCACATCACCGAGAAAATCCAGGCTCTTCAGAATCTCTGGAATATCGGGACGCAGTTCTGACGAGAATTCACGCAAGAAACGCACAATCTCCTTCCTCTCATCGTTCTCCAGTTCCCTCACTCGGTTGTTGGCTTCCACCACCTCTGTTGGTTCGATGTACACAGTCTTTCCTGTGTCCGACTCATCATGCACGATTCCACCGATACGTTTCTTCAGATAGGGAGAAACAGGAATCACCAGTCGTCCGTCACGCATCGAAGGTGCTGTGTTCTTCTCCACCAAACCTTCCGACTGCGCATTCTGAAGTATTCGGCTCAAGATCTTGGATATACGTCCTGCCATCGAAGCCTTCTCACGACGAATGCTGGCCAGCTCTGGCGAAGCTGAGTCACGCATATTCCCCAGTTCGTCAACAATGCGGTCAATCTTCCTCACCAGCGCTGGGAAAGTCTTTATCTCGCTTGCCAACTCGTGCAGATAGGGGTAGAGCGACCTGTCAGTTTCTTCTTTCTGACGGGCATTTGCAGCAGGAGAAGACGTTTCCTCCTGTTTGCGTACAACTGCCGAAATGCTGTGGATAGTGTCGAGCGTGCGTTTCAGGTCAAATAGATCCTTGGTTTCGATGAAGGTATTTTCAATTCTGAGGTGTTTGAGAGCTTCTCTTAAGTCGAAGTAGTTCTCGCTTGGAAAATCCTCGCAACTGAGAATCTGCTGCATCTCACGAGTTTCATTCACCATCCTCGTCACCACGTCAAAGTCTTTGGAGAAGGTCATTGCATCAACCTTCTCGCATCCCAACATCGAAAGGCAGTACTGCCTAAGCATACTGCGTATCTTTCCAAATTCTATCTTAGATTCAAATGTATCCGTGAGCTTATGAGTTTTTAAGTTAAACAAAAAAGGGGTCAGCATTTCTGCCAACCCCTTGATTGTCGTGACCCGCTTGGGGCTCGAACCCAAGACCCCAACATTAAAAGTGTTGTGCTCTACCTACTGAGCTAGCGAGTCTAACCTTATCAGCTTTCGGCTTAAGAATTGCGTTCTTTTCCAAAAGCGAGTGCAAAGGTACGAAGTTTTTTTAATTCACCAAAATAAATCCGAAAAAGTTTTTAGTTAAACCCACTTTCCTCCATAAACAGGTACGAGGGTTTGTAGCCGCCAAAGTCAATGACGATTTTTTCGAACACTAAGCCTGGATGCTTCGGCTGCAGTTTCAGCTCATGGAGACCATCCTTGTTAACCGGCATTTCAACGACTTTTTCTATCACTCGTCGAGAAACAGTCGGGTAGAACACGGAGTACATATATGGCTGAATGTCGAGGAGAGTCTTGTTGAAGTTTATCGTCTCGGTTCCTTCGCCGTCAATGCTTACCTCACACTCATGCCCCCCAACATTTAGGAAGTCAAGTGTTGATTTGACTATGACATGCACCTTGACCTTCTTTGTTCCTTCAGGCAAGGCAAAGCGGTAAGTAAGCGAGGCGTTGCCAACAGGCTTTGTGTATGGAGTGAGAGCCACAGCGCTGCGTGTACGACCGTAGTCAGGATAGATACTCCATTGAGTGCCATTCGAGGCTTCGGCACGATAGTAATGCTCTGCCTCCATTGACACATAGCCGTTGCTTGGCTGGAAAGTATATCCACCTGCAGCCTTGTCAGCTACGGACTCTGTTGCCGGCAGACGGTCAGCACGGAAGTTGTCGTTCCACGTGGTGTAGCCGATATGCTTCTGAATCATCATGCCGTTCCATTTGCCTCCAGCGATTTCGTGATTGTATGCATCGCAGAGCAGGGAATCGCGACGGAAAGTGCGCTTTACCCTTTCTGCCCACATATTGGCATCGGGATTACCTGCCTTCGCCAAGTGGCGATTCATAGCCTGTGCATAGTACATATCATATAGGTTTGCCATAGCCTGAACCGGGAAGAGGATGAGCTGACGATAGAAGTCGCGTGCTTCGTCGGGAACTTCCTGGTATAGGCGCAGGGCACGCACCTCGAGACGCATATAGTCATCGCAAACCTTGCGCCACTCACCTGTCTCAATATTATATGTACTGTCGTCCAGCATCTCCGGAGTGACACGGGCCATATACTGACAGTTGCGGTTGTATATGTCTGCAGCTTCGTCAGCAAGTCCGCCTTCGTTGTTCTCAAATGGCAACGAACCGAATACGCTGCTGAAGAAACGGAGAGTGTGGTCGGTCACATTCTGCTGGGTATATTCCTTGGGATTCCAAGCCATATCCATAAACAACTGGATAGGGTATTCCATTGGTTTCAGGTCACCCACATTGAGAATCCACATTCGCTGGATACCGAAGTCGTAAGCCAAGGAGAGCTGTTCAAACATCTGCTGAGTCTGAGTCACGTTTATCCATTTGCTGTTGCGTGGAGCACCTACATAGTCCACATGATAGTAGATTCCCCATCCACCTTTGCGATTACGCTCTTTCTCGCTTACCGGTACACGTCGTATATCACCCCAGTTGTCGTCGCTGATAAGAATCAGCACATCATCGGGCACACGAAGTCCGGCATCGTAGTAGTCCTGCACTTCCTTGTAAAGCGCCCACACCTGAGTGGTTTTCTCAGCCGGTTTTCCAGTCACTTCCTTGATTATCCTGCGCTGATTCTGGATAATACGTTCCATCAGTTTGGTATCGGCCTTATCGCTCATCGCCTCGTCACCATCACCACGCATACCGATAGTGACAATATCCTCAGTGCCTTTCATTCGCTCTATGCCTTCGCGGAAGAACTGGTCGAGCTTGGTTTGGTTCGTCTGGTAGTTCCAAGGTCCCCATTCACGGCGATGACGTGCATACTCCTGATGATTGCGAGCCATCGGTTCATGGTGCGATGTGCCCATCATCACACCCATGCGGTCAGCCAGTTTCCCGTTCTCAGGATCATCGGCATAGAAAGCCCACGACCACATTGCCGGCCACATCATATTGCCTCGCAGACGGAGAATCAGTTCAAATACCTTCTCATAGAAATCACGACCGCCATAGCCTGTTCCGAAGGTATTCTTCACCCAAGTCGTCAGGCAAGGAGCTTCGTCGTTGAGGAAGATACCGCGGAATTCCACCGCTGGTTCACCGTCAGTATATGTGCCTTTCACAACGAATGCATCATCATGTTTAGCTACCGGTGCATCAGCCCACCAATACCAGGGTGACACACCCAACTGACGGCTAAGCTCATAGATTCCGTATATCGTGCCTCGTTTGTCGCTTCCGGCAATGACGATTTGGTTGCCAATAGTGGTAATCACAAATTTCTCGCGCTTACCTTTAAGTTCAGCGATTTTCAGATTGTCAATTGTCTTGTTCTTACCAACTGTACCGATAAGGATACGCACCTTTCCGGATTCTGGGGCAGAGGACAAGAGAGGAGCTACGCCCATCACCTTTTTCATGTCTTCACGAAGGTTCTGAATGGCGATTATCACTCCTTCATAGTCCTGATTGCTATAGCTGATGACAGCGTCTTTCAGGGATATGGCATCCTCCTTAGCTGTGAATGTAACAAATGGTTCTGCTGCTCTCGCTTCATTGCATAATGCAATTAAGCTTAAAACTAAAGCAAGTATTATACCTTTATACTTCATGAGATTTTAAGTTCTAAAGTTCTATCGTCTTAACTCCTTAACTTCTTAACTCCAAAACTACAAATAAATTATTTCACTTCTGCAATGACTTCGATTTCCACCAAGGCTCCTTTAGGCAAAGACTTAACTGCGACTGCAGAGCGAGCAGGGTAGGGTTCGCTGAAAAACTCTGCATACACGCTGTTCATGTCGGCAAAATCGTTCATGTCTGCCATGAATACAGTTGTTTTCACTACATTGCTCATATTCAGTCCTGCCTCTTGCAGAATTGCCTTCACGTTTGTCAGCGACTGACGAGTCTGCTCCTTAATACCTCCTTCAACAAATGCTCCTGTTTCAGGATCAATGGGTATCTGTCCTGAAGTGTAAACGAGATTACCTACTTTAATTGCCTGGCTGTAAGGGCCTATGGCTGCCGGTGCTTTCTTTGTGTTAATTGATTCCATAAATTCAAGTTTAATTTTGATATGCAAATATAGCAAATATTTTGTAAATCAGCAATTATTCAACCATTTACATTTTTTGATTTTCTGTTGCAGTTGTTGCAGTGTTGCAGTTCTCTTGAGGCATTTTAATACCCTAAAAATACTTCTATATTTATAATAAATATAGAGTTGAATTTTGACTTCGCATAATGTGTTTTTGAACTGCAACACTTGATGTATCCATACATCGGTGCATGCCGCGCCTACTTCCAGCTATTGGGTGACCTTACAATTGGCGAATCGACAAGTGGCAGTTCAATTAAGGCATTCA
>Ga0256405_10003677_pt1 | contig 31051 bp, 52 predicted proteins | sample RumenRJG_02DNA_FD_189096 | JGI IMG/M metagenome (GOLD analysis project Ga0256405, IMG submission 189096) | Bovine rumen microbial communities from Lethbridge, Alberta, Canada - RJG_02 | ecosystem: Host-associated > Mammals > Digestive system > Stomach > Rumen | place: Canada: Alberta...
ACAGAACAGAAGAACGGACTTACCTACTTAAGTTGGGCGTGGGCTTGGGCAGAGATCAAGAAGGCTTTTCCCGATGCTATCTACACGATTTATGAGAACACCGACGGGTGGAACTACCACACAGACGGTAAGACGTGTTGGGTTAAGACCGGCGTTACCATAGGTGGCTTGGAACATATCGAGTATTTACCCGTTATGGACTTCAAAAACAAGTCAATTCCTTTAGAGTCTGTCACATCTACGGACGTAAACAAGGCTATTCAGAGATCACTTACAAAGGCTTGCGCACGTCACGGACTCGGGCTTTACATCTACGCAGGCGAAGACCTTCCCGAAGACGACAAGATAAGGCTTGAAGAAGAGAACAAGCCCATAGGAAAGAAGGACGCAACAGTTCTTAAGAGCCTTCTGGAACAGAAGAACGTCAACATTCCGAAGTTAATGGAGCAATATAAGGTCGAAGCCTTGGAGAAGCTGACAAACAGACAGTATGCGGAGATATTGGGGAAGTTAAATGGTTGAGCTAATCGGTAAGATAAAAGACCTGGTTATATCCCGAAGCGGTGAAGCACTTCTCACATTCGTTTTAAAGACCGATTTAGGCGCTTTAGAGTCCGAGGTAAGCAATTTATCGTCAAAAGATATTTCACTCAAATTTGGGGCATATACGCCTAAAAGAAGCCTAAATGCGAACGCTTACTTCCACGTTTTGTGCCGGGAGATAGGAAAGAAGATAGACCGTACCGAGACCTTCGTAAAAAACGATATGATAGCCCACTACGGACAACCGCTTATCGTGGACGACGAAAGAGTGTACCTAAAGTCAAACCTTGCGATAGATAAGATGTGGGAACTTGAAGACGTACACGCCAAATCAATCAAGACGGGCATAGAGAACGGCAAGCCGATTTACTATTACGCCCTTATGCGGAAGACTTCGGAGTATAACACCGCCGAAATGTCCTTCTTGATAGATAACACGGTCAGAGAAGCGCAGGACTTGGGAATACCCACGATCAGTGATAACGAGATACAAAGGCTTTTGAATATCTGGGAGACAAGATAATGTCGGAATCAATTTTATGCAATGAAAAGGTGTGCTTTAGATGCGGCACTCCGTTTAACCTTCACAAACATCATATATTTTTTGGAAATGCCAACCGCAAGATGTCCGAGAATTTCGGCTGTTGGATTTGGCTATGTGCCAGGCACCACAATATGAGCGATGAAGGAATACACTTCGACAGAGCTTATGATCTGGAGATTAAACAGATGTGTCAAGAAGAGTGGGAAAACCGAATGGGAGACCGAGCCGCATTTATCCGCACCTTTGGGAAAAGTTATCTTTAAGGTTTGAAACCTTGGATATAGTAACCCGTAAACCTTGTTTAACGAACCGTTCGTCTGTAACCAAAAACCAAAATATATCACAAACGAAAATTAAATAAACAAAAGGAAAATGTCTAAAAAAATATTGCGATTGCCAAATTGAACGGTTCACATAGGGGGCAGAAATGCCCCCGGAAAGGAGCGAGAATGTCACAAAATGAGTTAATCCTTGACTACCTTAAGTCGGGGAAGAGTATAAACCCTATGATAGCACTTAAAAAATTCCATTGCTTCCGTTTGGCTTCCAGAATCGCCGACTTAAGAGCAAGAGGACACGAAATCAAGCGGTCAATAACGACAGATACAAACGCCGAAGGGGATACGGTAAGGTATGCGACCTATTGGTTGGAAAGGGAAAAGAATGATTAACAGCAGAGAAAAGGGAGCAAGGTTTGAGAGGACACTTGCGAGAATCTTCAAGGGCTACGGATACGATGAAGCAGAACGTACCGCACAGCATTGCGGAAAGAACGGAGACGCACCCGACGTTAGGGGGCTTCCGTATATCCACGTTGAAGCGAAGCATTACAAGAAGCAAGCCTTCAATTATGAGTGGATGGACCAGGCGAAGCGTGAAGCAGGCGGAAATCTTCCTGCGGTATTCCATAAGACCGACAACCACGAAATCCTTGTGACTATGACCTTGGACGATTGGTTTACCCTTTACCGGGAGTTCGAATCTTCTATGGCGTTAGCCGAGGAAAACCCCTTCGAAGGTATCAAAAAAGCGGTGGAAGACTTCAACAAAGCAACAGATTGGGGGCGTAAGGATGAATGAAAAAAGATACTATTGGCTGAAACTGAAAGAGGACTTCTTCTCTTCGAAGCGGATTAAGAAGATAAGGTCTATCGCAGGCGGCGATACTTACACGATCATTTACCTAAAAATGCTCCTTAAGGCTCTAAAGAATGACGGTTACCTTTACTTTGACGGCGTAATGAACGACTTCGCCGAAGAGATAGCCCTCGATATTGACGAGAAGCCGGACGACGTTAAGGTAACGATTCAACTACTCAGCTCTATCGGACTTATAGAACATAGTGAGGATACGGACGTTTACAAGCTAACCTATATGGATATGATGATAGGCTCGGAAACCGCCACTACACAAAGGGTTAGAGACTTTCGGGCAAGGCGTAAAGCGTTACAATGTAACACCGATGAAACGGAAGTGAAACACCTTGGTAACGTAGAGATAGAGAAAGAGATAGAGAAAGAGATAGATATAGAGTGTAAGGAAAAACGCAAGCGTTTTATCCCACCCACACTCGAAGAAGTTAAAGCCTATGTTAAGGAGCGTAATTCTTCCGTAGACCCTAAAAGATTCTTTGAATACTACGAGACGGGGAAGTGGAAGGACGCAAAGGGGCAACCCGTAAGGAATTGGAAACAGAAGCTAATCACTTGGGAGAAGAAGGACAAGCCGAATAAGTTCTGCGATCATCCCCAGAGTGATACGGATTTGGAAGATTTGGAGAAACGCATTTTTGCGAATTAGGAGAGTATGGACGTATTAGAAAACTATGTATGTGACGGACAAATGAATCTGTTTGATATGTTTGGCACTCCGTTTAAAATCACAAAGCCTATCCGCTTGATTGAGTTATTCGCAGGAATCGGAAGCCAGGCAATGGCACTTAAGACTATCGGAGCAAAGTTTGAACATTGGAAGGTAGTCGAATTCGATAAGTACGCAATAGCAAGTTATAACGCTATTCACGGAACTAACTTTCCCATGATAGACGTTACCAAAATAACGGGGAAAGACCTTGAAATAGTCGAAACTGACAAGTACGATTACTTACTTACTTACTCCTTCCCTTGTACCGATTTGAGCGTCGCCGGTCGTATGCTTGGAATGGCAGAAGGCAGCGGTACAAGATCAAGTTTGCTTTGGGAAGTCAAAAGGCTTTTAGACGAGTGCGAGAATCTTCCGCAAGTCTTGGTTATGGAGAACGTCCCCCAAGTCCACAGTTCCGAGAATATGCCGCACTTTAAAAAGTGGTTATCTTTCCTAAAGTCGAAGGGATATGAGACCTATTGGCAAGACCTAAACGCCAAAGACTACGGAGTAGCGCAGAGCCGCAACCGAACAATAGCGGTTAGCTTTATGGGAAACGGAACTTTCAAATTTCCGAAGCCGTACCCACTTGAAAAGAGAATGAGCGACTACCTCGAAGACGAAGTGGACGAAAAATATTATTTAACGTCAGAAAAAGCGAAAGAACTTATTGATAAATTGATTATAGGGGGCAAAATCCTGACAGACAGACAGACAGACGGTTGAACTGTCTATCGACGCTAAACCTATCACGGAATCGAGAGCGATTATGGCAAGACAAGACAGAGGAATTAGCCACATCAGCGGTCAAGGTAGCGGAGTCTGTGAGATTAGTCGGATTTACAACCGAGAAGCCACATCAAAGCACGGCGGTATATAGTCCCGAAGGATTTAGCCCTTGCATTGACGCAACCTACACACAACACCCCGGGAGAGTAATAGAGTACAAATCAATTTGATATTTAGGGGGGGGGTGCGACTTAACAGCAAATAACCCCGACTTAATGGAAATAATAAGTTGTATCGCCGCACGGTATGACGCAGGAATAGTTAATCACGAAAAGGAGCATACTGGCGTTATAGAAATCTATGAGGTAACAAATGAACAGTATAAAAGTTGTCGGAAACCTACTTGACGAATCGAATAAATTCAAAGCAAGTGGTCGAGTGTATGACGGGGGGGGTATCGCGCCGACTTTAGGATCGTGTCACTTTCAAAGTGAGAAGTATCTAATCGAAACAAAGGAGCTAAAAGTGAAAGACAATTTGGTTTTAATCCGGCAAGCAACAAGTGAAGGGGCTATCCCTTGCAAAATAGGGGGGGGTGGCAGATTTGAGTTACCCCGACTCACAGACCAGGCGAGGAAGAGTAATCGAGAACGGAGAAATAAGCCCGACTCTAACGACGGAGAATATCCCTAACGTACTTGAAGAGTGGATTTGGGAAGTAGACGGACACAAATATTTGATTCGTATTCGGAAACTTACCCCGAGAGAATGTTGGCGGCTTATGGACTTTTCAGACGAGGACTTCAACAAAGCTGAAAGCGTGAACAGTAACACACAACTCTATAAGCAAGCCGGGAACAGTATCGTTAAAAACATATTATGCGAAGTATTTAAACAGTTCATAGACCAGAAGGGAGAATAAATGGGACACATAATTGAGAATAACTGCGTATCTTGTGAATACTGCATTAATTGCGGACGTAGGGAGCAGGAAGCCTACTTCTGCGACAAGTGCGGCGACTATGCGGACCTATGGACTCCGCTCTATAGGTTTGAAGATAAAGACCTTTGTTGGGAGTGCTACAAAGAGCAATTTAACGAAAAGATGTGTGACGATATGGACGATGAGGTGTGTGTGAAATGCCACAAGGAAGCAGACTTCCTCTATAACAAGGACGGCGAGTGGCTTTGCTCCGAATGTCTGGAAGCGGAAGCGGAAAGGGTGGAAATAGATTGAACGAGTTAAAGAAGGGTGACACGATCAAATGCAAAGATAAGGACGATATGGTCAATACCTTTATGGAACTTCAAAAAGTGGGAGTCGATACGGACTTCCTCTATGAGAAGGACGGAGAAAAGGGACTCTGGCTTATAGTCGTCGGAAGGGAGAACAAATGACAAGAGAGGAACAGTTAGCGTGTCTTAAAGACCGACCTTGTGACGTTTGTAAAATGCGGACGGAACACGGGTGTAGTTCTTGGGAATGTGTCTTTGAGCAAACGCCGGACGAAGAAAAGAGCATCTGCAACAGATGTCAACATCAGATAGTATGCAAGCTCGAAGACGGGTCGGCGGTGGTTAAGTGTGCCGAGTATCTGGAAATCAAGAAGAGCGACTTCGAGAAGTGCGTACCTATGGCGGAGATAGACAGAGACTATATCAAGTTCCCTAAAGGGTCACTAAAGAAGCGTGAAAAGGACTATGTGGTTTACAACTACGCTTGGCTAAAAAAGAATTGGCAGACCGAGTTAAAGGCAATGGGAATTGATTGGAAGGAGTAAATATGATTAAAGTTGAACATTTAGACGGAATTATTAAAGATTATCACAGCAAGAACTACCGTAAGCGTGAGATAACAAAGGAACAGTACGACAGGGCGGTAAACGATCACGATGCAAGCGGTATATTTACCGCCGCAGAGGTTATGGGCTACGGAGTTTACGAGACCGAGTACATAGAAGAGGACGGAAGATACTTCGTAACCTATGAGTTGGGAGATACTTGCGATTAAGGGGGTGCAGGAATGACAAGAGAAGATGCCGTAACAACACTTAAGGATATATCGGAAATGGTGCATAAGCAAAAAGAGATTGAAAAATCTACTCTTTACGGAATCCTTGATAGCAATAATGAACCAATTGAAGCCCTTGATATGGCAATCAAAGTATTAGAGCAAGAGCCAACAACTAAGGAAAATTTAGTAGTTGAGGATTGTATCAGCAGAGCCGAGTTACTGAAGGCAATAGATACATGGGATAAGTTTGGTGTAGATGACACAAATTCATTATTTCGATTAGATAATTTATCACTACCGCATTATGTACCATACATTCATTATGACGATGTTGTAAAAGCAATCAAAGGTATGCCGAGTATTCAGCCAAAGACAGACGAGCCTATGCAAGTTGAACTTGAGGGAGACGGATATTCTGACGGAAAACTTGTTTATGATTATGGCAAATGCCCAAAATGCGGATGGGAGTTTGAGTATGGCGAAAAGGATTGGGAAGAACCTTATTGTTGCCATTGCGGACAGAAATTACATTGGTTTGAAAGCGAGGACAAGGAATGAGCGGTGGAAGTTATGCCTACATATACAGCAGATTATCAGAAGAATGTGAAAACAGAATGTATGATGCTGAAATGGATGACCTTATAAAAGATTTGTGTAAGGTATTGCACGACTTGGAGTGGTGGCAGAGCGGTGATACATCCGAGGGACAGTACAGAAAAACATTAAGCGCATTTAAGAAAAAATGGTTTAAGGGAGATAGGGAGCAGAGACTAAAAGGATATATTGATGGACAGATAGGAATTGTGAGAAACCAGTTATATTCCTTGATAGGTGAGCCACAGGAAAGCGAGGATAAGGAATGATATACGAGACCATAGGTGACAGACTTAAGTATTCTCTTAAAATCCGCAAACTAACCCAAAAGGAGTTCGCACAGAGGACAAATATCACAGAGTCCGCAATGTCTCGGTATATCAGTGGCGAAAGAGTACCCAGAGCGAACACGTTAGTTAGTATATGCAGAGAGTTGGGTGTGTCAGCGGATTGGTTATTAGGAATGACGGAAAGTGAGAAGCAATGAGTAAGTTATACACGATACAAGTTAATGTCCCTATTTGCCCGGAGTGCGGCGGCGGATTAAAGTTCTATCAGATTGGCAACCGGTACAGATGTTTCCATTGCGGCGATTTATGGAACATCGTAGGCTTCGGACAGAGTGAAAGAGAGTTTATCTGCGAAAGGGGAAGGAATGAAGGAGATAGAAAAGACGTTGGGAAAGGTTAGAAACCTTTACAGAAAAGAGAAGAGACTCCAGGAGAGAGCCGACGAACTCCGTTTAGGTCTTCTGCCTTGCGGGATAGTCTATGATCGTGACAAGGTAATGACTTCCCCAAGCGATAAAACAAGCGAGGTTATGGCACAATTAGACGGAGTGGAACGGGAACTAATGGAAGTCGGCGAAGAGCTGACACAAACACAAGCCTATATAGGCAAGATAACGTTTCAGCTTCCACCGAAGGAAAGATACGTCTTGCGACAGTATTACTTAAACGGGCATTCAGCACAAATGATATCCGAAGCGATGAACATTACCAGGCGGCACTTTTTCAGACTTAAGAATAACGGCATAAGTATGCTTGAAAGGGGCGACTAATGAGATTAAGTATCATAATACCATACTACAACACGGAGAAGTACACGGACGAGCTTCTAAACGTCCTTGAAAGGCAGATAACAAAGGATTGCGAGATTATTCTCATAGACGACGGGAGCGACGAACCCTACGAACCTTATCAAGACTTTGTAAGGGTCTTCCGTCAGCCCAACAAAGGAGTGTCCGTGGCTCGTAACAAGGGACTTAAGGAAGCAAAAGGGGAATATATAGTCTTTATCGACTCCGATGATCTCGTGACCGAGGATTACATAGAGCAGATATTTAAGGCAATCGAAACGAACCCCGACACCGTGTATATATCGTGGCGGAGTTTGGATTACCGACAAGGGAAAATAATTCAATCAGAGACAGACGAGTTTAACCCGTACAATCGGTGCGTATGGAACAGAGTTTTCAAAAGGGAGTACATCAAAGGACTATCATTCCCCGAAGGGGTACAGATCGGGGAAGACGACGCATTCTTAAAGAGTCTTCCGACTGCCGAAAAGAAGACGTACATACCGAAACAGATTTACATATACCGCTCTGGAAGGGAAGGGAGTTTGATTTGGCGACACACACACGGAGAACCAACGAACCCGGCAATCAGAACGCAAGTCGTCGTTTACTGTGCAAATGCGCAACCGATAGGCGGCATAGAGACGTTTCTTTACAACTTCTGTAAGGAAATGCACGACTATTACGATATAATGGTTTTGTATGAAGATAAAATGGACGCACGGCAGATAATGAGAATGTCACAATATGTCTTTGTAAAGAAGAATGTCGGGGAGTTAATAGCGTGTGACACGTTTATAAATATCAGATTAACCGATAAAATCCCGTCAAACGTCAGATACAAGAAACTGATTCAGATGTCGCACACTTGCCAACTCGCTTCTTCGGGACCGTGGCATTGGAAGATAAAAAAGAACTATGATGATCTAATCTTTGTGTCGAAGGCGGCGGCGGATTCATTCGCAGACCAGAACTTAACATACAAGGTTATACCAAACTTAACAGACAGCGAAGAACCTAAAAAAGCCTTGTTACTTGTGTCAGCGTGTCGCCTTACCTGGGAAAAGGGCGAAGAAAGAATGTATCAGCTTGCGGAAATGCTCCGAAGTGCTGATATACAATTCACCTGGTTGGTATTTTCAGCACAGAACTTAAAGAAGGTAATTCCGGGCGTAGTTAGATGCAACCCGACGCTGGACGTGAGATCATATTTTGCTAAAGCTGATTATGTGGTACAGTTGTCCGATATTGAATCGTTTTGCTATACCTTGGCGGAAGCCTTGGAACTCGGTGTTCCTGTTCTGACGACTCCTTTATCGGTGCTACCCGAGATCGGATTCAAAGAAGGCATAAACGGGTATACGCTTCCGTTTGATATGAAGGATATAGACACAAAGAAGATTTATGAGCATATCCCGAAGTTTACTCCGCTACAGAACAGAAACCACGATATCGTGAAGATGTGGCGCAAGGAATTAGGAAACACAAAACCAACGAAAGCATACAAGCCTGACACGGAGTTTATCGAAGTAGTGGTAACGGAGTGTTACGGAGATTTGGAACTCGGAAGAAATATGCGAGTAGGCGAAAAGGCGACAATGCGAAGAGAACGTGCGCTAATGCTTATCGGAAGGGGGTTAGTCGATAAAGTATGACTATTATCGTGTTAAGCTGTTCAAAGAATACGGATACCTTCAAGCCTTTTCATCATTGTTTGGAGAAGTATTATCCAGGACACCCGAAAGTAGTTTACTATACAGACGATTACCCGAACAATCCATACTATGACACGATAATAATTCAGCACAGTTTAAATGAGTGGACTCGGGGGCTTCGGGACTTTCTAAAGATTATCCACGACGATAAAGTGTTGATGATGATCGATGATTGTTTTATCAGAAAGCCCGTAGACGTTGAAAGGATAAGGGAAGCGGAAAAGTATCTATCAGGTAGTATCGCTCTAATGAATTTTGAAAAGTCGTGGGATATAAACGACGAGCCGACAGCCTTTAAAGGGTGGAAGAAGAGAAAACACGGAAGCGCATACGAAGTATCTCTAATGTGCGGACTATGGCAGAAAGATAAGTTAATGGATGTACTATCCAGGAACTGTGACCCGTGGACTATAGAATTAGATCAAGAGCCGTGCGGATATGATTACCTTATCAACTCCGGGGATTATATCATAGATTGGGGATACAGAACTTTCAAGCCTTGCGGACTTGTAAAAGGCAAGTGGGCGCACGAATGTATAGATTTCCTTCACAGCGAAGGGCTATCCGTGGATTATAACAAAAGAGGTTTTTGCGACTAAATATCCGAAAGGGTATTGCAATGTCACACTATATGTAGTATATTAAGTATAGGTCGAAGTGTGTAAAGCGGTTGCCGATAGTCGGTAATCGCTTTATTTGTTTTGGCATTCGGTACTCGAATGTATCTCCTATATTGCCGAGCAATCCTACGTTGGGGTTGTTCGGCTTTATGATTATTATGGCAAGGGATTTCGCAAAGAGTTTCTATAATTCAAAAGAATGGCAGAATGTAAGAGAAGCGGTACTAATGCGTGACAAGTATTTATGTCAGCATTGTGGAAAGCCTGCCGAGGAAGTACATCACATTGAGCACCTGTCTCCCAAGAACATCGGCGATCCGTCCGTAACATTGGATATGAACAACCTTGTATCTCTATGTAAGGATTGCCACTTCGAGGAACACCGAGGGGAACACGGGAAGGGGAGACAATCAAACGAAGGGTATCAATACACCTTCGACGAACACGGACAACTTGTTAAGATAAATTAGCGCAGGTCCCCCGATATAACGCCGAAAAAAATAACCACGGGAGACCGTTGGGCGGCCTTTCCTCTTTACAGAGATAGACTTTTTTAACCCCTTTTAGGAGATTTTATGGCGAAATCAAAAAAGATGTACGAACTTAAAGATATTATCCCTCTTTTATCCGAAGATAACCTTAAGGTCGCTTCGGGTATGATCGAGGACGCTTTGTTTATGCAGAAACAGTTAGAGACCCTACGGAAACGTATCGAGGTCGAAGGGGTGGACGAATCCTATCAGTACGGAAGTAAGCAGACGGCGGCAATGACTACCTACTTGCAGGTCCAGAAGCAATACGGAGTTATTATTAGGTATCTCACAGACCTACTTCCAAAGGAAAACAAGACGGCGGCTTCTGCCGACTTGCTCGATTGGGTAAATAATAATTGATCGAGTTCGAAGAGTATTTCGGAAAAATCGTAGACGGCAAGATAACGGCGTGTGATAAAATGCGCCGCATAAGTGAGATTCTATTAGAGAGATACTTTGCGCCGGATGAGTTTCACTTTGACAAAGATATCGCTACACGCCACACGAAGTTTATCGAGACCTTTTGCAAACTTCCTTCGGGTAAGGTTGGGCAACCGTTAAAGCTCGAATTGTTCCAGAAGGCAAGACTACAAGCCTTGTTCGGGTTTGTAGACGATAACGACTTAAGACAGTATAACGAATGTCTGATAATAGAAGGTCGTAAGAACGGCAAGACCACCGAAACCGCCGCCGTTGAAATAGATATGCTAATCGACGACAAAGAAGGAAGCCCACAGATTTATAATATTGCCACTATGCTCGATCAGGCGAAGTTAGGATTTAATGCGGCGGTTAAAATGGTGCGTCAGAGTCCTATGCTTTCGGCTAACATAAAGAAGAGGGCTTCGGACCTATACTTCGAAGGAAACTTCGGATTTATAAAAGCCCTTGCGTCAAACAGTAATAGTTTGGACGGCTTGGACGTGCATTGCGGAGTTATTGATGAGTTAGCCGCAATCAAAAACCGTGATATCTACGACTTGATTAAGCAAGCTATGGGAGCGAGAAGACAACCGCTCCTTTTTTGTATCACGACTAACGGCTACGTCCGAGAGGGGATATTCGACGCACAGTACAAATATGCGTCAGACGTATTGAACGGGATCATTAAGAACCCCCGGTTCCTTCCGTTTATTTACGAATTGGATTCTCCCGATGAGTTCGACGATGAAAACTGTTGGGTTAAAGCAAATCCTGGCATAGACACCATAAAATCCCGTGCTTATCTTCGGGAAATGGTGCAGAAGGCTAAAGACGACCCTTCCTTTAAGCCTACGGTATTAGTCAAAGACTTTAACATACCGCAGAGTGGTTCTTCCACTTGGCTAACCTTCGAAGCGGTGGTTAATGAGTCCACTTACACTATGGAGCAGATATCACATAGTTACGCAATCGGCGGTTGCGATCTGTCGAGCGTGTACGACTTGACTTGTGCTACGTTGATTATCAGAAAACCGAACGACCCGACAGTTTACGTTTTACAGAAGTATTTCATACCACAAAGGAAACTTGATGAGAACCTCGGAAGCGATGCAAAGCAAGTCCCGTATAAATTATGGGCGGAGCAAGGTTGGTTAGAGATCAACGAAGGGGCGCAGGTCGATTATTCACTTGTTACGAAGTGGTTTGCGGAAATGGTGGAAAAGTACGATATACGCCCATTGTGGATATGCTACGACAGAGCATTAGCCGGTTATTGGCAGGAAGAAATGACCGACTATGGCTTTGAAATGGAGAAGACAGCGCAAGGACCGTTTACTTGGTCGCAACCTATGAAGGAATTAGGGTGTGCTTTAATGGAGCATACTATTAATTATAACAACAACCCGATATTGCGGTGGTGTTTGGCAAATACGGGCGTTAAAGCCTTAAATAAAGACGGAATCGAGACTATACAGCCCGTAAAACTTCAACAACATAGACGTATCGACGGTATGGTATCACTTTTAAATGCGTGGGTAGGCTACACAAAGCATTTATCGGAGTACATACCGTATTTACGTTAAGGGGAAGCAATGAAAATATCATTTAGGAGCATTTTAGACTTATTCAGACCGATTAAGTCAGACCAGACAAAGACATATACGACCTTCCAGGAACTCGGAACGTATAAATCCTACTTCGAAGTGTTCGGAAACGACATCTACAAGAGCGATGATGTCCGAACCGCAATCAGAACACTTTCCGAGCATACTTCCAAAGCAAATCCGAGAAGCACCGACAAGCGTATCGAGAAACTGTTACAGTTGACTCCTAACAAGTATATGAATGGTAAGGACTTCTTGGCGAAGGTTAGAAACATTCTGGAGATCAAGAACACGGCTTTCGTATATATCGAGAGGGACAACACGGGAAAAGTAATCGGATTTTACCCCGTACCGTATCAGAGCTACACGGCGGTAGAATATAAAGACGGCTTATTTATCGAATTTACCTTCTCGGGTATGGCTACGAATAGTCTTGTTATCCCTTGGGAAGACCTGGCGGTACTCCGTAAGGACTATCTTACAAGTGATATCGGCGGCGAAAGCAACGTCCCTCTGTTGGGAACACTTGATGTTATCAACACAATGGATAAGGGGCTCGAAAACGCTGTAAAGAGTACGGCGAACCTTCGGGGAATACTAAAAAGTACAAAGGCAATGCTTGCACCCGAGGATTTAAGAAAGCAAAAAGACGAGTTCGTAAAAGATTATATGAACATCGACAACGCCGGTGGCATTGCTTCTTTAGACGCTACGCAGGAGTTTAAGGAAATCAGCCTTAAACCCACGACAGCAAGCGCCGAGGAAATGGACTCTTTCCGAGAGAGAGTTTATCGGTACTTTGGCGTATCTGAAAAGATAATCAAGTCAGCCTATACCGAATCCGAATACGACGCTTTTTACGAGTCCAGAATCGAACCCGTGTTAGTGGCGTTATCCTTGGAACTCACAAGGAAGATATTCACAGATAGAGAAATATCCTTCGGGGCGGAAATATGGTACGAGTCGAATAGGTTACAGTTTGCTTCCGCCAAAACCAAAATAAGTATGGTCGCATTAGTTGATCGTGGGCTTATGACTCCGAACGAGTACAGAGCGTTATTCAATATGGCACCGTATGAAGGCGGCGACGAGTTTGTTTTGCGCCTGGATACGTCAAAGACGGGCGACACGACAGACGAAGGAACGAACAACTCCGTAGGCAGACCGCCGAAGGACGACACGGAAGGAGAAGAGTAAATGAGTATTAAAGAGAATCGGGAATATAGATTTATTCCTATCAATAGTTTTGAGTTGAGAAAAGAGGGAGAAACAGAACCTTCTTTTATAGTTAAGGGCTATGCAAGCACCTTCGAGCCTTACGTTTTATTCGAAGACGAGGGCGTACAGTACAAGGAACAGATTTTACCCGAAGCATTCGATAGCTGCGATATGTCAGACGTTATCTTCTGCAAAGATCACGAAGGAACGGTATTCGCAAGGACAAGAAACAACACTTTAAAATTATCGGTAGATAAACACGGACTTTTGACAGAAACCGATTTGTCAAGGACCACATCAGCCCGTCAGATGTACGAGGAAATCGAAACGGGTATGTACGATCAGATGTCGTTTGCCTTTGTGGTTAAAGAGGACTCTTACGACAGAGAGACCCACACAAGGACCATTCGACAAATAGCGAAAATGTACGACGTATCAGCGGTATCATTTCCGGCTAACCCCGGAACGGATATAGGAGTTGCCACAAGAGACTACTTCAACGGAGTGATTGAAGCAGAGCGGGCGGAGAGACTTGCGAAAGAAGCGGCACTCACAGAAGCAAGAAACAAGTATAGAGAGGTAAGAGCAAATGGAAATTAAAGAAATGACCCTTGCGGACGTTACCGCAAGAATGACCGAGCTTGACTCCCTTGTAGAGACTTCCGAGAAGCCCGAAGAGATCGAGGGCTATACCGAAGAACTCCGCTCACTTACCGAGAGGAAGGCAGAACTTGAAGCCCTGGAAGAGAGAAAAGCAAACGCAAAAGCCCTCGAAGAGGGTAAGACCGACAGCACCGTGACCGTCGTTGAACAGAGAAAGGATGAAAACACTATGAAGACTATCGAAGAGTACAGAAATTCAAAGGAGTATATCGACGCTTTCGCCGAATACATCAAGACAGGTAAGGATGAGGAACTCCGTGCGCTTCTTACTACCAACGTAGGAGCCGCAGGCGAGGTTGCCGTACCCGACTTTGTATTCGATATCATCAAGACCGACTGGCTTAAGAGCGGCGTAATGGCACTTGTTAAGAAGATCTCCGTTGCAGGAAATATGAAGGTTCAGTTTGAGCTTTCAGCAGGCGACGCTGTTATTCATAACGAAGGTTCCGGCGCTGTTTCCGAAGAGAGCCTTACCCTTGGAGTAGTTTCCCTTATCCCCGAGTCAATCAAGAAGTGGATTTCTGTTTCTGACGAAGTTCTGGATATGAGAGGGCAGGCTTTCCTTCAGTACATCTACGACGAGCTTACTTACAAGATCGCAAGCAAGTGCGAAGAGGTACTTATTAACAAGATCAAGAGTCTTAACACATCTGCTTCCGAGAACGCTGTAAGCGCAAAGAAGGTTAAGGCGGGTGCTGTACTTGGTACTATCGCTACCGCACTTGGCGAACTCAACGCAGAAGCAACCAAGCCCGTAGTAGTAATGAACCCTGCAACCAAAGCTGCATTCAAAGCCGCTGTTTATGCCGGAAGCTTTAACGCAGACCCCTTCGAGGGACTTGACGTTATTCTTACAAATGCGCTTCCTGCATACGCTTCCGCTTCCGAGAACGACGTATACGCTATCGTCGGCGACTTCGGATTTGGTGCGCTTGCTAACTTCCCTAACGGCGACGCAATCGAGATCAAGATTGACGACAAGACCGATATGGCAAAAGACCTTGTGAAGATTCTTGGCCGTGAGTATGTTGCGGTAGCTCCTATCGCAAACAGAGCTTTCGTCAATATCACAAAGCCTGCAAGCGTGTAAGGGGGTAAGGACTATGGCAAAAGGTTTAATTAAAGTGGGCTTTATCGACAAGAACACGGGCGTATATCACGCACAGGGAAGAACCGTAGAGTTTAACGACGTTAGACTCAAAGAGTTAATCGCTCTGGGATATGTTGAGAGTCGGGTAGCACCCGAGGAAACCCCCGAGGTTAAGCCCGAGCCGAAGCCCAAAAAGACCACAAAGAAGAAATGATAAAAGGGGGCAAGTTATGACTCTGTTAGAAAAAGTAAAACTTGCCCTTCGCATTTCCCATAACCTTCTTGATAGCGAAATTGCAGACGTGATCGCTTCGGCAAGGCAGGAACTTGTCAGAGCCGGAGTATCCGAAGATATCGCTAACGGAGATATGGAACTTGTGGAGACGGCAATAAAGACTTATGCGCTTGAATACTACGCAAGCGACACAAAGGAAGCAGAGAGGTATTCTAATTCCTTTAAATACCAACTCGATTGTTTGAGGAAGTCAACATTTACCGAAGGAGACTAATATAATGTTTGACGATAAAATCATACTTATAGCGGAAACTGATACGGTAAACGAGTACGGCGACACGGTAACAACCGAGACGGAGCGAACCATTTTTGCACAGTTTAAATCTATCAGCCAAAGCGAGTTTTACCAGGCACAAGCGGTAGGACTTAAGCCCGAGGTAAAGTTTGTTATATCCGACTTTGCCGATTACCAGGGCGAAAAGAAGCTGAAATACACGCCTTTTGGCGGCACAGAAGAGGTTTACACCGTGCTACGAACATTTAGAACACGTTATAACCTTGAAATCGTATGCAAGCGAGGTATTGAATGAGCGTACCCAAATCGGTTGTAAAAGTGAAGAAGAACGGCGTTGAGTATACGAGTAATGTTGATGCGTGTCAATATTACTTGTATGAACTTAACCGAGCCGCATTAAGAGACGTGGCGAAATTCGTTAAAGCGGAGTTTCGCAAGCGATATTACGAGGTATTCGGAAAGCACACGGGAGACGGCGGCAAGGCGATAAGCTATAAGGTCTTTTCCGGGAAATCAACCACGGCACCGAGGGTACAAATAGGACTTAAGCAAGGTAAGGTTAAAGGCTTCTATTCCTTGTTCCAGGAATTTGGAAGTAGTAAAACCACGAGACTTGGGCTATTAACTGATTCTGTCGAAAGCAATGTGGCACAAATAATCGAAATTGAGTCTAAATACTTAAGCGGGCTCGAAGACGAAGCAAAGGCACTTTCGATGATTGATGAAAAGGACTACGAGGACGATGAGTAGAACAAACGACCTAAAGAAGCTAATACAGACAAAGTTAAAGACCCTTGCTACAAATGTCTATTATGAGATTGCGGCGGATAACGCCCTATACCCCCACGTTGTATTCACGTTTGATTCTATTGACCTTGGGGACCTATCCAGGGAAGATTATATGTTAAATGTGGACGTGTGGGACAAGGGCAAATCTACCACGGCAATAGATGATTTATGCGACAGCATAGAAAACTTATTGCAGGCGGAGAACCTTCCACAGGCTCACATACTCCCGACGTTTTATTTAGTAGACCGTCGGAACGTACCCGATGAAGATAAAGCTATCAAACATCGTGTTATACGATTTCAAATCCAAAACTATGAGAGGTAAATAAGTTATGGCAATTCAGAAGATCATCGGAACGGGAGCTGTTGCGGCTTCCGATTTCAAGGAAGTGTCGTGGGTAGGATTGACCAAAGGCGGAAACGCTGTAACAATCAAACTTCACAATGCTATCAATATGGGTAACCTTGATTGGACTTTTGCCGAGAAGAACGACGTTGTTCCTTCTATCGAGTTTACCGCTTGCTACGACAACACCGATGCGGCTTCCGATTCAACCCTCGAACCCTTCGAGATTGAGATTAACGGAACCGTAACAGCCGGAGCAAGTGAGATTATTCTCGGGGCAGGTAAGTTCTATATCAACGGAAGCCTTGTAGCACTTACAAGGGGCGGCGGACAGTTTACCGTCGAGCGTGAGTATCGTGAGATTAACGCCGATGGAGACCGTGGAGCGGTTAAGGGTAGAGTAGTAATGGAGTCTTCCAGACCTAAACTTACTATGAACGTCCTTACAATGCTTACCGCTGTAACGAGTCTCTATAGCTCGGTTGAAGTATCAGCATAACGGAATGAGAGTGCAGAATCGGAGAAATCCTTTTCTGCACTCTTTTTTTATTTATAGGAGATTAAAAAAATGAGAAATTTACAGACGCAGGATATATTCGCATTCGTGCGATTGATTGATGAAGTCGGGATTAAGGACGAGATCAAGACCTTAATTATGTCAAAGGACAGTATCGGAGAGATAACGCAGGAGTCCTTCGGCTACGATATGGTCTTTACAATAGTCAGCGGAGCTTCAAAGAAGAATGCAGAAGAAGCCCTTTACGAGTTCTTTTCGGGGATTATGGAGTGTAGCCCCGAAGAGATCAGGACAATGGAACCCACCGAGTTTATCGAAAAGGCTATCGAATGCGCTGATATAGAGAAGTGGAAGAATTTTTTCGGCTCGGTTGCCAAATTGATGAAGTAAAACTAATTGATTTGGTATTAAGACGATATCACACGCTTGACGCTCTAAAGGTGTTAGACGTGGGGCAGACTCTAAAACTTCTGACAATGGCGGTAGAAGAGGAAGCCAAAGAGAAGTATAGGCAAGAGTGGACGGCTCTTTTACCTTGTATGGTATTTGCTAATCATTATATGACGTTTGAACAGTATTACGAGACCGTCACGGGTCAGAATGTGGATATAAGACCCGCCGAAGAGATAATGGCAGAAATAGACAGGAAACACGCAGAAGTACACGGAGAGAAGTAAACAATGGCATTAGAAATATTTAAACTTGTCGGTTCGGTATTCGTTGATACTGACAAAGCCAACGACTCTTTACAAAAAGTAGATAAGAATGCCGGTAAGGTTGCGGAAGGCTTTTCAAAGGCAGGCAAGGTTGCCGCAGGTGTAGGCGTGGCAATCGGTACGGCAATCGTGGGTGCAGGTACGGCGATAGTCGGAATGGCTAACGATACCGCTTCTATGGCGGACGAGATAGACAAGGCTTCTATCCGTATGGGCATAAGTGCGGAACAATACCAGGAATTAGCCTACGCCGCAGGACAATGCGGTGTTGAAATGTCCACTATGGAAGGAGCGGCAAAGAAGCTCGAAGGCACGGGGCTAAACTTTGACGACGCTATCAATTCGATAATGGAGTTAGAGACCGCAGAGGAAAGAAGCGCCGCCGCCGCTGACTTATTCGGCGAGAAGTTGGCTTATCAGTTATCGCCCTTGATCGAGCAATCCGGGGAAGACTTCAACGGCTTAAGACAGAGAGCGGAAGACCTTGGCTTGGTAATGAGTAATGAAGCGGTAACAGCAGGTGTTGCTTATGGCGATATGTCCGCAGATGTTCAGAAGGTATTCGAGACTCTTAAAACCAAAATAGGGTCGGCGGTACTTCCGATTCTTACGAAACTTGCTGAAAAAATGGTCGAGTTTATGCCGACTATTCAAGCCATTTTTGACAAGATAGGACCGTTGGCGGCAGATTTTATCGACAAACTGTTGCCCCCTCTTATGGACGTAGCGGAAGAAGTCCTTCCTATGGTGGCACAGGCAGCAAGCGACCTTTTGCCGAGCTTGGCGGAGATAGCGCAGGAAATCATACCCGTGATCGTGAACTTGGTTCGGGAACTTCTGCCGGTTATTATCCAGGTAGTAAGCGATATAATGCCCGTCTTGATAACCCTAATAAAACGACTTACTCCCATTTTGGCACAGATATTGGAGTTTTTAACCCCGATTTTGGAAATGGTTATGGAGCTGATAAGCCCACTCCTTGACCTGGTAATGACCATTTTAAACCCTATCTTGGATTTGATAACGGCTCTTCTTGAACCCTTATTAACCTTATTCGGGGATATTTTGACTCCGATATTCGGCATTATCCAGGCATTGTTGGGACCGTTGACAAGTCTATTAGGGTCAATCCTTGAACCTATCTGCAAGTTGTTAGAGATTCTTTTGCAACCCTTGATTAAGTTGTTAGATTTAATCCTTCCGCCTATTTTCAGTTTGGTAGAGAAGTTCCTTAATTGGGCGAGTCCCTACCTTGAAGGCTTCTTTACCTTCCTTGGCGACGCTATCACCAAAATGATTAATTGGTTCGGCGAAGGTGGGCTTACAAAGGCATTTAGGAAGTTCGGCGACTTCTTCAAGAATTTATGGAATGGCATTACAAATGCCTTTAAGACGGCTATAAACTTCATTATCAAGGGCATAAACAAGTTTATCGAAGGCTTGAACAAACTTAAACCCCCGAAGTGGCTTACAGACCTAACGGGAATGACGGGTGTTAATTTAGCGACTATTCCCTTGTTAGCTAACGGCGGCGATATTGAGCAGGCAGGTAGAGTTATCGTCGGAGAGCGTGGACCGGAGATGTTAGACCTTCCCAGAGGGGCAAGGGTAACGCCTTTAGATAACGCAGCCTTCGACTTTGACAGACTCACAGAAGCATTTATAACCGCTTTGAGAGTGGTTGCTCCCGAACTTGCTACCAACGTGGTAGTAGACGAAGACAGAGATTCACTTGTCAGAGTAATGGTGCAGGAGAACAGAAACGCCAAAAGAATGACGGGAAGGGGGTTGTTTGAAGTATGAGTTACGAAGGCTACAGAATAAAAATCGGCGACACGATCATATCGAACAACCTTATCCAGAAGGGAACGTATTCCTTTAAGAAGTCAAAGAGAATGGCGGCGGATTGGAACGACGCTGTTATGACTCAACATCAAAGCCTTATGACACGCCGCAAGGTTTTAATCTCCTTTTCATTAAGGGAGAGAGACCTTGCGGAGCAGGAGTCCATAAAGGAACTTTTTGAAACCGAAGAGGATATAAGCGTTAAGTATTGGGACGACTACGACTGCGTTTACAGAGTGGGTACATTCTTTATGGAAGCGCCGGAGATTCAGCACCGCAACACAGTAGGCGGTATCAATTATTCGTCAACACCGATTAAACTAACGGAGTATTAAGGATGATAAACGTATCTGATGAAACGAAAGTCGCTTGGGCGGCGGGTACGATAGACAAAGATATAAAGATAACCGTTGGCGGTGTCGTGATCGGGGCGGATAGGATAGTTGAGAACAGTTTTTCTTTTAACGAATCCATTATGGCTTCGGATAGCTTGGAGTTTGTCGGGTGCATTGCAAAGAGTTGTTCTTTCCAGAGCGACGCATTTAACAATGTAAACCTAAAGGGTAGGACTTGTTCGGTACAGATTCGGGCAGGTCTTACCGAGTGGCTAACAGTATTCACGGGCATAATCGAAGAGTCAAAGAAAAAAGGCTCGAAGGGGATTAAAGATATAGTCGCCTATGACACGTTTTACAGATTATCCCAAATTGACGCTACGGAGTGGTGGAACAGTTTACCCCCTACAACGCTTATAAGCGCCTTTAACAAGTTTATGACCGACTTTAGCATAGTTTATAACCCTTCGGCTATATCCTTCGTTAATTCGGCTATTAGGTGCTTTGGTGGGTCGATAAGACAAGCCAAAAAGCTGACGGCGTTACAGTTTTTGCAAGCGGTCTGTCAGATAAACGGGTGTGTCGGGTATACGGACGGGCTCGGAAGGTTTGGCGTTAAGTATATTGACGCTATCGCACAACAGAGGTTATATCCGGCAGATTCTTTATTCCCTTCCGACTTTATCTATCCGTCAAACTACGACGGCGGAAGCGTTGGGGAGTCTACTGTTATTCCATACTATCAGACCTTGGAATACGAGGACTATTCCATTAAGCAGATAGACAAGGTTACACTTCGAAATAAGTCGGAAGATATAGGCGTATCTTATCCCTATTCGGGAAGCAATAACTATATTATCCAGGGAAATATCTTCGCCTTCGACCAAAGCGGCACGGATTTAATAGATATCGCCGAGAGAATCTACAACGTAGTCAAGAACGCCAACTTCAGACCGTTTAACGGTAAGCAAATGGCTTTCCCGTGGTTGGAGTGCGGCGACAAGGTAACCTACTACGATATAAACGACAACGGTGATACTGTCGAGGTCGGGTTTATCATTATGAGCCGCAAAATGAACGGCGATCAAATGATGTGGGACTCTTATTCGGCAGAAGGCGAGCAGGACCAGAGAATCTTTATCACGGATTTGCAGGCACAGATAAACGACTTGCAAGACCAAATCGACGACTTATCGGGCGACACGCCTAACGGTAGTTTATACGGTATGGTCACGGTGGAATACACTCAACCGATAGAAGCACCGACTATTGGCGGTATTGAAGAATCAATAAGCGGAATAGCGACAGAGGTTTAAATATGGCTTGGCAGATAACAAATATATCTTGGGGTAGCGGTTACAACTATATAACTGTCGCAGGGTGGCAGAACATAGCCGAGTTAATCGGCGGCGAAGTTAAGAGCGCGCAAGATTGGGGAATGACTTCTGTTAGCGGCTTATATGATGATTCGCCGCAACCAACGATTGATAATTTAGCCGTGTATGTTCCCGATGGTGCAAATTACGGAATAATTGCTTTCGGCGGTGGCGGTACGGGTACATATTACCAGAATAACCGCCTTTACTTCGTGCCTATGGAGACGGGAGACGTTGCAGTAGCGGGCGAGTTTGCCTTTGGTATCAACAGACAAGCGACTACTGTTCGTGTATGGGCAGGAGACGGCTTTTCAATCGTCACATCATTAGCGAACGCACAGTATAGTCACGGCGGATTTGCTATTGATACCTTTGAGGATTCCGTCAACGGAAGAACGGTGTTAGGAATAGTCGGGACTTCAAATATGCAAAGTACGTCCGTATATAATGGCTTTGATTTGGAGTATGGCGGCGGCTTGGGTAATGCTCCCACAGGGGGTATCGTAGCGCAGAGCGATGGACGACTTTACTTTGAAGTGATAAGTCTTCCCCTTGTTGAAACTTCGGGTGGTCTTGTCTCAAAGGTACTGATAGCCGAGCATTTATACTCACGATTCTATGACTACGACACAAACGATAAGAACGTACTTGTTAATGGAATAGTGTTCAGCGAACTTCTTGAAAGGGGAATTTACTTCCCTACGGAGTAATTATGGGAATTTCAAACGATTGGCAAAACATAGACGAGATTTACTTTCAGCCCGTACCGTGTTCTATCCGTAACGGGTCTTGTTGGACGGAAGCAAGTGCCGAGAAAATCGCAGATGCGTTAAGCTGGGAAATAGTAAAATTCCCCGAAGAAATAACGACTATAGACTTTAGCGGTACGGCACAAGACGCAACCGCCATAACAATGATAAGACCCATTGATAATGACGAGCCTTACAATATCGGTATTTTCTTCGGAACTTTGTTTAGGGCGGGCGGATATGGTTATACTGGCGTTTACTGTTATGAGATTTCAACGGGGAATTTTGTAGAACTGTTAAGCTCTATACAGTTATATTCGTCTTATTTGCTTATGCGCCCGTCTTCAAATGGGTGCTTTTGCATTAAAGACCGACAGCCGAGAGCCATTCACTTTGACCGCTTCTATAACCCAAAGACGAACAAAGAGAAGTGGGGAATAGTCACGGGCGGCAGTTTTTTGGACTTATACACGGGGTTAGTTATAAGTTACTATAACAACATATATTATGTGAACGGAGCAAACTTCGGTGGCTTTGTAGCATTAAAGAAGTTTACCGCAATAGCTTCAAATGGCGTTTACAATGCCTTAACGCTTTATAAAGCATATATCGACTATTCGAACGTATCGAAGAATATCGAGCTTGACGGAAAGCGTTATTGCGGCGTTTCAGATACATACATACCCTTTTATTTACCATTAGCAGAGTAAAGGAGACAATATGGCATACACAAAGATAGTTTTTCAGAATAGCCCCTCAACGGCGACACCTTTGAACGCGGAAAATCTTAACCATATGGATGACCAGATAGCGTTAAATGACCAAAGGTTGACGGAGATTCAGACTTCATACGTTAAGAGTTTCAATGGGCGTAAGGGTGAAGTTGTTCCCGAGGATGGAGACTACAATATAGGTCAGATAGCCCCCTTAACGGGTGCGCAGGTCGGACAAGTCCCCGTGGTAGTAAATCACGGTACAGAGCAAGACCCCGAATTAGTCTTTGAAATGGGCGCAGGCGGTGGCGGTGGTCACTCAATCATAGACTCCGAGGGAAACACAATGCCGCAGGAAGATGCAATGCAATTCGCCGATTCCCACGTTAGTGATGACCTAACTAATGGAAAAACAATAGTCGAGAACATCAAAGAACATACTACCAAGGCAGATTATGACAATGCCACAGAAGATGGTTTTCACGTTATTGATGACGGAAATGATGTGCCTATTGGTGAGATTGAAGAAGATTATGTTGAGGTTACGGCTAACGGAGTAAAGACCTACGGACAATTATTCAATGAACTGTATGAGGAGATTGATGCAACAAAGATAAATGCAGGGACATATTTATTTTTTGCCGATAGTATATGGAAATTAGAAGTACCAACGAGCAATGTGCTCTATTTCCATAGAGAGTTTCAAGCAAGTGCAAGTAACATTTATGCAGGATATATTATGTTGTCATCCGCATCAGAAATGTGGTCTTGGGAAATCAAGACAACAGGAAACACTACCACTACTGCCACATCTGACAAACCCTCCGACGGCACAGTAATCTCCCTCCACTATGGCACATCAAGCGGTATCGTAGAACTTAACACTGACGCAAGGCATTGTATGATGTCTGACGGACAGAGTGTTGAAAGTGCGATTGTTCCAAGTGGATATAGCACAGACGGATTAACATTTACCGATTGCACATTGGTAAATGGTGGGTATTTTAAAATAGGGAAAATGGTGGTGCTTAACATACGAGTAAAAGTAACCGCTTCAAGTAGTGTTACAAAGGCGTATATAGATTTGCCAAATAAAATAACGCCGTCAACTACGTTAATAGGATTAACCGCCCAACAATCAACAGACGATTTACCACCTATTTTTTCAGTTATATCAATCGGAAAAATATTCATGAAAAATACAACAGATAACAAGGACTATGTTATCAGTGGAGCATGGCTTGCATAATTAAAGGAGCAAATCAAATGAGTATAAAATTAAATAAAAATGGAAAAACATACGAGGGTGGGTTTATTCCGAAGAACTATCCTGCAAGTAATATCAAAATGGCTAATGGGGAGAGCGTGGAAGATACATTTGATGGTCATTTTAGTTCATTAGCACCTGCAACTCCAAATATTACTATATCGGGGCTATATAATGGATATTCAAGAAGCGGATATTTGCATAATTTAGCAGGCGTGTTCACTACAAACGCAAATATATCAAGTGCGGTGAGTCTTATAACTGGACCTACGGACTATATGTCTAATAAGGTTATCGCATTAGATTTAATTGGTTCAGACGGAAATATATATCCTTTTGGATTCTCAAAAGCATTAGGATTGTATTGTGATAAACCAATACCTTCTGGTGTCACATTTAAGTTTAATTTTAGTTGGTATTATAAGCTTTAACTTGTGATTTACAAAGTAACAAGACTTATTCGTGGGTTTAAATCAATCCATAGTGGCGGAATAGAAAGGGGAATATATGAAACAATCTGATTTTATAAACACGCTGATTCAGATTCACGATTTGCCGAATCTGTATAACAACAAGTTTCCGAAGAACTTGGGATACTATGACGGAAAGAACTACTCTTATGATTGTTGGAATATGATCAAGATAGTTTTGAGTGGTTACAAGCCCACGCCGATAAAGGGATATTACTTCCCACCCTCTAAACTGATTACGGGAGACGTTGACGGAAAGACCTTGCTCAATATGTGTCATAGTCGGTCAAGGGACTTTTCCAGACTTAAGCAGGCAGGCACTTACCTTTACTTGGCTACAGACCCCCACGCTGGAATCTATGTGGGCGACTTTGAGTATTTCGGCAAGATTTATAACGTAATCGAGTGTACCAAAAACAAGCCCTTTAACGCAGACGGAGTAACCTATACTTACGTTGACGATAGGGGCAGGCGTTTAAGGTACAAAGGCGGTGTACAGAGCTTATCTTGGAGTGAGTACGGACTATTCCCTGCGACTTGGCTTGAATACGATAAAGAGCCGAGTCCTTTACCCGATAATAAGGTTTACACGCTTGATGATTTCAGAGCAGACGTTAGAAAGATATTAGGCGTACAAACCAACATAGAAGCGTTTAACCGCACTATCACTATATCGACTGTATGGAATAAGCACAACGACCTTGTAACACCGCTTGAAAAGTATTTCAAGGCTTTGGGATACTACAGTGGCGAGGTTGAAGCCGAGAACGGAAAAAGGGCTGACTTCGGTGGCGGTATGAAAGAAGCGACAAGACGCTACCAGAAATATGTAGTCGGTTCAAGTGATCGTAATTGTGACGGAGTGCTGACGAAACGTGCGCAGACTTGGAGAAAACTATTATTAGGGTAAAGGGGAAGAATAATGTTTACTGAAGGCTTAAAGAATGTTATCTATTGGTTGGCTTTGTTAGGTGTACCCGGGGTGTTTACAATGGTCGTGCTTATGTTTAAAACATTAATGCGAGCAATGGAAAACGTCACGATCTTGCAGAAGGCACAAAAGGCACAGATGAGAAGCCAACTACTCCGGCAGTACGAAGGCTATATGGCACAAGGCTATATAGAACAGATCTATTTAGATGATTGGATGAATCAATACGACGCTTACCACCATTTAGTCGGGGCTAATGCCGTTCTGGACGCAAGAAGGGAAGATTTGATACACCTTCCCAACCATAAGGTAGGTTAATTCAGCGGTTAATGTGTGCCCTTCAACTATATAACACGAAAGGAGATTCTCTCCGCCGCTGATTTAATAACAACTTAATATTGGGGCAGAAATGCCCCTTTGAAAAATGGAAGGAGTGGGAATTATGATTAGTAACAAAGCCTATGATATTTTGAACATAATAGCAAAAATCGTGGCACCGTCAATAACTTTTATTTCTGCGGTGCTTTCAATCTGGAACGTACCATACACCGCCGAGATCACGGCGACACTCGGAGCGTTTGACGTGTTTATCGGTGGTTTGGTCGTTGTTTTAAAAGCCAAATATGACAAGAAAAATCCTTAACTATTCGGGTAGTCCTTCGGGGCTACCCTTATTTTTTTGAAAAATTTTTATTTTTTTTGCATATAGGTATTGACTTATATATTATATAGGTATATACTTATATCAGAAACAAGGAAAACAACACACCGAAAGGAGATACAAATTATGTACGAAGTAGTAAAGACAGTTAAGGGTTACGATATTTACAGAATGAAAGGCTCTCGTTGTGCTTATCACGTCAACATCAGAGAGGGCAAGGGCTTTAAAGAGTTTCTCACTTTCAAGACCATTAAAGCCGCTACCGAGTTTATCGAAAAAACCTTATAATCATTAAGCCGAGGGCGGCGGCTAAACCGCCCGGAAAGGAATTGATATGATTACAATAAGAATTTATTATAAGTACGCAGTAAAGGATAGTTTTTTTGAGGAAGTATACGAGCATTTAACGGAAGACCAGGCTAACAAAATTAAAAACCGATTTAATGATGAAATGAAAAACGGCGGTTATGTTGCAATGCAAATTATTACAGAAAAGGAGATTTAATATGGTAAGCGAAGCGCAGGCAAGAGCCACGAAGAAGTACGAAGCGGAGAACGTTGTTAGGATTTCCCTTAAGCTGAACAGAAACACTGATGCAGATATATTAAAGGCGTTGGAAGAGTCCGAGAATAAGCAAGGGCTGATTAAGGAGAGCATAAGGGCGTACATAAAGTAAAATGTGTCACGAAATTTGTCACGAAAAAGTGAAACTGGCGTAAAATCAAGAGTTATAAGCCCCAAAACGATGGGTTCGACTCCCGTCACCCCGATTAAAAGAGAAAAGCCGTAATTCCGAGGAAAGCGAGAAACTCCAAGGGATTGCGGCTTATTTCTTTACCCTAAAATGTTAGCATAATTCAAGTATTTTAGGTTATTTTTAAAAAAGAATTTGTCACGAATTTGTCACGAGATTATAGCGTAAATACTGTCTGAAATGGCTTTTGACATTTCCTCTTTTGACATACCTTGTCTGTAGGTGTTCTTCATTACATAATCGGTGCGCCACCCTGCATCGTCCTGAATAGCCTTGTCAACAAACCCTTGATAGTGAGTATAGCTTGCGAAGAAGTGGCGGAGCTGATGAAAAGTAAACGGAGTTATCCCAAGTTCCTTTTGACACTTCTGTAAGTTCCTTGTGATGATGTGCGGCGACCCTTCATAGATAAAGCCCTGCTGCCGTATTCTATCTGCGATATCTTCTGGAATTATGATAGACCGCTCGGAGTCTGTCGTTTTCGGCTTTTTTATGACATACCCACTTTGCCCCCGGACCTTTGCTTTGTTGATCGTGAGCGTTGTGTCCTTAAGGTCAAAGATAGTAAGACCGCAGACTTCCGAAAGCCTTAAGCCCCTAACCCCTAAAAATATAGGCACGAAGAAGCGAGTATCTTTGAAGTAATTAAGAATAAGGCTTACTTCCCCAGGTGTGGGGATATACTTCTCTATCTTGTCCTTTTGTGGGTACTGTATGCCCTTGATCTCATTACCGAAGAAGTCCAGAACGGTAGTCAGGAACATACCGAAGTTTCGAGTAGTCTTCGGCGACCTTCCAAGCGAATAGTCGTTAATCTCCGCTTGAATCATTGCTTTAGTTATATCGGTTATGTATCTTTTGCCGAGAGTGGGGCTAATTTGACAAATAAGCGACTTATAAGCCTTTATGGTAGTTATACTTAACACGTTGCTTTTTGCGTCTAAATAAGCCCCACAAGCGCCTACAAGGGTATATTTAGTTATAGGTTTCTCTATTGCCTTGCTAATTAAGGCCAAGGCTTCCGTTTTGGTCGGCTTATGATCTACTGTCAGAGAGTAAGTCGTGCCTTTTTCGGTCTGTCTTATCCGATAGTGACCGGAAGGTAGTTTCGTTATGTTCATTTCTTCTGCCCTCCTAACTTCAACGCATATTCAAGAAGCCTATTCTTTTGCGACTCGGTACTGCCGCAGGCTCTCAAATTGATTATCAGTGAGTATTCATCATCCGACAAATCAATCGGATGTTTTCCACCTCCGAGATCATTCCATTTTTTCTCAAATTCTGTTGCAGTTTCAAAGGTCTGATAAGGTGAGAAATCATCTTCTAATAATTCCGATTTTTTAATTCCAAAAATTGTAGACATAGATTCTATCATATCCATTTTAGGTTCTGTTCGTCCACATTCCCATGAAGAGATGGTCTTATTAGATACGTTTAACTTTTCTGCAAGCTCACTCTGTTCCATATTTAAGGCTTTTCTCATTCTTTTTATGTTATTTCCTATGTTCATAAAATCACCTTCTTTCCAGATTCATTATATATCACACAAACAAAAAAATCTATAATACATAGATTTTAATGTTGACAATCTACAAAACATAGATTATATTATAGGAGTGTTCTACAAAACATAGATTGTGAAAGGAGGTAGCCACAAAATATGGCATTAACTTTGAGACAGTGGCGAAGAGCCAAAGAAATCACACAAAAAGAAATGGCTGATAAGTTAGTCATTCATGTGAACACTTATCAGAACTGGGAAGAATCACCCGACAAGATAAGCGTTTCAAATGCTGTCAAGATTGCTGACATTCTTGGAGTAAGTATTGATGATATTGATTTCAGAAAGGAGGTAAACATTTGAACGAATTAGTCACATTAAGAAAAGACGAAGCGGTAACAACAAGCCTACTGATAGCGGATATGTTCCATAAATCACACGCTCATGTATTAAGGGACATCGAAAATCTTGATTGTAGCCCCGAATTTACTAAATCCAATTTTGGATTGAGTAAGTATAAGGACACAACCGGCAAGTACAACCCAATGTATTACATCACAAAAGACGGTTTTACTTTTTTAGTAATGGGGTACAGAGGGAAGAAGGCAGCAGAGTTTAAAGAAGCGTATATTTCCGCTTTTAACAAAATGGAAACCGTACTTCGTGAAAAGTCAACTTCCGTATGGCTTGAAGCAAGGAAGAGGGGACAGATAACCCGAAAAGCCGAGACGGACGTTATCAAGGAGTTAGTGGAGTACGCCAAAGCACAAGGGAGCACACACGCAGATATGCTTTATATGACTTATTCAAAGTTAGCGAATACCTTGTGCGGTATTAAGAGCCGAGATCAGGCGACCTCTTCACAGCTTCACGACTTATCAATCTTTGAAAATCTTATCTTGTCTATGATTCGCTCCGGCATAGAAGCGAATATGGACTATAAGCAGATTTACAAGGAATGTAAGGCAAGATGTAACGCCGCCCAGCAGATAGCAATGATAGGGGGTTAAACAATGCCAAAAGTAGATTATGACAAACCAAAGAAACTTCACGAGCATTTCTGTGATTTAGTTCGTGGAACAATGCGGCGGCAGAAGGTATCCCAAACGGAGTTAGCCGAGTATTTAGGTCTTACTTATTCGTCTATATCGCTCCGTTTGAACGGATACCAGGATTGGAAACTATTAGAGGTGTTTAAGACAATGGAATACCTCGAATTGAAAGGAGAGGATGTTTTTGTTTAAGCGATTTAGAGTATTCCACAGGAAAAACGGGTTAGAAGAAAAGTTCTTCCGCTCTATGAGAGAACTTCTTAATCAGACCGACTTTGACGAACAGAAGGAGACGGACGAGAGCCTTTTAACTAAAGCCTTGTTTGAGTATATGGTTTCAAAGGGAATCCACCTTCCGGAACTCTTCCCTATGGCTTCGACTATCGGGGATCTGGAAGTTATTTACAAGTTCGGCTATTCAGCGATCATCAATGACGGAAAGCTAATCGGCTTCCGCAAAGAAAAAGCCCTCTAATGTTGGCGCATTAGAAGGCACACATAAAAGTTTATCTGAAAGGAACTAGTATGTTGACAACTATTATATCAAGATTCGGGGGTATTCGTAAAGTGAAAGATTTTGACTTAAGCGATTTTATCTGCATTATCGGTCTTTTTGCCGTGTCAATCGGAATGGCGGCTATCTATGTATTTATCCTGCACCCCGAAGACAACCCCACATTAACAAGTTATCCGCTTAAAGTCGAAGCGGTGGAAGTTCGAGAAGTCGAAGATATTCCAGAAGCCAAACCCCCGGTCCTTACCGACGAGGAAATCTTGGCTATGGTTGTTATGGCAGAAGCAGGCAATCAAGATATGCTCGGCAAGGTTGCGGTGGCTTCCGTAGTCCTTAACAGAGTGGACTACTACGGAACGACAGTAGAACAAGTGGTAAACGAACCTAATCAGTTCGCATATCCCTACTATGGGACCGTATCGGAAGATTGCTACAGAGCGGTAGAGATAGCGCAGGCGTCAAGAGACCTTTTCCCCGAAGATATGCTCTATTTCAGAGCCTTTAAGTATCACGACTTCGGGATACCTTACGAACAGATCGGAGATCATTACTTTTCATTACACGAAAGAGAGGAAGACAAATGAGCGTATTTGAGAAATTAAACAGTATCAACGTAAACGGACATACAGAACAGAAGAACGGACTTACCTACTTAAGTTGGGCGTGGGCTTGGGCAGAGATCAAGAAGGCTTTTCCCGATGCTATCTACACGATTTATGAGAACACCGACGGGTGGAACTACCACACAGACG
>Ga0256405_10003678_pt1 | contig 31045 bp, 28 predicted proteins | sample RumenRJG_02DNA_FD_189096 | JGI IMG/M metagenome (GOLD analysis project Ga0256405, IMG submission 189096) | Bovine rumen microbial communities from Lethbridge, Alberta, Canada - RJG_02 | ecosystem: Host-associated > Mammals > Digestive system > Stomach > Rumen | place: Canada: Alberta...
TAATGATAACATAGCTTGCTGTATCTGTCGGAAAGGAAGGTTAATATGACAGACAAGATCACAGCATTATATTGTCGTCTTTCACAGGACGATATGTTACAGGGTGAGAGCAACAGCATCACCAACCAGAAAGCTATCCTCAAAAAGTATGCGGAGGATAACGGTTTCAGCAATCCCGTGTTTTATGTAGATGGCGGAGTTTCGGGAACGACATTTGAACGTGACGGCTTCAAGGCTATGATGGCAGATGTTGAAGCAGGCAAAGTGGTAACAATCATCACCAAAGATTTGAGCAGACTCGGCAGAGACTACTTGAAAACCGGTGAGTACATTGAGATCATATTCCCTGACTATGATGTCCGCTATATCGCTATCAATGACGGCGTGGATACATTCAAATCCGAAAACGAGCTGATGGCATTCAAGAACATTTTTAATGACTGGTACGCCCGTGATACGAGTAAGAAGATCAGAGCCGTTTTCAAGGCTAAGGGGCAGTCGGGTAAGCCTTTATCTCTCCCGATTTACGGTTATAAAAAGTCCGAAGCTGACAAAAATTTGTGGCTCGTTGACGATGAAGCTGCTGAGGTTGTCCGAAGGATATTCAAGCTCTGCATTGAGGGCTACGGTCCGGTGCAGATTGCCCGCATTCTCACGCAGGAAGGTATCCCGACTCCTACAGCCTACGCTTTGTCACAGGGTAGGGATAACGGTCACAAGAACGCTAAGCTGCACCGCTGGAGCGGAAAAACCATCAGCCACATTCTTGACCGTCCTGAATACATCGGTCATACGGTCAACTTCAGAACACACAAGAAGTCCTACAAAAACAAGAAGACCGTGAGAAATCCACAGGAAGAATGGCTCATCTTTGAGAATACTCATGAGCCTATCGTAACTCAGCAGGAGTTTGATTTGGTGCAGGAGCTTCGCAAGAACAAGCGCCGTCCCACAAAACATGAGGAAGTCAATCCATTTTCGGGTATGGTCTACTGTGCTGACTGCGGAAAGAAGATGTATCTGTGCCGAGCGACAAGTCTGACCGCCGATCAGGAGCATTTGAAGTGTTCCACATATTCCTCAGACAAGGACGCTTGTTCCGCGCACTTCATCAGAACTGTTGTACTGAATGAGATCGTGTTGAACGAGCTAAACAAACTGCTTGTCAGGGTTAAAGAGCATGAGGACGAGTTTGTGCAGGCGGCTATGGACAATTCCGTTCAGAAGCAGTCCTCGGAACTTACAAAAGCAAAGAAAGCCCTAAAACAAGCTGAAAAGCGTATCATTGAGCTTGACAGACTGTTTACAAGGCTTTATGAGGATAATGTTTCAGGAAAAATCTCCGATGAGCGATTTACTGTTATGTCATCAGGCTATGAGGATGAGCAGAAGAAACTAAAGGCAAGCGTTACAGAGCTTACTGCCTATATCGAAACCGCCGAACAGAAGTCCGCCGATGTGACCGCATTCATCAGCGTGGTGCAGAAGTATGAGCGTATCACGGAGCTTACTCCTGAGATCATGCATGAGCTTATCGAAAAAATCGTTGTTCATGCTCCTGATAAGAGCAGCGGTCACCGCACACAGCAGATCGACATTTATTATCGCTTCGATGTCGCAGTATCGACTGCGGTCGCTGACAGTATGAAGTACGACAAAAAGAGAAAGGTTGCGTAACCAAGGCAGTTACGCAACCTCATCTTAAAATCTTAAATACTTCTTTATCAGCGCTCCTCTTTGTTTGCAGTCCCTTTTTTAGTTTATTGAATGTTTTGCTCGTAATTATCGCTTTCAGGTACGCCGCAAAGCTTTTCACCTGCCTTGCTTATACGCCAGCCATTCTCTGTATTTGTAATAATAAAATCTGTCTCAACAGTGTATTTATCTCCATCACCATAAAAGCCTGATCTATGGAGAATTGTAATAATATTTCCATTCTCGTCCGTCTCGACATTTACATTGTCCTCGTCCCAATCAAAGGTTCCCATACTATCATCATGAACAGATTTTTCGATATAGTATCCGTTATCTGTAGTGTACATAAATGTATCATAGTTAATGTCCTCTTCTTTATCGCACATACAGTTGTCAAGTATTACCTTTCCGAACTTTTCATCGAATATCTCATAGCAGCGCTTTTCGATATCAGCCCATGCAGGATATCTCGGGTCGGTAACACGATAGAACTCTCTCTGACGTTTAACACCATCAGATGATATTATTGTTTTTGTAATGACATTATTCTTGTCTACTTCAAGATTTCCTCCATGAAGGTCATTCGCAAAATCTCTGTATGCTCCTGTAAGCTCCTTTGCGATAGTGTCGGGATTCGTTTGGCTGTTATCAGAAGATACTTCGTAATACTTTTCTTCTGCCTTGCTGATACGCCAGCCGTTTTCTGTTTTTACAATAGTAAATCTTGTTTCATAAACATGATCAGGGTCAACATCTAAATCAATATGGCTTCGTGTAGTGATTATATTGCCGTTCTCATCAAACTCGCCCTTAACTTCGTCATCTAACCACTTGTACAGCCTGTCGCTTGTGTCGCAGGTCTCTGTATTAACATAATATCCGTCATCTGTTGTAAATATCAGAGTCGTGTAGTCCATATCCTCTTCTCTTGCGCAACCACAAGCATCAAGTACGATTTTTGCAAGTTCCGCATCACATACCTCATAGCATCGTTTTTCAAGATCTGCCCATGTCGGATATCTCGGGTCAATAACGCGATAAAAGTCCCTCGTTATCTCGTCGCCGCCGTAAGAAGTTATTGTCTTGGTAACAACAGCCGACTTGTCTACTTCAAGAGTTCTTCCGTGAATATCAAATAAACACTCCATCCAATCGTCTGTAAGCTCTTTTGCGATAGTGTCGGCATCATCTTCCTCAGCTATCTCCGTTAACTCCTCCGTCACTGCCTCGGTAGTTACAGATATACTTTCTTCCACCTCAGCTGACGGCGACTGACCGTTGCGGCTTATGAAGTACATACTGCTGCCTATTCCACCTGTGAGAAGAATCGCCGCTGCTGCCACACTTACGCCCTTATACCACTTTGGTCTGCGGTATTTCTCAACTCCCGATACGTCGATACTGTTATTTTCATTTTTTATATCAAACTTTCTTTTACTCATGGCGTACAGCCTCTCTTTCTGCTCGTCTTTGAGGACGGGATACTCTTTCGCGAGCCTGTCTGCTGTTTTGCTGTCGATGTCATTGAATATATCATCTGTTCTCATTGATATCCCTCCTCTGTGATACCTGCCTCGCTCAATAGTTCCCTGAGCTTTTTCCTTGACCTGCTTAGCCTTTTCTGCACCGCAATGTCGCTCAGTCCAACAAGCTCGGCTATCTTTTTTGTTTTCATTCCGTAGTAATAAAAGTAAACAATGATAGATGAATCCGGCTCACCCAAACTTTTCACGCAGTCGAATACTGACTCACGCAAAGCAGAAAGCTCCGCAGACTCATCGACCCTGATATCAGATGAAAGCTCACCTATGCTCTCCGACTCAATAGATACCGTCGTATCATTTTTGTGAGAAAGCCGTCTGAAATAGCTTACCGCAGTACGCTTTGCAATTGTCCCTATCAAGCCTTTCAGGTCACCGTCCGTATCTGTATGACATTCAAGATATCGGAATACCGCTGCAAATGTATCACTCAGACACTCGTCCGTGTCCTCGCTTGTGCCGCAGCCTTTCAGCTTATTCGCACATATGGCGTAAACGTACCCGCAGTATTCATCAAACAGTGCCCGTCTGCCTGCTTCAGCCGACTGCTCCATTTTACAGCGCAGTTCTTTATCTGTCATCGTTTCACTCCTTTGAATGCATTCATACATTACACTCGCTTTACCATATATTTTTCTGACCAATTAAAATTGAGATATTTCAATAAACCACTCCCTTTTATTTTTGTTGCATATCGACATATTTATTTCCGAAAACTATTGATTTTACGTAAAATGTATGATATAATGTATATGCAAAGCTTTATTATGAGCATTTGCATATATTTTTTAAGGAGAGCGTTGTTTGAAAAATAATAACAGAACTGAGATAGCAGCGTAAACGGAAGGTTTGCGAATACTATCCAACCCAAACCTCCCGTTGTTCGGTCAACTATTTCAGGAGGAAAAAAATAATGAATAATAATGACTATATCATCCGTAAGGAAACAGAAAAAGACTACCGCGACGTTGAAAATCTTGCCCGTGAAGCATTCTGGAATCTCAGTATCCCGGGATGTTTCGAGCATTATTTCATACACATAATGCGTGACCACAAAGACTTTATCCCTGAGCTTGACTATGTTATCGAGCTTGACGGAAAAGTTATCGCTTCGGTCATGTACTGCAAAGCAAAACTCAAAGACGAAAACGGCAATGAAAAGCATATCGTCACAATGGGACCGCTTTGTGTGCATCCTGAGTATCAGCGCAGGGGCTATGGAAAGGCTCTGCTGGAGCACACTTTCAGAATAGCCGCTGATATGGGCTATGATACCGTAATCAATTTCGGCAACCCTGACAACTATGTTGCCCGCGGCTATAAAAGCTGCCGAAAATACAACGTATGCTTTGAAGGTGACTTCTTCCCTGCTGCATTGCTTGTAAAAGTACTGAAGGAAGATGCACTCGACGGCAGAAAGTGGTATTATTATCCGAGCGACGTTGACAAGCCTTGCGATGACGAGAAGGCTGTCGAGGAGTTTGACGCGCAGTTTCCGCCTAAAATAAAGGCATGGCAGCCAAGTCAGGAAGAGTTTTACATACACAGTCATTCTGTTATCGACCGCGAGTGATATCTATAAGGAATCAAGGTTTCTGACATTAAAAACGTCTCCGATAAACTATCGGGGACGTTTTTTGTTATGTAAATGGCATACTTTTATACACAGAAATTAACAAATGCACAAATTCGTATAGAGTTTATTATGCATTTTTCACTTTTTATGTAAACATTTTTTGGCATTTTTAAGAAACAGTTGAAAAGGTTACAAATAATGTGATATAATATTTATATATTATAATCCCAAGCTTAATGCATAAGCGCAACTCTTGACATTATTGCACCTTAATAAAGTTTTATTTTAGGGGGGACAAAATGAAACAAAACACCATGAAATTCCCGTCCAAAAAATATGGCAGGAAGCGTGATGAACGAAATGCAAGACATATGCGTTTGCTTATCATGCTTACAATGCTTGCAATAACCATGACAGCAGTTATCACAATGGTAAGTGCTCATTTATATACTGTCAAAACAAAGGAGTTCAGAATACAATCCTCGAAAGTGACCGCACAGATCGTCGCCGATACAATAAACGCAGACAGACTCGAAAAATGGCTCGCTTTCGGCACAGATCTTGAATATCAGCGCACTCAGGAAACATTTGAGAATATATTCAAAAATTCACCTGAACTAAAAAAGCTCTACATATTTCATATAACGACCGACGATACATATGTGATTTTTGATATAGACGGCAATGAAGACAAAGAATGTCCGCTGGGAACGAATTATAAGATCAGCGAAAATATGAAACCCTTGATACCTGATATGATATCAGGCGAAAAACTGGCTCCGATGGAAACTAAAAACTCCACTGTCTGGACTGTAAGTATCTATCAGCCGGTATTTAACAGCCAGAACCGATGCGTCGCTTATATCCGCGCAGATATTGATCTGATAGATATAAAAAAGTACGTTACCAACTTCACTACACGAATAGTATTCATATCGCTGCTTTTCCTCATAATCTGCACATATATAGGAACGCGAATGTCCATAGGTTACCACAAAGCCGACGATATGGAGATATTCATTGAACGTCAGAAACGCGACAAAATGCTCTTACGTGAGATCGTCGAAAGCTTTGCTATGGTAATCGATATGAAGGACACATACACCAACGGTCATTCAAGCCGCGTTGCAAAGTACACTGCCATGCTCACACGAGAGCTCGGCTACGATCAGGATACTATCGAAAAATACTACAGTATCGCCCTCATGCACGATATAGGTAAGGTCAGCATTCCCGACGAAGTACTCAATAAACCAGGAAAACTGACCGATGAAGAATATGAGATCATAAAATCCCACACTGAACGAGGATACGAAGTTCTGAAAAACATCAGTCTCATGCCTGAAGTAGCTATAGGCGCACGAGCTCACCATGAACGTCCCGACGGCAAAGGCTATCCGTTAGGACTAAAAGGCGATGAGATACCGCGTGTTGCTCAGATAATAGCAGTTGCGGACACCTTTGATGCCATGTATTCCGATAGACCTTACCGCAAGCGCATGAAATTTGAAAAAGCGGTAAGTATAATAAAAGAAGTATCGGGAACTCAGCTCACAGAAGATGTGGTAGATGCTTTTCTGCGTCTTGTAGAAAAAGGCAAATTCAGAGCACCTGACGACCACGGCGGCGGAAGTACCGACGACATCTCAAATATCCGCGGAAGCTGAGCTTCTGTACATTCCCGCACAACCGCTATATGTTCGTCAGCTAAAAATCGGCTTCAGTATTTACTGAAGCCGATAGAGACTGTCAAAAAACTATCGCGGAACGCCGAGGGCGGCGTTCCCTACAAATTATTATTACGTAGAATAGCCAAATTGTAGGGGCTGATGCCCACATCAGCCCGCAAATGTATATTAAAAAAAGACTTTTTCGACAAACTAAATCGGTTTCAGTATTTACTGAAGCCGATATATTTTTTCACACATTCACTCCCCTGTTATTTTTATTGTATCACATTATAAAGTCGAAATCAAGAAACATCGGCATTTCCGTGATAAAATAAAAAATATCCAAAAACAACTTAGTGTTTTTTCATTCATGATACGTCTAATAAGTAAGAATGCAACATCCGACACGAAAGGAGTCTCAACATGGATAACGGTGAAAGTAGCTACCGCCGTTTCCTTGCAGGTGATGACAGCGGAATGGTCGAATTAGTACGTGATTTCAAGGACGGTCTGATACTGTATCTGAGCAGTTATACCGATGATATCAACACAGCGGAGGACTTTGTGCAGGACACTTTTATAAAGCTTGCAGTGAAGAAGCCGCAGTTCAATGGTAAAAGCTCGTTCAAGACATGGCTTTATACTATCGGAAGAAATATAGCAGCCGATCACAAAAGGCGATTTTTCAGGCACAGGAAGGTTCCGCTCGATGACTGCGCTCCCCTTGCTGATGAAACCGACCTTGAAAACAGCTATCTTGTCAGCGAACAGAAGATCGCTCTGCACCATTCGCTTAGTCGGCTAAAAAAAGAGTATCAGCAAGTGCTGCACCTGTCATATTTCGAGGGATTCAGTAACGCTGAAACTGCTCAGATAATGGGCAAGACCGTAAAACAGGTGGAAAACCTCATGTACAATGCAAGGAAAGCGCTTAGGACACAACTTGAAAAGGAGGGCTTCAGCTATGAAAAGTTATGAAGAAATGGCAAGATATGTGCTTGAAGTCCGCGATAAACACGAGAAAAAACAGCAAAAACGAAAATTGTTCGTCAGAAGGTACGCTCCTCTGGCAGCAAGCTTTTGTGCATTTATTCTGGTTGGACTGGGAGTGTGGAAAAATCTTCCTTCTCCCGATAAAATACCGCCCGACAGTGTGATAACGACCACCGAAACTGTCACAACTGCTTCTGCATCAGGCATAAGCACTACCCTTGTCTCATCGACCTTAGTACGTACAGGATCTGTTCAGACATCTTCCGTCAGCAGTACTTCTGCAACGAACAATGTTACATCAAGATCAAGTACCCTTACTTCTGCTTTATCTACAAATATTCCTGCTTCCACACATCAGTCCGCAAACGCTCGCACGACTAATACTGTAAAAACGCAGATACACACAACATATACGACCTCAGATCAGCTGACTTCTCCTATTGAAACGACCACCCATTCTGTTACTGCATCGAGTATAGTTCACACAACAATTTCTGTCACACAGACTACCGTTACAACCACGTTAAGATCAAATTCTGGTGCAGGAACCAGACCATGGTCGGAATACAGTATTAATTACCGATATAATATCGCTCATGTCAGCGGTCTGAATGACAGATATCTGAGTTCAGGTGTGCCTGTAAGGGAATTCGAGATCGAAGGCTTTATTGCAGAAGCCGAAATGTCAGGTTATGACAGCGCTAACAATGAGTACCATACCTGTATCGCAGAGGCTTACCATATAAAAGATATGGACGAAAAAAAGGGTATTGCTATAAAGTTCCATGACGATAACGAGTATCATCTCTATTGCCGCGGTTAACTCAGCATATAAATTTCAAAAAGAACGAGAACACCTTCAACGCTGTATATAGCTGTGAAGTCCAGATCAAAGAATTGTTACACATCTTAAGGCGTTCCCTACAAATATGTTACGTAAAATAGCGAAATTGTAGGGGCGGCGTTCCGCCGCCCGTGTCACAAATCACATGAATTATGACTTTTTCGACAAGCTGAGGGCGCACATAAGTGTGCCCTTTTCTGTTGAACGCGACAAACTTCAACACTCTCCCAAGTATTCACAGAATGTTTACAAATTTAGCCGCACATTTCAATCCCTCTACTCGTTATGTATATAGAAAATGCACACCGTTGCATTCGCTCAGCTAATTTTTTCAAGGGAGGTATTTTTATGAAATTCACAAAGTTCATCGCAGCCGCAGCTGCACTGTGCCTTGCAGCACCTGCTGCCGTTTCGACTATGACATCAGCTCTTACACCACCGCCGCAAGGTGACGTTAACGGTGATTTTATCTTCAATCTCGCTGATATCGTAATGTTCCAGCGCTGGCTCAACGGCAAGGACAACAGTGTTATCATCAACTCAGGTGCTGACGCAAACGGTGACGGAAAATTCGACGTATTCGACCTTATTGCAATGAGAAAAAAACTCATAAGCTGTATCACAGATGCTCCTGTTCCAGATTTCAAGCCAAAGGCTCAGAATCTCTGTGCAGGTATAGCATCATCGCTTCCAAAAGCTGCTGATGCCGATGAAAAATTCATAAACAGCCAGACCAAATTCACTATCGATATGTTCAAGAAGACATATGCTGAGAATGAGGAGAAGAAAAATGCTCTCATCTCACCTTATTCTATAATGCAGGCTCTTGCCATGACCGCCAACGGTGCAAACGGCAATACTCTCAAGGAAATGGAGAATGTTCTCGGCGACGGCATGGAGATCAGTGAGCTGAATAAGTATCTGCTCAAACAGCGCTCAGACTCTATTAATACAAATCGCACAGAATACAGCAACAAATGGTCTATGAACACTGCCAACTCAATATGGGCAATAAATGACCCTGCTCGCATTGTAACGCGCCCAGAGTTCATACAGAAATGCGTGGACTATTTCGGTTCAGAGTACTACGTTGCTCCATTCGACGATACTACCCTCAATGACGTAAATAACTGGGTCAACGAAAAGACCAACAAGATGATACCCAAAATTCTTAATTATATAAGCGAATACGAGGTAATGTATCTCGTCAATGCAGTTGCATTCGAGGCTGAATGGCAGACTCCTTACGAAAAATACCAGATAAAGGACGGCACATTCACTTCCGCAAACGGCAAGGAACAAAAAGCCGATATGCTTTGCAGCATGGAAACATACATCGGTGACGAAAACACTGACGGTATAGTAAAGTCCTACAGCGGCGGAAAGTACGCTTTTGCAGCCCTTCTCCCCGATAAGGATACTGCCATTGACACATATATTGAAAACCTCACTCCCGAAAAGCTGAGCGCTCTCCTCAACAGCTATAAGGGAAAAAGTAAAATAATGGCAAACACAAAGCTCCCGAAATTCAAATACGAATACGAAAATGAGCTTAGTGACGAGCTCATAGCAATGGGTATGCCTACTGCTTTCTCTGATTCTGCCGACTTTACAAATATGTCTTCTATCGCAGACAAAAACCCAATATCCATAGGACGCGTGATACACAAGACGTTCATCGAGCTTGACGAGAACGGTACAAAGGCTGCGGCTGCAACATTGGTTGCGATGAAGGAAAACTCAGCTCCTTTCTTTGAAGAGATCAAGGACGTTGTATTTGACAGACCTTTCGTATACTGTATTTTTGATACGGAAACTTCACTCCCCGTCTTTATCGGAGCACTTAATTCACTCGAATAATTCCTTTCTTGGGCAGCACGACCATTGGTTGGTACACTGTTGCTTTAAGGTTAATTTAAGCATAAGATGATATAAATTAAGGCAACACCGCACAGAGATTGTGCTAAATATGCAAGCAGATTTAGTACAAAGTCGTTAAGCGGTCTTTGTGCGGTGTTGCCTTAACACCGTATGCCGCATCTGCACATCAGCGGCAAGAAAAAGACCTATTCCGCATGAACTTCATATCAATAAAGGTCATAGTTCATGTAAGGGGGACACTTCAGGGGAGCTTTTTATAAAAGTTCCCTCATTTTTTGCTTTGAAAAATTTTTAGTCAGTTTTTCTGACTTAACTATGATCCACTCTGCTTTTTCATCACATAACACAAAATGTTATAAACTACCTGTCACTCCTCCATTTTTCACGACAGATCTGACAAAAAAACGGAAAGTTATCTCCGTGTCTGTTGCTATTTTTTTTAATATATGTTATAATGTTATACGTAAGACTGCGGAGGAGGGTATTTCTATGTCATTTGATATAAACGAACAATATGATAAGATATACCGTTATTGCTTCCTGAAAGTCCGTCACAAGGAAACTGCCGAGGACATAACTCAGGAAACCTTTCTCCGTTACCTCGAACACCCCGACTACAAAAGCGTGGATAAAACATTACAGCTTTTATACACCATTGCAGGCAATCTCTGCACCGATGAGTTCAGAAGAAAAAAAGCCGCCGAATTATCCGAAACCGATGCCTCCGATGACGATATCGAGGACAGCGTTCTGTCAGGCTTTGAACTGAAACAGGCTCTGGAAAAGCTCTCGGACAGCGACAGGGAAATAATCCTGCTGCGGTATATAAATGAAGTTCCTGTAAATGTTATCGCAAAGATGCAGAATATCTCAAGGTTTGCACTTAACCGAAGGATAAACCGTATTCTCACCGCGCTGCATGAGTATATGGGAAAGGAGGAACTTACATGACCGATAAAGAGAAAAAAGAGCTGCTTGACGCTTTCGGCATACCCGAACCTGACAGAAAAGAAGAATTTGCCGAAGAGTTCAGGCTGCGCATGAGCCAAAAAGAAAAGAAACGCATATCTCCGATCGTTATGCGCATAACCGCCGCTGCTGCAATGCTGGCTGTGATAATCGGTATCTATGCGGCAATGCCCTCATCTCCGTCTGACCTTGATGTATCAGATAAGATAATTGGTACTACAACAACTGTGGCATACAATGACGAAAGCAATAACAAGCTTATAACAACTTCAGATACAAATAACAATACGATCAGAACGACTGCTCTTACAGCGTCAGTCCATGAAACTAACGTCACCAAAACAGCTGCAAACAATAAAGCTTCTGTCTCGGATGACAAGAATGACGTTTCACAGCACCGACTGACTTCTGCCGCAAAAACAGTCGCCACAGTTCAAAGGACGACCATTACCCACACTTCTCCCAAAAATGAAAAGCCTGCATCAGGTACAAATACAACTCGCATAACTCCAACCACTGCAAAACCAACTACTATAATAAGAAAAACTACCACCTCATATGCAGATAATGCCCCTGTCATTACAGACAAAACAGAAGAAGCTATGCCTGTAAACCCTCTTTACCGCGACATGACTGTTGCCCCTGATGTTATCTATACGATACACGGTGAAGTTGTCGATGCAAGACACTTATGGAATAATTCCTACAGCCCTGTAGCCGATGAGCCCGAAAAAGGATCTGACAGTGCTCCCAATAAAGCTGCCACCAATTTTGAACAAAAAATCAGAGAGATGTTTAATAATTCCTACACAGTAGTACTTGCAAAAATTGATAAAATAGTGTATACTTCTATAAATGGTATGCCATTTTCAGCCGAAAACATTTCAGTTCAGGAAGTTTTCAAGGGCAGTCTCAACTACAATGACATTATCACTGTTTATGTAAACGGCGGATATATGCCCGCAACTGAATACATGGAAAATCACGGATATATCCATATAGACGATCCGGAAAACGTCACCGTATACGACAACGGCGGCTGCAACGGCAAACAGGAAACAGGCGGAACTTACCTGTTCTTTATCAGCAATGACGATCCCGACATACCATACGGCGCCTTCTCACTTTCAGCAGACGGTGATGAAGCCGTTTTCAGAAAAAGACGAAACAAATATATATGCCTGTCAGACGAAAATATTAGCTTTAATGCTGATTTTTTCAACTGACCTAAATCCATCATAAGTTCTGCACAAAAGATAAAATAAAAAATTATTATAGTTTTTTTTAAATCCTTGTCACATTTTGCATTTCGGTTTCGTTATGTTTATATGGAACATTAAAACCATATATCAGAAAGGAAGATATCTATGAAATATCCAAAGCTGCTTAGCTTAGCGCTCGCGGCTACCATTTCAGCTTCAACAATTATCCCCTCATGTGCTTATGCACTTATAAGCGGAGATATCAACAATGACGGTGCTATCACATCCGAAGATCTTACTCTCCTCCAGGAATACGTTCTCGGAAAAAGTGGATTCACAAAGGATCAGGCAGCATCAGCTGACATAAACGGCGACAAGATCATCAATTCAAGCGATGTCGCAAAGCTAAGAAAAACAATTCTCGAAACAGCTAAGGATCTCAGCTTCAAATCAGCTATCAGCAGACTGAATACAGGATATAAGGACAATTTCAAGAACTTTGCAGACCCTAAAAACGAGTATGTGATAAAGTCTGCTTCCGAATTGAAATCCACTCTTTCACCTTATGTATCAGACGCTACTGTCAACAACTTCCTCACAACATATAATGACCAGTTCTTCAGTAAATCGGTTCTTCTATTGAAGCCTTTCTACTATGATCCTGCAAAATACAACAAGAACAAATCAGTTTCAAAGCTTTCATGCGGCTGTTCCAACGCTTACGCAGGTATATACACCCCTGATTCACGAGTTGACAAGGGACTCAATATCAGAAAAGAACATACCGCTGCTTCCAACTCTCTCGGTATAATCCCTCCCGGAACAAAATTTGCCGTTACTTATGCAAGCGGTACATCTGAAGGAAATTTCGGACACGTTACATATAACGGTATTTCAGGCTATATAAATATGGGCTGGGTAACAAAGGTATCCGACCTTGCTCCTGCATATTCGAGCATTCCCGATGTCAAGATAAATTCTGTAAAGTATGCCAAGAGCAGTATAACAGTAACCGCTCAGGAAACAACTGCCTCTAACACAGCTTTCGCTGCTGCCGTTATTGCTCAGGCTATCCTTCCAAAGAAGGAATACTACGCTTCATCTGTCAAGTGGACTGTTACTACTACATCTACCACAACGACAACTACAACAACTACAACTGCCGTCAAGTATCCTCTCGCAAAGGCAAGAATGGATAAAATGGGCATAAAGACATTGCAGGACGCATTCTACGACTGCTATAAAAAGCCTGACAGGATCACAAAGTACACGGAATGGGAGAAGGACGGTACTAAGATCACTCTCGAGCAGGCAGCTGAGTACGGCTTCAAGAACAGAACAGGTAACTGCTATGTTCTGGCTGCTATGTTCTGTGAAATGGCAAGACTTCTCGGATATGATGCACATCTTATTAACGGTAAGGTTCCGCTTGCTGCTGCACACGGCGGCGGTTACGGCCCTCACGGCTGGGTTGAGATACCTGAAAACGGAACAAATTATATCTACGACCCTGATTACGCATTAGAAACAGGCAACAATGGCTTCAAGCTCGTATACGGTAATACAGCTTGGTCATATATAAAGATCGGCGAGATAAAGTAAAAGGAGATAATAAACATGAGAAAGACATTAGCAACACTTACATTTATAGCAGCACTTGCTCTTACAAGCTGCGGAAGTGTTACACAGTCGGCTGATATCCCACAGTCAACAACTGCGGCTACAACAACTGCTGCTCAGACAACAGAAGCAACAACAAAGGCTGCTGAGGAGTTAAAGCTCATCGGCAAGAAGGCAACAGGTTCTTCTGTTTATACTCTTGACCTTGAGAACAAAACAGGCAAGGACATCAAGAGCTTCCAGGTAAAGGCTGAAACAGAAAAGGAGTATCCTGCTAATATGCTTGAAGATAAGGACTTCTTCATCAAGAACGAGAAGCGCACACTTTACTACGTTCCTAACAAGGTAAGCGACGTAGTTTACGGCGATTCCGATAAGGTCGCATCACTCCAGTATGATATAAAGCTCATATTTGCCGACAATAAGGAAGTAGTTCTTCACAGTTTCCCGTTCGGCGACCTTGATTCGGCTGAGATCTTCCTTGAAAATGACATCGCATACATCAAGTATACCTCAAAGCTCACAAATGAAAAAGTAGACACAAAGGGCGCTGAGGAAATGACAGCAAAGATACCTGAATCAACTGAAACTATCTCAGAGCTTGAACCTGAGGCAAACGATCACATAGACGCTCATTACGAAGAGCCTGATAATACTCAGTCAAACCAGTCTCCTGTTGCACAGTCACCTGTTCAGCAGGCACCCGCTGTCCAGACTCCAACAGCAGCAGCTCAGACTCCTGATACAGGCTGCGGAGACAAATTTGCAGTAAATCCTGACCAGGGCTGCGGCGATAAGTTTGCTGTAAATCCAGATCAGGGCTGCGGAGACAAGTTCGCAGTAAATACTCCCGATGAGGGCTGTGGAAGCAAATTCGAGACAAATACTCCTGATGAGGGCTGCGGAAGCAGATTTGCAACAAATTTCTGATAAAATATGAATAACAGGATATTATATCTGAGCCGTCTGAAAGCCCTTGCCTGCTTAGCAGTAACTGTGCTCCATACATTTCTTGCCGCAAACATCTATTCTCCCGATATCAATACACAAAGCGGTATGATGAGTGTCAGGAACTGTATGATGTGGGCTGTTCCATGCTTCGTTATGGCTTCGGGAGCACTTCTTCTCGACAATAAAAGAGTACTCACTACAAAAAAGCTGTTCGGAAAGTATATCTTGCGAATGGCAGTCGCACTTGTTGTATTTTCAGTTTTGTTCGCACTGTTTGACGGAATATTATTAAAGCATAGTTCGTTCACCACGATCGGTAAGGACGCATTCAATGCAATATTTTTAGGAACAGGCTGGATGCATATGTGGTACATATATCTCTTGTTTGCCATATATCTGATGCTGCCTGTCTATAAGCTCATAAGCAAAAACGCTACAGCAGCGCAGCTTAAATATCTTATTCTTATCTATGCAGCCTTCACTTCTGTTTTACCGTTTATTGAGACATTATCAGGAAAAAAGATACCTTTTTATATATGTGTGTTCAGTATTTATCCGCTATATCTTTTCCTTGGTCATGTACTTCATACAGGAGTGATAAAGCTTCCAAAGAGAGCTTCGGGACTCATGTTTCTCATCTGTCTCGGCATAATTGCTATGCTGACAGTATACAGCTATACGAACAATGCTGATTCTCCCGAAATATGCAATAAGATCTTCTCGCTGCTGAATGTGTATTCATTCCCTGTTTATGTTCTTACTTCTGTCGGTGCTTTTGGATTTTTAAGAAAGACCAAAAACCAGCCGATACCTGTTCTGGATACTGTTGCCGCAGAGCTTGACAATTGTTCATTCGGCATCTATCTGCTGCACATGGCTGTACTCAGATATATATTCTTATACATGAAGTTCAACCCGTTTGAACACGGAGGAGCTGTCACTATCATAGGCATAGCCCTTCTGACAATGGTGATCTCCTACGCTATAACAAAGGCATTGAAGTTCATTCCGTATGTGAAAAAGATAATATAAGTACGAAAGCTCCCTTTATGGGAGCTTTTCAGTCTGTTGAAAAAGTCTTTTTTAATATACATTTGCGGGCTGATGTGGGCATCAGCCCCTACAATTTGGCTATTCTACGTAATAATAATTTGTAGGGAACGCCGCCCTCGGCGTTCCGCGATAGTTTTTTGACAGTCTCGAAAGCTCCCTTTATGGGAGCTTTTAACTTATCAATAGCCCCATTATTTCATGCTCCAACGCCTTATGCGGATACAATTTTCTTCTCATCTATCCTACAATAATTATGTTGAACTCTCCGACGCTCTTTCGCATATAATAATGCGAAAGGAGTGGTATTATGGAAACCGCCGAGATCATCGCCATATCAGTAGTAGCCCTCATTGCCGCCGCAGAGATATTCTGCCTGTTCATCTGCTCAAAGCACAAGAAGAAAAGCTATCCCCTATGCATCGTTATTCCCGTGCTTTCCGATGATATCGAGCTTGAACAGCGCCTCGGATATATAAGCTGTCTCATTGAGGACGGCAGCACCTTCATAAAAACCGTTCTGCTCGTGGATATTGACGGCTCAAATGAACAGGTACAGCTTTGCCGTGACTTCTGCCAAGCCTACCATGCGGCTGAATTCACCAACATTGATGAGATAGGGACAGCCTTGAAAAATTATTTGCATTTTCATTGATTATATGGTATACTGTAAGATGAATGTTTATGTGCAGAGGTGAAAATATTGGAGCATGAAGTCCTTCACATTGAGGGCACAGTAGAAAATGTCCTTTTCAAAAATGAAAATAACGGCTATATCGTCCTCGACCTTGATGCAGGCGGCGAACTCATAACTGTTGTGGGAGAGCTTGGCGATATCGAAGAGGGAGAAGGTCTTATCCTCGAGGGCAGCTATATCACTCACCCACGGTTCGGTACTCAGTTCAGTGCGGTGTACTGCGAGAGAAAACTGCCGTCAACTGTCGTGAATATTGAGAAATACCTCGCTTCGGGAGCTGTCAAGGGCATAGGTCCGGGGCTTGCAAAGAAGATAGTCGAGGTATTCGGCGCAAGAACTCTCGATATTATGGAGAACTCACCATTTCGTCTGACAGAGATAAAAGGCATCTCTCCGAAAAAATGCGAGGAGATAGCCGCAGAATCCCAGAAACTCTTTTGCCTGAGAAATCTCATGTCATTTCTGTCACAGTATGAAGTCAAATCACGCTTTGCTATGAACACCTACCGCAAGTACGGCTCTGATGCAATGACTCTGCTGAAGCTGAATCCCTATCTGCTTTGCAGCGATTATATCGAGCTTGAATTCAGCAAAGCCGACACCATTGCACATGATATGCACATCGCACGTAATGACAGTAAACGCATAATCGCAGGAATACAATACATTCTTCGTGCTAACGGCAGCATAGGACATACCTGTCTGCCACTTGAAGTCCTTGCAAAAAAGACGCAGAACACTCTCGGAGTGTCAGAAAGCGACTTCTACAGCGCATACAATACCGCCCTTGATGACAATGAGCTTTTCGAGTATATCAAAGGCGAAATCGAATTCGTGTATCTCCCCGATTATTACTATGCCGAAAGCTTCATTGCTGACAGGATACATATACTTAAAGACTTCTCCTCACCCGAAGACTTCAATTACGATACCCTCATCGACATCGAGGAAGAGGAACATAATATAAAATATGAAAAACTACAGCGTCAGGCTATAACGACTGCCGTTTCACGAGGACTAATGGTACTGACAGGCGGTCCCGGTACAGGTAAGACCACCACTCTCAACGCAATGATATCCATGTTTGAAAAGCGCGGAATGAGAGTTCTGCTCGCTGCTCCTACAGGTCGGGCTGCAAAGCGAATGTCCGACCTCACAGGCTGTGAAGCCAAAACCATTCACCGACTTCTTGAAGTAGTCTATGATTCGGGAGAAAGGCTGACGTTTGCTCATAACGAGAACAATCCCCTCGACTGCGACGTTATAGTCATCGACGAGATGTCAATGGTGGACGTAATTCTTTTCGAGAAGCTCCTTCGCGCATTAAGACTCGGCTGCCGACTAATAATGGTCGGCGACAGCGACCAGCTCCCGTCAGTAGGCGCTGGAAATCTCCTGGGCGATATCATCGACAGCGGGATAGTTCCCGTTACAGAGCTTAAAGAGATATTCCGTCAGGCTCAAAAAAGCTGTATAGTCACTAACGCCCATAAGATAGTTGCAGGAGAATATCCCGACCTCACCCGAAAAGACAGCGATTTCTTCTTCTTCAAGCGCACTGACTATCAGCAGGCATTGAAGCTGATAGTTGACCTTGCAAAAACAAGACTGCCAAAAGCGTATAAGTACTCCCCTACCGAGGATATACAGATATTAACCCCGTCGAGAAAAGGTGTCACGGGTACAGTCGAACTGAACAAGCTGCTGCAAGATGAACTTAATCCACCGTCAAAGAACAAGCAGGAGAAAAAAGGCTACGTCTACACCTACCGCGAAGGTGACAAGGTAATGCAGACCCGTAATAACTATGATATCACTTGGTCAAAGGACGGCGAACAGGGTGCAGGTATCTTTAACGGCGATATCGGCAGCATTATCAGCATCGACAACCGAAGCTCGCTCGCTGTCATAGATTTTGACGGCAGAAAAGCTACATACACGTTTGACCTGCTCTCTCAGGTAGACCTTGCCTACGCTGTTACAGTACATAAGAGTCAGGGCTGCGAGTTTGAAGCTGTCATACTGCCTATCATGGGCGGATTCGACAAGCTTTGCTACAGGAATCTGCTGTACACAGCCGTTACAAGAGCAAAAAAGCTCCTCATAGTCATCGGCACTGAGGAGAATATATATAAAATGGTAGACAACAACAAGCGCACGCGGCGTTACACCTGCCTGCGCCATATGCTCGCAGAGACAGCTAAAAAAAGTTCTCCGTTCGAGTAGTGAGAAAGGAAGATAAATATGGCAAATACTGATATCGGTATCGACCTCGGTACTTCAAATATCGTAATGACTATGGGCAACAAGGGAGTCGTTCTCAGCGAGCCTTCCGTCATTGCATACAATACAAGAACAGAACGTGTTCTGGCAGTCGGCAAGGAAGCTTATGAAATGATAGGCAGAAATCCCGACTATATCGCTGTAAGACGACCTATCAGCGAGGGAGTTATTTCCGATGACGACCTTACCCACAGCATGATACGTGAATTCATTCTGAAAGTTACAGGAAAACAGCTCGTGAAGCCGCGTATAGTTATATGCATTCCCTCATTCATCACCGACATCGAGAGCCGTGCCGTTGTGGAAGCTGCAAAAAGCGCAGGTTCACGACAGGTCTATCTCATACAGGAGCCTATCGCAGCTATGATAGGTGCAGGTGTAAATATCACCAAGGCTAAGGGTCACATGATAGTCGATATCGGCGGCGGCACAACAGATGTTGCTATAGTTTCCATGAACGGCGTTGTTACTTCGCATACGGTCAAGATCGCAGGAAACTCAATAGACCGCTCTATCATCAAGTATATGCAGAACAAGTACAAGCTCCTTATCGGTGAAAGGACTGCCGAAAAGGTAAAGATAGAGCTTTGCAATCTCTATGACCCGAGCGACGAGATGACCTACCTCGTAAAGGGAAGAAGTCTTCTGAAAGGACTCCCTGCACAGGTGCTTCTCAGCGAAACAGAGCTTTTTGAAGCTATTGAGGACGACACTTTCGCTATTATGGAAGCTATCCGCAAGGTGCTGGAGGACGCTCCGCCTGAGCTTGTGGGCGATATCTACGATAACGGACTCCTTCTCACAGGCGGCGGCGCTCTGCTTGGCGGACTTACTCAGCTCATCAAGCGTACTCTGGGTATAAGCTGCAATATCGCCAAGGACTCTATCAACTGCGTTGCTAAGGGTACAGGTATGGCGTTCGGAAGAATGACCACTCTCCTTGACGGCTTCGAGGCGGCTACGGTTTATAAGTATAGGTAAGTGCGCTCGCCGAATGTACAAAGCGGAAATACATCCGTTTATGTATTGGTTTTAGCTGATAAGCATTTTATATTCTAATAATTTTTTTGAGGTGATTACCATTGGATATAACAAATTATGTACTATCGTGCGTCGATGATTTTAAAGCGTTTGTTGGAATTGATAGTTTCCCGGATTTTAAAATTATACCAAAAGAAATAACATTAGAAAAAGCAGATAAGCACGGGTATGACGCTCCTGCATCTGCAATCTATGATTCATCCACAGGTTTGCATTCACTTGAAATATGGTCGAAACTATGTTTACCTCAAATGAATGCAAAATATTTTGTGTTTCATGAACTAACACACATTTTGGACGCTCAAATTTTGGACGCTCAAGTACATTCTCAAAATAACAATATTAAACACGTACTCAATAAAGGGTATACCGAATTTCATGCTTCACAAATTGATTTTATGCAAATTGTAGGTGCCGAAAACATATTTACTCCATTTTCATTTGATATGAACCAAATGGTTAAAACTATTTCAGGAGAAAAAACTGCAAATGAGTACCTTGATGAATCAAGAATACTTGCTACAGATTTAATTGAGAGAACCGATTTCCCAGCAAATATTTATACATTGTTAGATACTTTAGGTATTATATTCAATTACTATGGCAAGCGTTCAATCTGCAAAATGCACGCTAAAAATTACAAAGATCAATCAGATTTGGGCGTAATAACAGGTTTAATTGGAGAAGACAACGTAAAAATTCTTAACAGCCTAATGCTTGGCTGGTTAGAACCATCAAAAGTTGTTCTTGTGGATACGCTCTTTAAAATAATGGTCATGTCACTAGCACAGAAGTATCATCTTTTATAACAACGCCCCGCACCACTGAATCACCAGTGATGTGGGGGTCACTTTTAAAGAGAAAGGGCGCACATTGTGCGCCCCTTCTAATAGGAACGCCGAGGGCGGCGCTCCCTACATATGTTTCACTTTTCCATTGAAACTATCTTTTCGGCAGCTTCTGTGAGCCATTCGCCCTCAAAGAGTTCAATAGTACCCTGATCGCAGAGCTTTGCAAGCTGTGGGTCGATAGGGAGCTTTGCAAGTACAGGGATATCGTACTGTGCAGCGATCTCCTCGATATGGCTCTCACCATAGATGCTGTGGCGTTTGCCGCAGTCAGGACATTCAAAATAGCTCATATTCTCGATGATACCAAGTATCGGGATATTCATGAGTTTAGCCATTTTTACAGCCTTCTCAACTATCATCGAAACGAGCTCCTGCGGAGAAGTTACGATAACGATACCGTTAACAGGAAGAGACTGGAAAACAGTCAGCGGAACATCGCCTGTTCCAGGAGGCATATCAACTACGAGACAGTCGATATCCTTCCAGATAACATCTGTCCAGAACTGCTTTACAACTCCTGCGATAACAGGACCTCTCCATACAACAGGGTCGGACTCGTTCTCGAGCAGAAGATTTATAGACATAATGTCAAGACCCATTTTGCTCTTAGCAGGAATAATACCGAACTCGCAAGCGTCAGCCTTCTGGTGGATACCGAAAGCCTTTGGTATCGAAGGACCTGTGATATCAGCGTCCATGATTCCGACATTCTTGCCGAGTCTCTGCATAGAAACAGCGAGCAGAGAAGAAACGAGGGTCTTACCGACACCGCCCTTACCGCTGACAACGCCAATGACCTTGCCGATATTACTCATAGCATTCGGCTTTTCGAGAAGGCTCTGCGGCTCTGTTCTGCTGCCGCAATCGCTTCCGCAGCTTGAGCAGTCATGTGTACATTCGCTCATTAAAAAACACTCCTTAATTCATGATACAATTATTATACCCCTTTTTGAAGATTTAGTCAATAGCATATTGACAAATGTATAACATAGTGATATAATAACAGTTGAAAGCTGGTAGTTTACAGTGTAGAGTTATTCTTGATAAGTCTGCGAAGCAGACACATTAACTCTCAATTCTTAACTCTCAACTTAAACTACGTCTTCGGGGCAGGGTGTAATTCCCTACCGGCAGGCGGAGAGTCTCCGCTCCCGAAATATTCTGATGAAAAATAATTAAATATCCACTTATATCTTCGGGGCAGGGTGCAATTCCCTACCGACAGGCGGAGAGCCTCCGCTCCCGAAATATTCTGATGAAAAATAATTAAATATCCACTTATATCTTCGGGGCAGGGTGCAATTCCCTACCGGCAGTTAGAGCCTGCGAGCCTTTGGGTTGATTCGGTGAGATTCCGAAGCCGACGGTAAAGTCCGGATGAAAGAAGATAAATCGCACGAAAAGTGCAGTATACGACTTCAAGCCCCAATTATAGGGGCTTTTTCTGTTTTTGTCTGATTAGGGGTGTATTATGAAAAAAACATTTAGGAACATTTTCCTCACAGTAGGACTCGGAACACTTATATTCACACCGATGCTGATAATCGAAAACGGTCTGAATGATACAATGAAATCGGTGCTTATATGGCTTTCGGCATCAATACTTTACGGGCTTTCATATACTATACTTGATGTGGACAAAATAAAGCCGATATTCCGCATTCCGCTTCATTTTCTGACCTGTTTTGCAATAACTATCGGGATACGATGCGCATATGCATATTTTGAAAACGGAAGCATTGAATTCAAAAAGCTGTTGATAATAACATCACCGATATTTGTCGGAATATATATATTGCTGTGCTTCTACATGAAAAACTTTGGCGGCATAAGTTTAAAATCAGTAATCAAAAGTGATACTGAATCAGAAGTGGAATAAAACCGCTTCAGACCGAAAGGTACGATATATACTCTCACAGGAGGAAATATGACTCACGAAGAATATATGCGTGAAGCCCTTGAACTCGCAAAAAAGGCTATGGGCTTCACATCACCTAATCCTATGGTAGGAGCTGTTATCGTTCGTGACGGAGAGATAATAGGCAAAGGCTACCACAAAAAATACGGCGATCTTCACGCAGAACGCAATGCTTTTGCATACTGTGACGAAAACGGCATAGACTGCAACGGTGCTGATATGTACGTAACTCTTGAACCATGCTGTCACCATGGAAAACAGCCACCCTGCACAGATGCAGTCATTGCACATGGAATAAAACGAGTATTTATCGGCTCTGCCGACCCGAATCCGCTTGTTGCAGGAAAGGGCACACAGATACTCCGCGATCATGGCATTGAGGTAACAGAAAATGTATTACGTGACGAGTGCGATGCTATAAACGAGATATTTTTCCACTTCATTACAACAGGTCTTCCGTTCGTCACCATGAAATACGCCATGACTCTCGACGGCAAGATAGCCTGCTATACAGGGCAGTCAAAGTGGATAACAGGTGAAGCTGCCCGTGCTCATGTACAGAAGGAGCGCCTCAGACACAGTGCGATAATGGTAGGTGTCGGAACAGTCCTTGCAGACGATCCTCTCCTCACCTGCCGCCTTGAAAACGGACGGGATCCTGTCCGTATCATATGCGACAGTTCACTCAGGACTCCTCTTGACAGCAATATCGTCAAGACCGCCAATAATGTTCCAACGATCATAGCGACCATATCCGACAACAGCAACAGAGCTTTACAGTATGAATCTCACGGCTGCCGTATCATAAAGACTGCTTCAAATGAAGGTCATATAGACCTCTGCGAGCTTATGAAAATTCTCGGCAGCGAAAAGATAGACAGCATCCTCCTTGAAGGCGGCGGAGAGCTTAACTGGTCCGCAATGAAAGCAGGAATAGTTTCAAAGGTTCAGGCTTATGTAGCACCTAAACTCTTTGGCGGCAGCGGAAGATCGCCTGTTTCGGGTACTGGAGTCCCGACTCCTGACATGGCGTTCATGCTTGAGAAAAGCAGAGTATCACATATCGGCGAGGACATTCTGATAGAAAGCATGGTGAAAAAATGTTCACAGGAATAGTTGAAGAGATCGGAAAAGTAAAAAGTGTACAGCGCAGCGGCAGCTCGTCGTTCATTGAGATAGAAGCTAAGAAAGTGCTTGAAGGAACTCAGATCGGCGACAGCATCGCAGTAAACGGCGTTTGCCTGACTGTAACGCAGCTCAGCAATACGCATTTCCGCGCTGATGTCATGAACGAAACTCTTGACCGCTCATCACTTGGCAGCCTGAATTCGGGAAGTCCTGTTGACCTTGAACGAGCAATGGCAGCAAACGGTCGCTTCGGCGGTCACATAGTTTCGGGACATATCGACGGCACAGGCACGATCTCAGATATCACAAGTGACGGTATCGCCGTATGGTACACTGTCAGTGCATCATCGGATATACTGCGGTATATTGTGGAAAAAGGCTCTGTAGCCATTGACGGCATAAGCCTTACTGTTGCAAAGGTCACGGACAGCTCATTCAGCGTTTCAATTATCCCACACACAGCCGCACAGACTGTGCTCGGCACAAAAAAAGTCGGTGATATCGTGAACCTCGAAAACGATATCATCGGGAAATACGTTGAAAAGCTCATGAACCCGACAGAAACTCCTTCAAAGAGCAATATCACTATGGAATTTCTCGCAAAAAACGGTTTTTAAGGCAACTAAATTCATTGATCGTATCAGCTCTCATGGCAGACTGCCCGTACAAAAAAGACATTACAGACAGAATAAACTCATATGAAAACGCTAAACATTAACTAAACTGATTTATTAGGAGATATGTACCATGAAAAACTTTAAGAAGATCATTTCACTACTAATTCTGTCAGCCCTTCTTACAGGATGCGGCAATATCAATGCTGACGAAAAAAACAATGCAGATGATATCACTGTAGATTCAGACCATATCAAGGTAAAAGACGGCAAAGTCGAGGTAAAAATCGGTGACGAAACCGACGAAGATGACGACGATGACTCAGAAAATGTAAAAGTGAAAGTAGGCGGTATTAAAGTTGATGTAGATGGGGACGAAGACGATCCCGATAATGTAAATGTAAGTATCGGCGGTCTGAACGTAAATATAGGCAAAGACGAAAATGATAAAAATGATGTGCATATCGCTCTCGGGGATCATGATCTCGATTTAGACGACATTGATATCAATATCGACGATCTGCCTTTCATTTGTGATGAAAAACTATCCGATGAGAATGTGTACACTTTCGATACAGAAAAGAATGTTTCCGAGCTTGTTACAAATGTTAATATCGGAAATATCAAATTTAAGTACTCTGACAGCGATAAAACAGAAGTCTCGCTCAGATATACCATTTATTCAGATGATATCGGGAAATGCGAGGACGCAGAAAAGCATATCAAAGTTGCTGCCGAAACTCATGACACCAAAACAGAGCTGAAACTTATAGACAGCGAATCAGGTGAAGAACTTGAAAAATGGCTGAAAACAAATATCCCGAAATGTTATATAAAATATGATATGGATATTTCTGTACCGCTTTATATAAACAATATCACAGCTAAAAATAATATCGGAGATATTCAGCTGGAGGAGCTGAAGGGCAGGTTCAACTGCTGTTCAAATATCGGAAGTATCAGCTGCTCAGGTATCGAGTTTTCAGAGCCTTCGGAGATCACCTGCAAAACAGGCAGCATCAGAGCCGAGAGCTGCAAGTATACCGCAGATACTGATATATCCACCAAAACAGGAGGGATAACATTCGATCTGCCAATAAAAGGCTCAGGAAATGCTGATATCAGTGTATCATCTGCAACAGGCAATATAAAGGTAACTAATGCCGATAACTATGAGATGATCGACAATAACAGGAAATACACATCTCATAGTATGAATATATCATCAGAAAACTGTAATATTGATCTTTCGGTCAAGACAGGAAAAATATCCATAGATAAGGAGTAATCTTAATGTTCCAGTACAACACTGTAGAGGAAGCCTGCGAGGCTCTCCGAAACGGCGAGATCATTCTCGTAACAGACGACGAGGACAGAGAAAACGAGGGCGACATGATATGTGCCGCTCAGTTTGCAACAACCGAAAACGTAAACTTCATGGCAGCTCATGCAAAAGGTCTCATATGTATGCCAATGAGCAAAGCTATGTGCGACAGGCTTCACCTGCCGCAGATGGTGGACTACAATACGGACAACCACAGCACTGCTTTCACGGTATCTATCGACCATGTAAGCACCACAACAGGCATATCTGCTGCTGAAAGAGGACTTACTGCCAGAATGTGCGTAGATCCTGCTTCAAAGCCTGAGGACTTCCGCCGACCGGGTCATATGTTCCCGTTGACTGCAAGGAAAAACGGTGTTCTCGAACGTGAAGGACACACAGAAGCTACCGTTGACCTGATGCGCATAGCAGGTCTTGAAGAGTGCGGACTCTGCTGCGAGATAATGCGTGACGACGGAACAATGATGAGAACTGCCGAGTTACAGGAAAAGGCTCAGGAATGGGGCATAAAATTCATAACTATCAAAGCTCTCAAAGAATACCGAAAGGTACATGAGGTACTGGTAGAATGTGTAGCGAATACAAAGCTGCCGACAAAGTACGGCGAGTTCAGAGCTCTCGGCTACGTCAACAAGCTCAACGGCGAACACCATGTTGCACTTGTAAAGGGCGACATTAGTGACGGACAGGATATACTCTGCCGTGTACATTCAGAGTGTCTCACAGGTGACGCATTCGGTTCGCTGAAATGCGACTGCGGACAGCAGTTTGCAGCAGCAATGACACAAATAGAAAAGGAAGGACGCGGTGTGCTCCTCTACATGAGACAAGAGGGACGCGGTATCGGTCTTATAAATAAGCTTCGCGCATACGAGCTTCAGGACAAAGGCATGGACACTCTCGAAGCAAACCTTGCACTCGGTTTCCCGGGCGACCTGCGCGAGTACTACATCGGCGCACAGATACTCCGCGACCTTGGCTGCAAGACCCTGCGCCTGCTGACAAACAATCCCGACAAGGTATACGGACTCAGCGGCTTTGGTCTGGAAATAAAAGAACGTGTACCGATACAGGTGGACGCTACCGCTTACGACCTGTTCTATCTAAAGACAAAGCGCGATAAGATGGGACATATCCTTGACTATTGAGGTGTATGATATGAGTATCTGGTGGTATTTAGCAACTGTCGCTGCCTCAGCAGGAATAATATTCGCACTTCTTACCAGTATAAATCTTATACGCGGTATGCTGAAATACAAAGAAAGGGCTATCATTATCAATCTCCCCCTGTTTTTGTCATATATGGTAACGGCACTTGGATTCTGTGCACTTTTAATATTAAACGAAAACTTCCGTATCCCATGGCTGCTTATGATGATATTCTGGCTGTTTTCGGTATTCTGCCTGTGTGTACCCATAACACCGCAGGGCGTTATGTATGTATTCCCATTCGGATATAAGCTCGTGTCGAATGAGGAATACAGCTATGAATACTTAGAAACAAAGTTTGGAGAATGCGTAAAGCTGTACCGTAAAGGTATCGAAAAGCCTGCTGTATTCCACATCGGTATACACAAAAGCACAACAGTAAAAATGCTTGCTGACTGGTACGGCAAGCACGGTTTTGAAAATCCACTGACAAAATAAAGGAGCTGCATTATGTTTACAATGCGAACTGTCTCAATATGCGTACTGAGTCTCATGTGTGCTGTGTTTATATTCGGAATAATCGGATATTTCATATTTCTCAGACGAATAAAGAGCAAAAAAACTGCAATCAAGATCAAAAGGCGCTTAGGAAAGAACGCTGTATGGTGGAGCTGCTGCTGGGTAGCATGGCTCGTGGTAGGATTTCTTGAATGGAACGGTGCAAGAGCTATGAAAGACCGCTATCACATGATAAATTTCGGACTTCTGCTTATTGCACTTATAATACTTACCGTACTTCTTCTGCTCGATTTCTTCATCGGCAAATACGCCTACATTACCTCACAGAGAGTGTATTTTCCCGATAATTTCGGACTTGCCCGACAGAAGAAAAAAGTGATGTATAAGATATCCGGCGACACACTGAAGCTATGGTTCAACAATGCCATAATGCCGAAGGAATTCACCATAATCGAAAAAGAAGATGAGCTGAAAAAGCTCATGAAAGACAATTACAAGCTTAATAAACAGGTCTGATATTCTCAGAGCTTTCTGTTGAAAATATTTTTAAGGAGAAAAATTATGAAGACATATGAAGGAAAACTTGTTTCAAAGGACACGAGAATAGGAATCGTTGTTGCACGTTTCAACGAATTCATCACATCAAAGCTCCTCGGCGGCGCAGTTGATACACTCAAGAGACACGATGTCAGCGAGGGTGCTATCGACATTGCATGGGTACCGGGAGCATTCGAGATACCGCTCATCGCTTCAAAGATGGCAAATTCAGGCAAGTACGATGCAGTTATCTGCCTCGGCGCTATCATCAGAGGAAGTACCTCCCACTACGACCTTGTATGCAACGAAGCTGCAAAGGGCATCGCTCAGGTCTCACTCCAGACAGGTATCCCTGTAATGTTCGGCGTTATCACAACTGAGAATATCGAGCAGGCTATCGAACGCGCAGGCTCAAAGGCTGGCAATAAGGGCAGCGAGTGTGCAGAGGGCGCTATCGAAATGATAAACCTTATAAGAGAGATCGAGTCCTGATGACGAATCTTATTTTTGATTACGACGGAACCATACACAACTCAATGCTGACATACGCTCCTGCTTTCCGCGGAACGATGAAGTGGCTCTCTGACAACGGCTATATTGCTGACAGAGAGTACACCGACAAGGAGATAAGCTGCTGGCTGGGTTTCAACTCAACCGATATGTGGGGACAGTTCCACCCTGAGCTTGATCCTGAAATACGCGAAAAAGCAAGAGCAATGCTTGGAAACGATATGGCTCGCCGAATAGAAAACGGCGAAGGAGCTCTCTATGACGGAGCTGAGGAAATGCTTACAGAATTGAAAAAGCGCGGCTTTACACTGATATTTCTCAGCAACTGCCGCTTTCACTACCTTGAAAGACACAAGCGAGTATTCGGACTTGACCGCTTTTTCGACTATTTCTACTGCTGCGAAGCCTATGATTTCATTCCAAAGTACGAGATATTCCGCAAGTTTGCTCCCGAGCATGAAGGCAACTTCATAGTCATCGGCGACCGTTTCCACGATATCGAAACTGCTTCACAGAACGGACTTATGTCTATAGGCTGCGGATACGGCTTCGGCACTCGTGAGGAGCTTGCAAAGGCGGATATCATCGTTTCAAGGATACAGGACATTCCTGCTGCTGTTGAAAAGCTTCTGAAATAATGTGAAAGGAGCAAGTATGAAATTATCACGCATATCTTCATTTACAGCCGCACTACTCCTGACAGTTTCATGCTGTTCATGCCAAAGCACAAGGCAAAGACAGATGCGTGTCCGTGATAAGGATAAGGAATTTCGTATCGGACAGACCTACGCATATAAAAACAGAGTCGATGCTTCTGAGCTCAACGAGCTTGCTGCGAATACTCCTGCCCGAAAACTCCTTGACGATATAGAAAGCGACAGTTCCGAAGATGTTATATCAGCTGATATAAATGATCTCCTCGATACGTACAACACCATATATGAATTGAATACATTATCGACAATACAGCAGTGCAAGAACGATGAAGATATCGATGCGCGGATAAATGCTAATACCGCCTACCTTAAACTGCAATCTGCCAACGAGATCATTTCATACGCCTTCTGCCGCGGTTATAACAGCAAATACAAGGAGCTTTTCAGCAAATACATAAATAAAAGCATACTCTATAAATACAAAGACTGCTCTTCAAGCGTTTTTGATCTCAGTATAAAAGTACGTGACAAGCTCGACAAGGATATAGAGCGTGTCAAGGAATACGATAAAATAGTCGCAGATCCTGAGCTTACACCTCACGAAAAGGACGTAAAGTGTGCCGAGGTGCTTCTGACTATCTTAAAAGACTGCGGAACCGATGCGCTTTTCACGAACTACAACAGGGACTATTCAGGCGAAGATGTACTAAAGGTCAGCAATGCCATAAAAAAATATCTTTTGCCTGCCTATGATGAGCTTTCGCTGACATATCTTACTACCTATGAGCATCAGTACGGAATATCCGCAACGATCAAAGAGCCCTTTGCTATCATTCAGAAATACGCCCCTGAAATATCGGAAAAATTCGGAAAAAATGCCGATACTCTCGTCAATAATGATCTTTATGAGATAAGCAGTTCTTCCAACAATATCGATGTGTATTTCTGCGATCTTCTTCCAAAGCAGAAAAGTGCAATGATATTCATAGGAGCTCCGTCAAAAAACGGTGATCTTCTTGCACCCGCTTTATATACTTTCGGCAGCTTCAATTCCGCACTTATCAACGATTCTCCCGCATATCTGACTGGCAAAAACGTCGATATGCAAGAGCTTTATTCGCTCGGTGCCGAACCGTTTTTCCTGCAATTTTATGACGATATCTATACTGAGCACGGAAAGTTTGAACGTCTGAACATAGAGTACAATATGCTTGAATCAGTAATAAGCGGATTCTTTATCGGTGAATTCGAGTATACTGTTGCAAGAGATGCCGATAAGCTCACTCCGGAGGAAGTAGTTGAGCGATTCAACGGCTTATTTGAAGATTTCAATTACACATATCGTCTGAGTGATATAAAGCATATGTTTGCAGATCCCGGATATTACGTAAGCTATGGTACATCTGCACTTGCTGCTTTTGACCTTTACAACGATATCTACAACCATAACGATCAGGAAAAAGCTGTCAGAAAGTACGAGGATCTTTCGTCGATATCTGCATCATCAGACAGCTATACATTCTGTGCAGCCCTGAAGAAAGCAGGTTTCAGCGACATAATGACAGAGCAGTACATAAAAGACCTCGCGGATATTATCATGAAGATAGACAACGAGTATACAGAATAACTCCATAAAAAAGCTGACAGCCTGTACCCAAAACGGCAATACTGATATAGAAGCTTTTTATACTGATTGTTGAGAGAACCCCTTTTGAAAAAGGGGCTTCTCTCAAACTCTCTCCCGAAAACTTCTGGTTTTATTTTTTCCCTTATAGAGCGCGACCTGTATATTACAGGTCTTTTTT
>Ga0256405_10003679_pt1 | contig 31032 bp, 29 predicted proteins | sample RumenRJG_02DNA_FD_189096 | JGI IMG/M metagenome (GOLD analysis project Ga0256405, IMG submission 189096) | Bovine rumen microbial communities from Lethbridge, Alberta, Canada - RJG_02 | ecosystem: Host-associated > Mammals > Digestive system > Stomach > Rumen | place: Canada: Alberta...
GCGTTGGTCCGCATGAATATTGTAAGGAGATTTTATTATTTGGGCAAAACTATAAGTTTTACCTCCACCCCAGACTATCTGGGGGTTTTAACTCGCTCATCGTTCGCACGATGGCTCAGACAAAAAAAGAGAAGTTATTACTTCTCTTTATCTTTATTAAGGAGCTCGGTAATTCGCGCTTCTTTTTTAAAACTTTCATCGAGGATGAAGACTAGTTCAGGACAACGTCTTGTATCAAGTCTTTTAGCAAGGCCGCTTCTAATGAAGCCTTTGCTCTTTTCTAAGACTTTCATGCCCTCTTCGATTTCGTTTTCAAACATGAAGGAAACGTAGACTTTAGCATAAGAGAAATCTTTACTAACTTTCACTTCTGGAATGGTAACGAATCCAAGGTGTGGATTCTTTAATTCCATGGTGATGATTTCAGAAATGCTTTTTCTAATAATACCGGCAATTCTTTCTTCTTTATTGGCCATAATTAATCTCTTTGTTCCACCATTTCGTAAGATTCAATGATGTCGCCTTCTTTAATGTCGTTGAAATTTTCAACGAGCATGCCACATTCATAGCCGTTTTTGACTTCTTTAACGAGGTCTTTTTCTCTTTGTAATGAGGCAAGCTTACCTTCGTAGATGACAACACCATCTCTCATAATACGGACACCACCTGTGGCTTTAATCACGCCGTCCACAACCATACAACCCGCGATAGTACCTAGTTTAGATACTTTAAAGAGTTTTCTGATTTCGGCTTGTCCTAAGACTTTTTCCACCATTGTTGGGGCTAACATACCCTTCATCGCCGCTTGAATTTCTTCAATTAATGCATAGATGATACGGTGCAATCTAATTTCAACTTTTTCTTCTTGGGCCTTGGCTCTTGTTTTAGCGTCAGGTCTCACGTTAAAGCCATAAATAATGGCATGAGAGGCACCGGCTAAAAGGACGTCACTTTCGGTGATAGCGCCACTACTGGCTCTTACAACGTTAATCTTAACTTGATCGTTAGTGAGTTTTTCTAAGGAGGCTTTAACAGCTTCCGCACTACCGGTTGAGTCAGCTTTAACGATGACGTTAAGGTTTTGGACTTCACCTTCTTTAGCAAGATTGAATAAATCGTCTAAAGAGGCAGCACTTGTTTTATTTCTTTCACTAGCTTCTTTTAAGAGTTTACGTTTTGTGGCAATACTTCTAGCTTCGCTTTCTTCAGAGAACGCCATGAAACGGTCACCGGCTAATGGGACTTCGCTTAAACCAATAATAGATACTGGTGTACTTGGGGTAGCGACTTGAAGAACTTTTCTAAATTCATTTGTCATTCTTCTAGCTTTGCCGTACGTTGTACCAACGACAAGGTAGTCACCTTCTCTAAGGGAACCATTTTGCACTAAAAGCGTAGCTTTAGGACCTTCGCTTTTATCGAGTTTAGCTTCTAAGACTGTACCCATCGCGTAACGATCTGGATTAGCTTTTAATTCCTTCATTTCCGCGACTAATAAGATGCTTTCTAATAAGCCATCGATATTTTGTTTCTTTTTAGCGGAGATCTCCACTGCGATAACATCACCACCGAACTCTTCGCAGATGACATCATGAGCGATAAGTTCATTTTTAACTCTTTCTGGATCAGCACCTGGCTTATCCATTTTGTTAATAGCAACGATAATTGGGACACCCGCAGCTTTAGCGTGGTCAATCGCTTCAATTGTTTGAGGCATAACACCATCATCCGCGGCAACCACTAAAACAACGATATCAGTGACACCAGCGCCTCTTGCTCTCATAGCAGTGAAAGCTTCGTGTCCTGGAGTGTCAATGAATGTAATCTTTTGACCATTGATTTCTTTTTGGTAAGCACCAATTTCTTGGGAGATACCACCGAATTCACCTTCGACAAGATTAGAATTTCTAATCGCGTCAATTAAGGTTGTTTTACCATGGTCAACGTGACCCATAATGGTCACAACTGGAGGTCTTGGTTTTAACTTACTTGGGTCGTCGTTAATTTCGACGTCTTCGAAGTGTTCAGCAGCGACGATAACTTTCTTTTGGAAGTCATAGCCAAACTCTAAACAGACTAGCCCAATTAATTCATCATCAAGGATTGTGTTGATGGTGACCATCTTGCCTTGCATGAAGAGAAATTTAATTACATCACCAATTGGGACATTAATGGTTTTTGCGAGTTCACCCGCACTGATAGCACCTGTGTAAACGAAGACACCACCATTAACTTTTGATTTGCTACGATCGGTTTTAACTTTTGTTGAAACGTTAGTCTCACGAGCGGAGAAATTATTTTTGTTATTCTTTGCCATCAACAACACCTTCTTTCTTTAAAATTGCTTTAATAATTCGTCATAAATTGCAGCGCAATCACTGACTTTTAAATGCTTTTCGATCAAGGCCTTTTTCTTAGCAAGAAGGATTATATCCTTATCTTTACTAATATAGCAGCCCCGACCTTGGGCTTTATAAGTGGAATCGATCTTTATTTCGTGATTAGGAGTCTTAACTACTCTAAACATTTCTTCCCGAGATAAAGCTTTTCTAGTAACGATGCAAGTTCTAGTAATTACTTTGTTCATTATCTACCATCATCGTCGTAGTATTCATCGTACTCATCGTAGTCGACATCATCATCTTCGACTTCGTCTTCGTACTTTTCTTCTTCTTCCATTTCACGAAGTTCTTCTTCGGTATAAATAGACATTCTTTCACCGGTAGAAATAACTGGTTTATTTTCTTCTTCAGTTTCTTCTTCGGCTTTCTTGTTGTTCTTCTTGAAGGACTTCTTAGCACCTTTATTTGCTTTACGAGCGCTTTCGTCTGCAAGAGATTTTTCAAGGTCTTCAATAGAAGTTGTAGTTTTAACCTCTTTGTGTTCTTCCCTGACTTCTTCTTTAACTGGCGCAGGAGCTGGAGCTGGTTCTTCTTCTTTGACTGGTTCTTCCACTGGTGTTTCGATAACTGGAGCAGCTTCAATAACGGCTTCTTTCTTTTCAGCTTCGTTTTCTAAAGCTTCAGTTAAGTCAGCATTATCATCAGCGGTTTCTTCTTCATAAACACGGTCTTGTGGAGCGACATAGCCTTCTGGTAAGCCACGTAAAACACTTGGTTGAGCAGCATTTTCTTCGTTGGCTTTCTTGAGTAAGATTTGTTCAGCTTTTTTAGCATTTTCTTCGGCTGTAGCTTCTTCAAGAGAGATGTATTCAAGACCTTCTTCAGCGGCCATGGTTTCTGTCTTAACATCAATGTTATAACCAGTTAACTTAACGGCTAAACGGACGTTAACACCACGACGACCAATGGCTAATGAGAAGGAATCATCATTAACAATGGCGATTGCACTCTTTTCTTCTTCATTAACAATAGCACCCACAACACGAGCAGGCTTTAAAGCTTCCATGATGAATAAAGCAGTGTTATCGGAATATCCGATAATATCAATCTTTTCTTTATTTATACCACCATTACCTAATTGGCTGACGACCTTTTGGATTCTCGCACCATTGCTACCAATACAGGCACCAGCTGGGTCGATGGTTGGGTCTTTGCTATAAACGGCAACTTTGCTTCTTTCACCAGCTTCACGAGCGATGGCTTTGATTTGGACTGTACCATCGTAGATTTCACTGATTTCTTCCGCTAAGATGCATCTTAAGAAACCTTCTTTACTACGGGAAACAACAATGTGTGCACCTTTTGTGCCACTAGCGACGTCATCAACGTAGATCTTAATTGTTTCACCAACGATGAATTTTTCATCACCGATTAATTCTTTCTTTGGTAAGAAAACGGATGTTTTGACAATGTTAACACTGATACCACGATCATCAACCTTTTCAACCTTACCGGTGATGATGGTACCAATTTTGTCTTTAAATGTTTCGTAAAGAATGCTCTTTTCTGCCTCGGCGAATTTTTGTTTGAGCATACTCTTAACGCTCATCGCTGTTGCTTTCTTTAATTCATCAATAGTTGCAGGAATGACAAATTCATCACCGGCTTTATACTTTTTAGATTTGTCGGCGTCATTTGCGTCTTGCACACTGATTTCTAAGAAATCGTCTTCAACTTCGTCAACGACCGCTTTAACTTGACACATATCGATAATGCCTTTTTCTGGATCAATTTCGACACGGACGTCTGCGTCGTCACCACCGAGTTGTTTGCGATAAGCTTTGATAAGTGATTCTTTGAGCATTTCAAGAATCGTGTCTTTGCTAATTCCCTTGCTAGCTTCAATTTCTTCTAAAGCCGCAATGAATTCTACTGCGTTCATAGCCATAATTTTTACTCCTTAAAATTTAATCGCTAAACGTATTTTATAGATATTGCTCTTCAATATCTCTAAATCAATACTTCTGGTCTTTTGACGATAGGTAATGATGATTTTATCATCATCCACTTCCTTTAAATCACCTTCATAGATGTTTTCACCTTTAATCGGATTAGTTAAGTGCACGTTTACGTATTTACCAACATACGCACTAAGTCTTTCCACTTTTAATGGTTTTTCTGCACCTAAGGAAGAAAGATCTAAAGTATATGGTTTTTCAAATGGATTAAGTTCATCAAGATAAGCATTTAATTCATTAGTGACATCAACAATCATATTCATATCGATTTCACTTTCCTTATCAACCACAACGGTTAATGTGTCATTGCCAAAATTAAATTCCACTAGGTCATAACCAAGGGTGTTTAATTTTGCTTCGATGAGTTTTTTTAATTCGTTTAGTACCATATCCTTCAAAAACAAAGAGTGGCTGTTTGGCCACTCTTATTCAGAGTATTTACTACCTAGCTTTCGCTAAATAGCATACTTATTATACGTGAAAATGCGCGTATGTAAATAGTTTTTATTTTTGATTTAAATCAAAAGACTTAATATGCGCCGCTTTTCTTCTCTTTTTAGGGAATGGGTCAATCCACTTTTCCCCATCATATTTTTTCAAAGAATCTTCACCAAAGAAGATGCGGCAAAATCCTTCAACATCGTTAAATGAATATAATTTATGTCCAGCGAAATCATATTCTTTAAATGGATAAAGCATTTCTCGAGGAAATAAGTTCTTCTTTTGAAGAGGAAATGGGAGTAATGCGCTCTGGCAGACATAAGGAGCATCTTTATAAAGGATAGCGTATTTCTTTTCGTCTTCTTTCATTTTGGCTTTTAAAGCAAGCGGATCGTGATTAAAAATTGTATCCTGCACGAAATAAGAAATCATTCTTCTTCTACTTTTGTTAAGTAATTTACGATGCTCTTTAGCGGACTTCATACCCGTTAAAGCCACCATATCCACAAAGAAGCCATCAGAAGAATGGATTCTATCTTTTAAACGTTTATAGTTAACGTCCACCATGGTGGGACCGTATTTGTTCTTCACCTTTATAGTGGGCTGAAGAATGTTATATCTTTTATCTACTTCGTAGGCATCAAAGACAAATTCTGGTTTTAAGTCTTTTTTAAAAGCCTCAATAAGACGGTCTAAATCTTCATAGTTAAAAACGATATCAGCGTCATCATCCCAAGGGATAAAACCTTGATAATTATATAGACCAAGCGCACTACCAAAGGCTAAAGCATATGGAATGTTATTCTTACGACAAATGCGATCGATTTCCAATATAATTGGAAGAACGACATCTTGGATTTCGCTAATATAATGGGTAGTACCATTCTTATCGCGTCCTAAAAGATATTGATCATGATCGATGACACATGCATTTTTCATATAAAGTTAATTAGTGATTTGGATTAACGTTAATCTTGCCGTTATTACACTGCACTGTACGTGTACCACTTTTAGCAAGCCAGTTACTGCCTCTTTTAATACATTTCCATCTTTCAACAGTGCCGTTAAAGGAGATGGTTTGAAGTTTTGGAGTATTAAAGAAACAGTTAAAACCGATTTCTTGTAAAGAACTTGGTAAAGTAACAACGGATAAATTGACACAATTAGCAAAAGCGGAACTACCTAATTGCGAGATGCCTTCAGGAATGTCCGCTGTTGTGATTTCTGTATTTTTTGTATAAGCTCTATCACCAATGGTGATCACTGAACCACCATTGTTGTTTTGCTGTGGCTGATTTGGATTTGACATTGGCTCTGTATGAGCGAATGGGACGATTTCAGGTCTATCATCTTCTTCATAATCACCATCTCTTTTCTTACGGGCTAATGGGACACGGTTTTTAAAACCTTTACGCCAGATGATACTTAAGATGACGTTTATAATAAACATCGCCCCTAATGGTAATAAGGATCTAAAGTCAAAGGCTAAAGCGACATTATCGCTTGTACCCGCATTAGCTTGGACTTCACTAATGATTTGTTGATAGAAGAACAAATACATAAATGTCAGACCAAGGAAAACGGCGAAGAACCAGAACATTAACCAAGCGAATATCTTAATACCACCTGGATGGTTACTCTTACCGAATAATAACATCGCTAAGACGAGAAGGATTTCCACTAAAGCGAAGATACCAACTAGTCCAAATATTGCGCCAAAGGCTAATTCAATATATTCATGGAAATTAAAGATGATTTTTAATAAATCATTGGTTGGCGCTGTGCTACCAAAATATTGTGTAAATGTATCATATTTTGGCATGAATGAGGCTAAAGCTGTTGAAAAATACTTTCTAACAGTAAAACCCACATATTCATAGCCGACAAATGGCGTGGTATCACCATTTTTAGTAAAAGAAAGAATTGGTAAAATTGCAAAAGCTGCTAAACAGGCAATTGTCACTAAACCAAATAAGGCATAAAAAATTGTTGCCGCACCATGAGGACGGTATGTTTTTACTCCTCTTTTCCTACCATTTCTCGCCATAAATTTTTCCTGACTAGTTAATACAATTATACGTGATTCTAATACTATTAAAAGTATTATTTAGTCAAGAAGCTCTTTTAGTGAGCGAATTCTTAAATATTCCGCATCTGGGTATTCATTGTCCCTATCTAAAAGGATGGGGGTAATACCCGCTTTTGTGGCGGCGATACAATCATTAATTGAGTCACCAACGTAGCAAACATCTTTCTTATCGCCTTGATAATTAAACATTTCTAAGGCTTTTAAGATTGGGCCTGGATTTGGCTTTGGAATAGGTGCTTCTTTGTTACCCACTATTTCTTTAAAGAAGTCTTTTTGCATATCAAACTTCTTTAAAACATCTCTTACGTGAGTAGCGTGATTACTAGTGACAATGCCTAAATCCGCTTCACTCATTCTTAAATCAATGATGGTATCGTAAGTATCATCATAGATGTCAGTGAGATTAACGCTTTCTATTGAGTTAACGTATTTATTAATATCTTCGATAAAATCGTGATATCTTTCCTCAGGAAAGCCTAAGCGCTTATAACTATCAGGAATTGGCTCACGAGTAAAACCTAAAATATCATCTTCATTGACTTGATAGCCCATGTTTTCATAGGCTTTCTTGAAGACGTATTTTGAGGATGGAAGGGTATCAAATAACGTTCCATCAAAATCAAAAAGATAGAGTTGGAATTTTTGCATTAAATTAGTCCGCGAGTGAGCCCATTGGATCCCATGGTTTTAAGACCACTGGTTCACCTTGTAAGGCTTTTAATTCTTCTTCGTTTAAGTATTTCTTATCCACGACTGCTTGATAAACAAATTGATCAAACCAGCTCTTGGACATGATGTAGTAACCATCTTTAGCACGGTCTTTACCCCAGGAGTTTTCAATCTTCCATTTGCTTGGAATTCCTTCTTTGAAGGAAACACCGGTGATACACATCGCATGGTTCATTTGAGAAGCATGATAATCTAAGGATTCACCTTTGTTCATCTTAAGGTCTAAACCGAAAGGTGTATTGAGGTCAAATCTTGTGTCGTCCCACACACCTTCTTCTCTATCTCCATAAAAACCAACATCACTACCGAACCAGACGATTCTATCATCTCTTAATTGTTTTAAGATGAGTTCTTTCATTCTGTCCATTGTGACATTTAAATGTGTGACTTGTTTACCACCGACGACATTGCCTAAGTATTGCACAGTGTATGTTTTACCAAAGGCTTTATCTTTTGTTGGAGCATTGATTAATGAAACATAGTCATTTAATGAATCACCAAGATATTTTTCTTTGAATGATAAGGCATCAAAACCTTTTTCAAGATGGTAATTACCATCTTTATCGGTATATTCGAAATCGAATTTTTCTGGTGGTAAGCCATACGCATTAACAAGTAAGAAATAGATCTTATTTAAAACTTCTTCTTTTTCTTTTCTAACGGCTTCTAAACCTTTTGTTTGATATAACGCTTTAGCGTCACTAGCGAATTTTCTAATGGTGAAGTTAATTAATTGAGCGGTTTCACGAGTGGCACTACTTGTATTTGTTTCAGGATAAACGTTCTTTGGACATAAGCCATATTTATTGACTAATGAGACAAACATATCCCATTGGCCACCATCACCAACACCATTTTGGAGAAGGAACGCTAAGGTTCTGTCATCATATTCTTTATCGATGAGTTCGATAACAGCTTCTAATAAGTAGTTAGATTTTTCTAAGCGGTCATAGAACGCTAAATAGCTTTGAGATAATTCGAAGTTCGCTAAGTTAAGTTTCTTGGCAATGACTTCTCTGCAAACGTTTGTGGCAGCGAATAACCAGCATCTACCAGAAGCCTTTTGGTTAGCAGCGGGTAATGTTTTGATATTAATATCAAAGTTGAAATCCATTTCTTTGATTTCGTCTTGGCTAGAAGCCACAGTTAATAAAGAATTCTTCACTAAAGCATGACGAATGATTGTGTTCTTTTCGTCACCCTTGTAGTTGTTTAATTCTTTTTCTAAATAAGTTTTTTTAATTGGTTCCATATGGAATACCTTCTTTCTAACGGGTTTATTTTATTCAAAAATAATATTTAATTCAATTTATACGATAAAAATAGAGTATGATAATTACATGGACAAAAAAGAAACCAAATTAAATTCAGAGCAAATATATGAAGGAAGAGTCATTTCTTTAAGAAGAGATGAAGTCTTATGCCCAAATGGTCAAAAATCTATTAGAGAAGTTGTTTCTCATTTAGGTGGTGTTGGTATTTTAATTAAAGTTGGTGATAAGTTCATCATCGAAAAACAATTCCGTTATGCATTAGGTAAAGAGATCTATGAACTTCCAGCGGGTAAGCTCGAAAAAGGCGAAGAGCCATTAGAGGCTGCGAAAAGAGAATGTCTCGAAGAGACAGGCTATCGCCCTCTTGAGATGATTCATTTAGGCGATATGGTACCAACATGTGGTTATTCTAATGAAGTTATTCACTTCTATTACTGTGGTAAATCCGTTAAAGAAGAAAGACATTTAGATAGTGATGAATTTATCGATGTGATGTTCCTCACAATGGATGAGATTGAAGCATTGATAAAAGAAGATAAAGTTGTTGACTCTAAATTATTTACCGCACTGACTTTATATAGAGCAAAGATTCTTTAACCGATATCAATATTAGCGATGGCTTCATCGCTATTTTTAAACTGTAAACGATATAAATCAGAATAGATGCCATTAAGTTTCATGAGTTCATCATGGCTGCCTTTTTCCATAATTTTTCCTTTGGAAACAACGGCGATTTCATCAGCGTTTTTAATTGTGGATAATCTATGAGCCACTATTAAACAAGTTCTACCTTTAGCGAGTTCTTGAAGTGACTTTTGAATGAGCATTTCTGTGGTGTTATCTAATGCACTTGTGGCCTCATCTAAGATAAGAATTGGAGGATTCTTTAAGAATAATCTCGCAATAGAAAGACGTTGTTTTTGACCACCACTTAAGCGCACACCTCTTTCGCCAATTTCGGTATTCCAGCCATTTGGTAAGGAGTTAATGAAATCTAAGATGTTAGCCTTTCTAGCGGCTTCCATAACTTCTTCGTCTGTAGCGTTTGGCCTACCATATAAAATGTTATCTTTAATCGTCCCACCAAAAAGGAAGACGTCTTGTTGGACAATACCAATTTTTTCTCTTAAAGAACGGAGTGTATAGTCACTGATATCGATGTTATCGATATAGATGTGACCATGTTCTAAGAAATAGAATCTAGGAATAAGGTGACATATTGTGGTCTTACCACCACCAGAAGGGCCCACTAAAGCGAGAGTTTTACCCGCTTCTAAATGGAATGATACATCATCTAATACTTCATTATTTTCAACATAATGGAAACTAACGTGATCAAAGATTAAGTCACCTTGAACAGTATCAAATTCACTTTTACCGTTATAGATGATTTCACTCTTTTCATCAATTAAAGCAATGAATCTCGCAAAGCCTGCGGAAGCACTTTCAAATTGTTCCATAAACATGATGAGTTGATTAATTGGATTAATAAATAAACTAACAGAAATGATAAGCGCACTATAATCAGCGGGATTAAAGTCATTTATTTTTCTCAAGAGGAAGAAGCCACCTAAAACTAAGACCAAAACGTTAAAGAAATCAGTCACAAATTGGGAAATAGCGAAGTATTTACCCATTGATGAGAAGACATTGGTTCTAGCTTTAATATAGTCTTTATTTGTTTCTTCAAATCTATCTCTTTCAATTTCTTCATTAGTGAAAGCTTTAGTCACTCTAATACCAGAGATAGAACTTTCTAATCTTGCATTAATATTAGCGATGGCTTTTTTAGAGTTACGCATATCTGTTCTAAATTTACGACGGAAGACCCAAGTTAATAAGAAGATGATAGGAATAACCCCTAGAAGCACTAAACCTAATATCCAATCGATAAACATTAAGTAAGTGATGGCCCCAATCGCAGTAAATGAGGCGATAAAGAGGTTTTCTGGACCATGATGGGCTAATTCACTAATATCAAACAAATCGTTTGTCATCGTCGACATAATGACACCTGTTTCATGATTATCAAAGTAAGAATAAGGTAATGTTTGTAACTTATTGAATAAATCAGTGCGCATTTCCCCTTGCATATGGACACCCATGACGTGACCGTAATATTGTACGAAGTAACGTAGACCCATACGGACAAGATAGATAGCCACTAAAGAGGCGCCACCAATAATGATGAGATTAAGGTTATTATTTGGAATCCAATCACTAAGCATTACTCTAGTAATAATTGGATATGCAATACCAGTAACGGCAATAAGAAAAGCCGCAGTCATATCTAGAAAGAGAATGAGCTTATGGTTCTTATAATAATGAACAAACCTTTTAAACATGCTTTTATTATATTTATTTATAAATAATTTAGATAGTAATTTACTTTCAAAGGCAACAAAAAAGCCCGCTTTATTAAAAGCGAGCTCTTTTTTATTAATTAGCTAATAATTATTTAACTATTCTAGCACCACAAATGTAGTAGGAACAGCCACCAGCAACATAATTGACAGTGATTGTATTAGCTTGAGCTAATAAGCCGAGGTCAGCGATATCGAACCATTCTGGAACTGATAAATTGCCGTTGTCAGAAACTGTGGATTCTGTAACGCCACTGAAATCAATGTCGGTTGCAGGTTGTGCTAACTTATTAGCAGCTTCAGTACCATTGAAGAAGATAGCGGTCTTTTCATCAACTTTTGCATGGCCATTTTCTGGTTCTTGCCAATAGAAACCTGTTAATGCTCTGTTGGAATACTTGACAGCGATTAAAAGTTGCAATTTGACGTTTTGAGCTGCAGCAGCGGTATAGTTTAATGTGAAACCACCAACTTTGTTGAATTTGAAGCCTTTAACGCCTTCGCCCCAATCTTTATCACTACCCCAACCTGTGCCGGTTCTTGTATCCTTAATTTCATCTAAAGTCCAAGCTTTAACGACTTCAAGTTGTGGAGCTGGAGCCTCACCTGCTGGAACAAACTTAATATAGTGTAAGTTCATTGGTGAATTCTCAGCAATGGTTGTAATGACTAATGTATTACCAGTAGCTTTTAAATCAGCTTGTCCAATGAGACAATCAACACCGGAGTTTTGGCTTTCACATCTACCGCCAACTGTGACATCAGCATCATTTACCTTAACTGTAATATAGTCCGCAAAGTCGAATTGATTATTATTGCCTGCAAATCTTGCATTGAAGATGATATTGAATTTACCAACTACTTCAGAGTCAAATGTGAATGTAACAGTAGAATCTTTCTTGAAGTTTCTTAATCTGCTAGCAGCTGGAGCATAACCAGAGACATACCATTCGGCGCCACCTTCTGGTGCAATAACACCGGTTTCACCAGAAATTTGGAATGTGCCAGCGACTTCTTTAACTGTAACTTTAACCTTAGCTGGTTTGTAGTTACCTTCTTTAGAAACAGTAATTGTAGCTTCACCAGCTTTGACACCAGTAACTAAACCGTTAGCGTCAACTGTAGCAATACTATTGCTGCTAGAAGCATATGTTAAGCCTTCCATTGAACTTGTAATTTGAGCGGTTTTGCCTTCTTCAATTTCTAATGCAGTTTCATTAACTGTAACTGGGGTTGGTTCAACATATGGTCTGAAGATGAAGTTATAGAATTCGGATCTGTAACCACCAGCCATACGTAAGGAGATTGTGTTCTTACCTGCATGTAAGTGGAATGTATATGGTAAGACATATTCGGCTCTTGTCATATTTCCGCCACTACCTTTAACTGGGACAGATGTATCTTCATCAAAGTCAACTGGGTTGCCATCGACATAAAGGATGTATCTGTAGTCTTCGATACGGGCACCGGCCTTGACTTCGTTTTCAAGTTCGACACCTTCGGCCCAGGAGCCATCTTCTTGCTTGACAGATCGAGCGTGGTCTTTAACCATAACAACTTCACCTGTGGTTGCATCTTTTTGAACGTGATTATCAGCACCATCAATATAGTAACCTGGGGTCCAGTCATCAGCACTTCTGTTGTATGCCCAGAAGTCACCACTTAAGTAGTTGGCTGGTCTGGCATCGCAGTATAATCTAGCAGTTGCTAATGTAGCAGCTTGTTCTTCGTTTAATGTGAAGACATATTCGAAGAAGTCACCTGTTTCGGTGGAACAGTAGACACATTCGTTATTTTGTTTAGCAACAGAGTCGCCGTTTGCATCTAATGCTAAAGCATTACCGATTGGACGGCCGAAGAATCTCATACCATCATTGTCACCTTTGACTAAGTGTGGTAAGGATGCTTCACTTGGTTCGTCGGCGGAGAAGCCTAAGTATGTGATGTGGCAACGTTCACATTCATATAAACGGACGGTTGCTTCACCAGCAGGAGCTTGTTGTTCGCCACCGATAGCCTTGAGTTGGTGACCTAATTTTTCAACGACTTCTGTTTCTTCTTTGTTACAGACAGAACAGACGTGTTTTCTTAAGCCATCTTGTTCACAGGTAGCTTCTGTAACAGTTTCCCAGTCGCCCCATGTGTGACCAGTAGCTGGGATTTCTTCAGTTGCGACTTCACCACAAACTGAACATGTGTGTTTTCTTGAGCCAGCATTTGTACAATCAGCTTCTGCTGTAACTTCCCATTCACCCCAAGTATGGTCGATCATTGGGAGAGTTTGTGTGACTTCCGCACCACAAACTGTACATTTAACCTTTTGAGAACCGGTAGCTGTACATGTAGCTGGAACTACATCAGTTGGATCACCGAATGTGTGTCTAGCGTTTTCGGCTTTACCGCCATCGTTAGCAGCACAATCTTTCCAGTGATTATTGTTGTCATGTTGCCATGGAGCATCTGGAGCAGCTGAGTGCTTGTGAGCGGATGATGAAGGATTATCACCATTGCCACCACATGCTGAAACAGCTAAGGCCGCAGCCACAGCAAGCATCGCAAACAATTTGTTGTGTTTCATAAAAAATTCCTTTCCGTGCAAAAAGCACAATGATTCACAATTACAATTTGTTTTGTTGATTGCTTATCAACATTGATAAATCTATATTAAAGTATAATTAATTTCTTTTCAAGAGAGATAAAATCGACTTTTTAAAAAATTATGAGGTTAATACGAATTTTAATAAATTTTTCAACTTTTAATGAAAAAAAGCCCAGATAAATCCATCTAGGAATTCTGGGCTTTTCAATAGATTGAACTATTGAGCGGCAAACATATCTTTACCAGCACCACACCATGCGCATGTGTAGTCTTCTGGTAAATCTTCAAATTTTGTGCCTGGAGCGATACCTCTTTCTGGATCGCCTAATTCTTCATCGTAGACGAAGCCACAAGCTTGACAGACGTATTTCATACTTTCTCCTTTATTTTATTTCTTCGAAATCTGCCGCACCATGTTTACAAAGTGGACAGATAAAGTCTTCTGGTAAATCACCTTCATGGACATAGCCACATACTTTACAAACGTAGCCTTTCTTCTTTTCAGTGTTTGGTTTTGGCTTAACGTTTGCTTGATAGTAGTTATATGTCATGGTTTCAATGTTATTAATTGTCTTACTCTCAGTCACAGAACAAATGAACATGCCATGAGTTCCTAGATCAACATAATTATCGACTTTCAGTGAAATGAAGGCATTGATGTAATTAGAAAGAACAACTAAACCGTTTTCACTTCTAAACACTTCTTCTCCCGCGAATTTATCGGTATCTTTGCCTGAAGTAAAGCCAAACTTTTGGAAAACACTAAATGGCGCTTCGTTATTTAAGCAGTTAACATTAAGAATGCCGCTTTTCTTTACTAAATCATGTGAATAATTAAGTTTATTAATATTGACCGCAACGCGTAGAGGTGTGTCTGTTAATTGAGTAACTGTGTTAACAATACAGCCATTATCTTTCTTGCCATCACTAGAGGTCACAACATATAGACCATAGCCGATTTTGAATAACGCTTTTGGATCTAATTCTGGTTGTTTTTCTTCTTTTAATTCCTTCATTGCTTTGTAGTCGCTACTAAGGGCATCCGCTAAAAGGTTAATTTGCTCTTTGTTTTCTTCGCTCATCGCCGAAAGAATCTTTACTGTTGGTTCAATAATAGTGAGATTCTTACAGTTAGCGAGTTTTTCTTTCATCACTTTCGCGGCTAAAGGTGCCCAAGAACCATTTTCGATAAAGGCAATCTTCTTATTTTGGAAATTACGTTCCACTAGATGGGCGATAAATGTTTCCATAAATGGGAAGATACCAGCGTTATATGTAGTTGTGGCGAGCACAATCTTTGAATATCTAAAAGCATCTTCTACGGCTTCCGCCATATCTTCTCTAGCTAAATCGGTAATGGCGATTTTAGGTGTGCCATTCGCTTCTAACTTTTCTTTAAGTAATTCCACTGCTTCTTTAGTGTGGCCATATACTGAGGTATAGAAGATAGCGACACCATCAGTTTCTGGCTGATATGATGACCAAATATCATATTGCTTAAGATAATGCTCTAAATCCTTATTTAATATAGGGCCGTGTAATGGGCAAATAGTTTTAATATCTAAAGTAGCAGCTTTCTTTAAAATAGCTTGTACTTGCGCACCATATTTACCAACGATACCAAAATAATATCGACGAGCTTCGCAGTCCCATTCTTCATCAACATCTAATGCCCCGAATTTACCAAAGGCATCCGCGCTGAATAAGACTTTCGCAGTGCTATCATAGGTGAACATGACTTCTGGCCAGTGCACCATTGGGGCAAAAACAAAGTTTAATATATGAGCGCCTAAGTTTAAGGTATCGCCATCATTAACAACGAGTTTATGAGCAATTTCTTCGTGGAAGAATTGTTCCATCATCTTAAATGTTTTAGCGTTACCGACAACATAGGTATCTGGATATTTCTTTAAGAAATTAATAATATTCGCGGAATGATCTGGCTCCATGTGTTGGATGATTAAATATGTTGGTTTTTCACCATCTAACACATTTTCAATATTCTTTAACCACTCTTCGGTAAAATGTTGATCCACAGTGTCCATAATGGCGACGAGCTCATCTTTGATGATATAAGAGTTATACGCCATCCCATTAGGAACGATATATTGACCTTCAAATAAATCAATTTGATGATCATTAACACCGACATAATAAATGTCTTTTTCAATTACTTTCTTCATATTATTTACTTAACCATTCTTGTAGTTTAGCGTCGATACTATCGACTTCACTACCCTTACAGGCAAAGCCTGGTTTGATAACTGCGCCTCTAGCAGCGCCTTTTAATTCCATTTCTGCAAGGCCTAAAGAACCTTCTTCATTTGTGCAGAATGGATAAATTACTTTACCGATGAACTTATAGTCTCTAACAAAAGTGGCCACCACGCGTGGATAAGTTCTCCACCAGCATGGGAAGCCTAAGTAGATGACATCATATTCATCAAGGTTTGGTAATGGATGTAAATATGGCACTCTTTCACCAGTTTCATCTTCTCTTCTTGAACGCTTTACGCATTCATCATAAGAAAATGGATAAGGTTCAACTGGTTCAATTTTAAACATTGGCGCACCTTTACTAGCGGAAATCTTTTCCGCGAGAATTTCAGTAAAACCTTTCTTAATTACTTGAGTTTGTCCATTGACAGAGTTTTCACCAATACGTGAAAAATAAACGACTAATGCTTTCATATCTTTAATTATCTTTGAATAGATATCCCTTCACTGACATTATGACAAATAAAACATATCAAAGAAAGATAAAAGCAACTAAAATATAACTATGTTAGAAAAAAGAGAGTATTTAGGGGAATTAGATATTAGAAATGATGTATCACTTTTATTAGAAAGCGCTTTTCCTATTGAAGAAAGACCACCCACTGAATACTTCTTTAAATCATTAGAAAGAAAAGAGAACAAACTCTTTGCATATTATCTTGATAATACCTTTATCGGTTTTACATATCTATGCTTTTATCAAGATGTCTGCTATATCTTCTTTTTAGCGGTCTCCGAGAAGTGCCGTCATCAAGGTTATGGTGGGCAAATCATTGAAGATATTAAAGCCTCTTACCCTGAACATGTAATTCTTCTTTGCTTTGAAGAAATTGATCCAAAATATGATAACTACGTGGAAAGATTACAAAGAAAGAACTTCTACTATTCACATGGTTTTATGGATAACAAATTAAAAACCAATGAATTTGGTGTCATCTTTGAGACCGCTTTCATTGGTAAGCATCTAGTGGATTTTGCTACTTATGTAGAAATATTTGTGATTGGTTTTGGTGAATTCGCTAGAAAGCACATTAAGCAAGCTTAAGCCATAACAGTATCGATACCTTTTAAAGAGCCAAATATCGATAACGGATTAATAGTCACATAACTCAAGATTAAGCAAATTCTATAGAACCCTCTTTTGTGTTGGTTCATCGAAATGATGGCAAAGACCACACCAGTAAGAGATGCTAAACCATACATGATAATCACCGCACACATTAACACTATATAAAGAGAAACAAAAGAAGTAAGCGGATCTGAATCAAAGTTCGCTGGTCTCATACTAGCTACACCAACAATAATAATAGCGGCTGCGAGAATCACACCATATATAGAGCCTAAGATTAAAAGCGTATTAGATTTTTTATAGTTTTTCATAAGTTATTTCCTTACTGATGTCTTGATTATATCACACTATTTTGTCATTAAAAAAGCCAACGGCACTTAACCATTGGCATTTTTTATAATCTGTAAACTAATTATTGGTTATCAACGATGTTGTTGATTTTATCTTGTCTTGCTTGTCTAGCGTTAGCAATTAAACCGATAATACCACCGGCAACGCCGAATTCAGTACCAGAAAGAGCGCTGAAGACGATTGCTAAGATTAAGGTATTCTTTTCTTGATTACTGGCTTTACCTGAGTAAACGCCAGATATAATAGCCATTACTGTAAGACCTAAGAAGATACCACCACTGACATACATACTAATAGCATAAGCGGTAGCGCCTTCTCTACTTTCTTGAGCAATAGCATCACTAACTAATGGTGAACCAACAATAAAGAAAATAATCGCACCTAGTGCAAATAGGCCAGCAAATACATATGAAAGAACAGCGTTAACTTTTAAGAATGTTTTAGATAAATTACGCATATTTATAATCTCCTTTAACTAGTTAAATTATATATTATTACTAGTAATAATCAATATTATTTACGCACTTCGATTTCATCATAGAAGCAATAGCCACTTTTAGCGTGTGTCTTCACGTGATACATCGCTCTATCAGCTTTTCTATAAAGAGAATCTGTATCATCATCTTTTGTGCCAAAAGCAATACCAATACTAAGAGATTCCGCTGGGAGTATATCTTTTGTTTCTGATGATTCTTTTTGCATATCATCAAATCGTTTAATTAGTTCTTCTTTAAAACCTTCTTTATAGTCAAAGACTAAGATAGCGAATTCATCACCACCGATACGGCAGACAAAATCATTAGGGAAATATTTAGTTAAGATATTACTAATTTTCTTTAGCATTCTATCACCCACATGGTGACCGTGATTGTCATTGATGGCTTTAAAGTCATCAAGGTCAATAAGAATAAAAGCGGTCTTATCTAAATGTAAGTCACGATAAACAGATTCATAGCCCATACGATTAAGAACACCAGTTAACTTATCGTGTTCAGCGATATAGGTGAGCTTTTCAGCGTTATTAATGCTGACTTCTCTAGCTTCGTTATACGCTGCGACTAAATAGCGATATTCTCTTAAACCATGAGAACCATCAAGGAATTCACTGTTAGAGATCTTACTAACAGCGTAATTAATCGGTTTTAATAAACCATTTCTAATAAATAGAATGGTCGCGACCAAGAAGACCACTAAAAAGACAATGAGGATTTGTTGCACCATTAACACTCTATTTAATTGCTCAGATGAATCAAGAACATTCTTCTCTAGTAAGTCATCAATATTCTTAATAGAGGCATTAATATTTGTACTAATATCGTGTTTTTGTTTTTGGTAACTATTACCATAAACATATTCAATCGCTCTTTGTTTTTGTTGTTCGATGGTTAAAGAAGAGTCTTCATTCTTAATGGCTAATGTCATAACGCGGTTTTGAATTTCTTGACAATACGATTTATTCTTGGCCGTTTCATAATCATCAGGATTATAACTTTTAGCGAAAGCTTCAATAGTTAAGCGCATCGCATAATATTCGGTATTTTCTAAAGCGACAGAACTATCAACTGCGTTACTTAAATCTTTATATGCTTGGATATCACCAAGTTTATTATGCAAAGCCGCTAAAGCATTTTCACGTCTTTTTGTATCAATCTTTTCTTTAAAATAGTTAAAGACAAAGTCATCTTCACCAGTGACCACGAATGAACGGGCTTGATCAGTGAGATAATCACTAGCGAGTTGTACATCCATCGCTGAAGTCTTTAAACTAGCGTATTCTTCCGTGGTCTTTTTAACATTTTTGAATTGGAAAGAAAGCATGTATAAAGAGGCCACTAAAAGGGCGACAATGACAATGCCAAAACCACCAAGAGTGAAACCGATTGTCTTGACTGATACGCTTCTTTTTTCTTTGTTTTGTGCTTTATCCATATTCGATACCACGACAATAACTCTATATTATAGTAGCGGTTCGTTTAGGTAGCAATGAGTTATTTTTGAGCGCCTTTTTCTGTCACTAGTTTGCCCTTGAACCAACAACCATACATTCCTGGTCCACAGCAAACACCAACGATTGGGCTAATAATATATTCTTCGGTTTTAAGATGGAGTTCTTCTTCAATACGTTTCTTTAAGTAACCTTTAGCCTCACCTGGCATTGTTTCACCTAAGTAAACGACATCAGTCACACCTTCCACCATGTTCTCCTTAACGTAGTTAAAGCATTCAATCATTGCCTTCATTGGGCCATGTACTTTCTTGAATGTGTAGTTATTACCATAGATGTCCGCCATAATGAGAGGCTTGATATTTAAGGTGTCAGCAAAGAAAGCGGCTGCACCACTCACACGACCATAGGCTTTTAAATATTTAAGAGTGTCGATAGAACCGACTTGATGGAAATATTGTTTATTGGCTTCGATATAGTCATAGACTTCTTTAATACTTTTACCTTCTTTTTGCATCTTAGCGGCTTCCACGACCATTAAGCCTAAGGCCATTTCAGCGCGGCATGAGTTAATAGAAAGAATTGTTCTATCTGGATATTTTTCTTCTAAATCTCTTTTAACAAGTTCAAATACCGCTCTTGTACCACTTAAGGCATCAGTACAAGCGATATAAAGAATATCAATACCTTGATCAAGATATTTTTCACACTTTTCTGTGAATTCCTTAGCGGTCACTAATGATGTTATAATTGTGACATTTGGATCTTTAACCCAAGCATATAATTGTTCTCTTGAGAATTCTTCATAATCTAAATCGCCATGCTTTTCTTCACCAGCGACATTTAAACCCATACGGAAATAATCAATACCATATTCTTTTCTTAAGGCTTTGGGCATGCCAGAAGAAGTATCAGTAAAAATTTGATAAGCCATATTAAACTCCTACGTAATCTAGATAAAATAATAGCACACCTACGCAAATATGCCTATAATATTGCGTATGCCAGTCAGTATTAGCGAACATTTCACATTCAAAAAGATTAGTAAGATTACCATCTTCCCTATTATGTTGATGGTCTTTATCGAATTCTCAAAGAAGACCCCTATCTTCTATAAGTAGGGGATGATTTGAGCGTAGTTATATGCGCGTTGGTTAATTTCTGGTTAAAAGTATTGATAGAGTCTTGCTTTTATATCAACAAGTTGATATAATAATAGTAGGAAATATGAATAGGGGGAAGATGATGCATTTAGCATTTATTTCCCTTTTCTTATATTTCGAAAGGAAATTCATGAACAAAGTTAAAAGATCCTATCGTTTTAGAATCTATCCTAATCCTTCTCAAAAAGAATTAATTGAGAAAACTTTAGGATGTTGTCGTCAAGTCTACAACGACTTTCTTTCTATGTGTATTGAATCATATAAGACTGATAAGAATAGAACGATTAATAAATATGAATTAATCAAGCTTCTTCCTGAATATAAAGAGACATTCCCATATTTAAAAGAAGTTGATTCGATTGCATTGCAGCAAACAGTTATTCATCTTTTTGATGCCTATATGAATTTCTTTAGGCACAATGCAGAATTCCCAAAATTTAAAAAGAAAAAGAATGATTATGGTTATACGACCACAAAAATAAATAACTCTATTCGTTTTATCGAGGATGATATCCAAATCCCCAAAGTGGGTAGAGTTAAAATCAAGCTTCATCGTCATTTGCCAGAATCATTTAAATTCACCATGGTTAGTGTTTCTCGTTCAGGCAGATATTACTATGTCTCTTTACTGGGTGAAGAAGAATATTTTGACTATGGGGAATATATCAAAGAGAAACTTGACCCTAATAATTCCATTGGATTAGATTTTTCTTTAGCCCATTTGTTTGTTGATAGTAATGGTAATCACTTAGATATGCCGACATACTATCAGGACTCTTTAACTAAATTAGCAAAAGAACAAAGAAAACTTTCTCGTATGAAGAAGGACTCTTCACATTACAAGAAGCAATTGTTAAGAGTCAAAAATCTCCATGAGCACATTGCTAATCAAAGAAAGATTTTCTTCATAAAGCCACTAGGAAGTTAACCAATACTTATGATTATGTTTTTGTGGAAGATTTAGATTTAAAAGAGATGAGCGAAAGAAAAGATAATCTAAAGTTTGGAATAACAATTTTTGATTTAGGTTATGGCACTTTTCTTTCTTATCTAAAATACAAATTAGAATGGCTAAATAAGAAATTGGTCAAAGTAGATAAGTATTTCCCTTCTAGCCAACTTTGTTCTTCTTGTGGTTATCGTAAATCTGATTTAACGCTTAACCAAAGAAGTTGGGTTTGTCCTGAATGCGGCACCAAACATGACCGTGACTTAAATGCAGCGATTAACATCAAAAAAGAAGGAATAAGAATGGTCCTTAATCCTTCTAACTAAAGTAATCTAAACAAGTTGGATATCTTGTTAATAAATATCCTTAACCGAGGGACTCTCGGGGATAGCCCATTGATACTGAATTCATTAGAGTTCTTGAGTGGGAAACCCCAATCTTTTACAAGTGGGGGATGAGGTCACTTCTTTGTATTCTGTGGTCGATGGTTTATTCATCGCTAATTTCGCAAATAATGGCGCTGTTTCAGCAATTATCTCTTTATGTCGAACTTTATTTTCCAAATAGGATTTGCTTTCTTATTTCCAATTCTCTTTGGTGATGCTTCCATTTGGTGGGCATTAACCACAGGTGAATTATTAAATGTTGGTTTGGGAACAATCTTCTTAGTGCTTAATAGAAAAAGATATGGCTATTAAAAAGTGGCATCCCGAAGGACACCACTATCTAGATAAATAATCAATGTTTTATAAGCAATTAGGCGTTTGGCACGAATTTGAAGAAGTCGATGTTTGGAGCGGTATTGCTTTCACCGATTGCTTTAACTTCGATGGTGTTTTCACCGACTGTGAGGTCAGCATTACCTAAAAGGTAATCTGTGAATGTACGGCCAGAGATTGCTAAGGCATCTGGGATGGCAATAGCGACATTATTGACTTTAACTTCGATAACGGCTTTTAAGTCATCGATATTAACTGTACCATATTGGCCACCAGCTCTACCATTGAGGTAAACACTATAAGCACCAGCAGTTTCAACGTTGAACTTAATTGTTAAGACTGCTTCGGCTTCCCATTGAGCGGTACAAGTTTCACCACCACTTGTGGTTCTCTTGATGATCTTTGTGTCAGCTTCACCAATAGCGGCGCCTTCACATGTACCATCTTCAGCTTGAGCTCTAATTTCACCAGCAACGACTTTTTCTGCAACAGTAATAGTAACTTTTGCGGAAATCATACCGGCTTTATAAACTTCGATAACTGCACTACCTTTAGCAACAGCGGTTACTAAACCGTTTTCATCAACAGTTGCAACAGTTTCGCTTCTGGAATGATAGGAGAGACCAGTTGTAGCAGAGGTAAGTTGAAGTGTATCTTCAGCGGTAAGGGCTAAGGATTCTTCGCTATTTGTCATAACGATTGTTTCTTTGGCTGGAGCATCAACTTTAGCAATTGTAGCCGCAGTTTCAGAATAAATCATTAAGTCATCTAAGTATGGAGCATTACCTTTTAAATCAAATTCTAATGCGTTTTCACCAGCAACAAGGTCGAATTCTCCTAAGGAGACACCTTGGAAGGTATAGCCACCTTGACCATCGCTATCAGAGGTGTATGCAACGTTTTCTAAAGCGATAGCGGCATTGTTCAATTTAGCATCCATAATTGTTGCTAAGGATTCAAATGAACTATTGTGGCCCATTGTGAGCACTAATTCAGCTTTAATAGCGGCACTACTTGTGAATTTTAAGACTTCGACGTCGCCTTCACCGAAGTAACCGATACATGTACCATCGGATGCGGAACTCTTTTCATAAACTGGAGTGAGTTCTGGACCACGGTTGCTGTTATACCAGAAGCCATCAGCGGCATTATGGTCAGCATCTTCCATGTGTAATGTGGCGATTGGAGGTTTTCTATTGACTGTGACTGTTAATTCACCAGTTTTGAAACCTTCTTTAGCAGCAGAGATTTTGGCTGAACCAGCACTAACAGCGGTAACTTTACCTGTTTGATCGACGGTCGCGACCTTTTCGTTGTTACTTGCCCATGTGACGCCCTCTTCACTGGCTTTGAGTTGTCCATTTTCACCGACAACGAGTGTTAATGATGATTTGTCATCAGCGGTTTTAACTGTCACCTTTGGTTGAGGTGCCACTGATGGTGTGGTTGATTTACCACTTTCCCCTCCATTATTGCTACCGCATGCGCCTAAAGATAACATTAAGCCCACGACAGCAAATGGAAGAAGAACTTTCATTTTTTTCATTATCATAACTCCTTTTCTCTCAGGTCATTAAAGGCACACCCTAAAAATATAATGAACCTTAAATGAACCTTAATTTGGCAACATTATATCGTGCTTTTAGCAAAAACATAAATAAAAAATGCAAAAATTATGTGAACTATTCAAAGAATTTTGTAAACTTTTTTATTGATTTTTATGACAATCTTGCGAAAGAAGAAAAAACCAGCTATAAGCTGGAATTATAATAGCTGGTCTTAATGAAAAACTTGATGATAGGTAAACTTTTTTATAAAGAAGACATCGCAACTGCGAAGATAATGCCAAATAAAAGAAGCATACCTAGAACAATGAATAACACAATTAAGCCGACCTTAGTGTCGTGATTCATTGTGTATTTGATCTTTTCTGGTGGAAGACCTAATTCTTCATCAGTTAAATATGGAATGTCAAAGGCAGCAAAATATTCTTCAAATCTTTTAAAGTCCACTGGGGAAAGATAGATGATTCTACCTGTTTTAGTTTTAATAAGGAATGTATCAACGTGTTCTTGACCATCTGTCCATTCTTTAATCTTGGTTTTTCTCATCGCTTTAATAGCTTTGACGTTAACAAGATCTTCCCATTCTGGAGGAAAAGTATATCTTCTATTCCAATAGGAATCGCCTTTTTTAAAGGAGATAATACCATCATGAATCTTAAGATGACCGTCAACATATGTTCTACCATCAATCCTCGCAGTGGCTTCGCTTTCTAAGTAATTAGGGATTTCTTTAACTTCCTTCACCACTTTTGTTTCCGCTTCATTCATATCAATTGGATTAAGAATTGCATCCCCATAAGCTTTGACTTTTTCTTCATCGCTTAAGTTATAACCACAGTGTGGACAAACTGAAAGAGTGTCAGACATTGGTTGTTTGCATTCTGGACATCTAATTAATGACATATTACCACCTCCATTCGAGAACAATATACATAAAAATACATAAATATTCAATAAGAATCGTTCAAAATAAATTTAGTTTTAAAAATAACCGATGTTTATCATCAATTCTCTTTTATTCGAAGTCAATTTCTTCTTGTTTTTCTTTTATTACTTTGATGTTATCGGTGTCAACGTAGCCAGTTTCACCAATGACAAAGCATTGGATGTATTGCCCGACTTCTAAGCCTCTGGCTTTGTTGAGGTTTATGATGACACTGAGGTCATACTTTTGACCTGATTCGCCATAGAAAGAGACCACTAATTCTTTATAGATAATAGAGTCTTTAACATCTGTAATACTAACAATCTTTGCTTCTCTTGCTCTTCCTTGTTTTACTAACTTGTATGATTTAAAGCCAATAACAAGGCTTCTGATACCAAAGAATAAGAATAAAAAGCCAATTATACAAAGGATAACGATAATAGAACCTCTTTCTACTGATGTGAGATCTTGCTTAGTTAAAAGTAAAGCAACCATACCTCCAGTAAAAAGAAGGGTGGTTAATAATAAAATTGATCCAATGATGATATGACTTATTCTTTTTGTTTCTAGATTCATATTTTAATTTATACAAGGTTGTATCAAAGAATATTTAATGTTTTATATATTTCGCATAGTTAGCATATTTTTGAATGATTATTTGTCTTTTTTTGAACTAAAAAACCAATAAATATTGTCTTAGAAGGCGTTTTTGTAATAAATTAATAGAGAAAGGAAAACATACACAATGTCAACAGTTGAACAAATTAAAGCTGCTTACGAAGCTTTCGTCGAAGAAAACGAAAAATTCGTTGAAAAGGGTAACAAAGCTGCTGGTGGCCGTGCTCGTAAGGCCTTAATGGAACTTGCTAAATTAGCCAAAGTTCGCCGCGCTGAAATCCTTGAAGAAAGAAAATAGTTTTTCTAAACAAGATAAAACGGATGACTTAGTTGCCATCCGTTTTTATTTTGCTTTTTGCTTATTGTTTTTCGCGTTCGAAGGTCACCACTACGCCATATCCCATTGCCATATTAGGACTGACAGCGACTACTCTCCAACCATCTTTAGCAAGAGCGTTCATTTCTTGCTCTGCTTCTCTTACTTTGTAAATTTCAACTTTGTATTCGTACATACCTTTCTCCTTTTATATATTGTTACGAAATTTTAATCTTTGTTTTTAACGCTCTTTGAGTCATTCTATCGTTTTCATTGAGAATTGATCTCTTACGGCATTTTAAGATGAGATTTCTACCTTCATCACTTCTTGTGTAGACCACTTTAAATGTGCCTACTTTGCCTATTAGATTTGTGGCAAAGAGATCCACCATAGCTTTCTTCTTACCTAAAATAGATGGGCATGAATAAGATTGTTCATATTTTAGATGACCTTTCTTTTCTAAGATTAATAAGTATCTAGGATTATCGATTGGTGAGAACATTTCGTTAATTGCCTCATTAAAGAGATTTTGTTCATATCTATTAGCCTCTTTTAATGAAATGCCAATGAGGACTTCATCACCTAAGACATTAAGCATGGCTCTATCACTAATGAGCCCACAGTATTGCAAAGTATTAAGCAAAGCTTTAGCGATAAATGTCATGTTCTTTTTAGGGGATGAATGAGTAACCGCGAGATGAATGACCTTGCTTAAGAAGACAGAGAAGGCAATCGTAAAGACAATCATTGTTATCATAATGATTGCACTTATTAACGCTCCTACTGAGTCAGATGCACGTACAGCGGTAAGCAATGAACCTAAAGAAATACCAGCACCCAGTAGTGAAAGAGTGTCCATTAAGCCATAGAGTGTTAAACCGACGACGTTAACATAAGTAAAAGGAGGAATCACTACTTCTCTTGGAATAGATATTTCTTCAGTGACTTTGAAGTTCTTCTTTAAAGATGTATTCCATTTACTATTTGTGTCATCACGTTTCGCGGCTTGAGCAAGCATTAAGTAGTTAATTCTATCAAAGCCACTTTCGTTATATGGAGGAAGAATGGTTGTTAAGCGTTCAATACCGCTTTCGATTTCTCCTGTTTCATAGTTAGGACCGACAAAGCAATCAAATCTTCTTTGTAAGACCTCATAATCATAGGAAGTAATCTTACTATAGTCCGTTTCTTTTTTTAGTTTTAATGATTCAAAGTGCTTATATTCAAAAATATATTCAGGTTCTATTGTCGCTAAATGCCAAATATTAGCGACTTTATTGGGATTCTTTCTATCCATTCTTATTGCCCTACCACGCATTTGGTTGGAGAGCATAAAGCTACCCACAAAACTAGCAAGAATAAGCGTATTGATACATGGGGAATCCCAGCCTTCGCCTAATAATGATTTAGTGCCGATAATGATGTTAATAACACCTTTTTCAAAGAGTTTAGCCACTAAATCGACCTTATCTTTATTGTGTAAAGAAGCCGCGAAAGTAAATTCTCCATAATTAGTGTCACCAATTTGATTACATTTTACTCTACGACCAGGGAATTGATCTTTACAGTCAAGAGGTAACACAATCAAGTTACCAGAAAGGATACCCATTCGATAATTAGGATTAGATTTTACTAAAACTTCAAATATTGAGACAACACTGATTTGCAAAGAGATGTTATCGTTAAATAAATCTTTGATTGATTCTTTTTTGATATAGTCAGTTAAGATTAATAATCTTAAATTCTCACCCATATTATTAGTTTCCGCTTCGGTGATTTTAGCAATGCTATCTAATTTACCAATGGAACTAATGAGTTTATGTTTCATTGATTCTTTTAAGGTGAAGTTCACTTTGTTTCTTTCAAAAACAGAGTTAGTTTTTAATACTTTAGTAATGCGTTCTTTTTCTTTTTCAGTCGTGATCTTTTCATCTTCTAAGCAGAAAGAAATCGCTCTTTCATAAGAGAGCAATGATAAAGAAGGTAAGCCTTTCTTACCGGTTAAACTTTTAATGATTTTAGGTTCAACAGTGATACCAATGGATTCAATAATTGCTAGAAGCAATATGAAAGGTTCAGCGTTATCGTAGAAATAATCTTTATCATTATGATAAGCATCCACGATTGTGGCGTGAATGTTTTCTAAAACATCGAGTTTTTTAAACTCTTTAATCGCATTTAATACTTTATTCTTATAAGTCGTAAAGACTTCAGTTTCTTCTTTAGTGGGATAGTTAAAATATACATAGTCTTGATGTGGACAAAGTGTTCCTTCTTTTACTAGTTCAGGAACGAATATTTCTTCATCAATTGGGCCACACACCTTTTCATAACGTTCCCATTCCGCTTTATTTGCGTCATATGGAGGCGTTGCAGTTAGGGCCACTACTTTGACATCTTCACCGAGTTGTTCGATAAATCTCTCTAATGATTTTTGCCATTCGTTTTGTAAGTGATGGGCTTCATCTAGACAGATTGTTTTAACGTTATATTTTCTCACTAATTCAAAGATGTCTAAGTCACTATAGTCAGTCACTTCACCATCTTCTTCAAAAGGAAGTTTGTTCATGACGGAATGAAGAGCTTGATAAGTAATGGAATTAATTAAAGTGATTTCATGAAGGTCATAGGAAAAATATTTATCAACTTTTTCACCTTCATCTAAGAATCCATCTTTAAATCTATCGCCCCACTGATACTTAATCGTGGTTGTTGGTGAGAGAATAATGGTTGGAGCATTTAATCTTTTAATTAATTCTAAACCTAGAATGGTTTTACCACTCCCTGGAGCGGCAACAATATTAATCTTGCCATTTAAAAGATACTTATCCGCATTATTTAGAATTCTCTGTTGATATTTTCTAAATATGCCTTTGAAATGCACTTTATCAAATGTCTTCATATCTAAAATAAAATTATATCACTAGATTATTTTTTTTATAAAATAAAAAGAACTGATAACTAGTACCAATTCATTCTTTCTTAAGTGAAAAAAATTTGATTATTATACAACATAATTAGTTTGTGTTTATTGTTTTAATAAATCGTTATTTAGTGAGCACGTTAACATGTAAGCGTAATTATCATCTTCAAAGAAACCATAGACTCTATCTTCAAATGGTTTAATGAGTTTGACGTTAATAAGTTCATCACTATATTCATTATAAGAATCAGGATAGATATTTGATAATAAGCGATATTTGTTATGAAGTAATTGCCAAATACTGCTGTTCGCACTTGGAAGGTTCAAAGCGATAGTCTTTTTATTAATTCCATAGAAGCATATACTCCTAACGATGTTTTTAGGATTAGTGCAATCTGGATCAATAACAGAATAGCCAATAGTAAATAATGGAATATCCATTTTCTCGTCTTTTAATTCAGATATTAACTTATTAGAGTAAGGTATTTCTAAAGACTTGTCACCGATGTCTTCGAATGGAAAATCCATCTTCGATGGATAATAAACAGAATCCGGTAAGTATTGCACATAATCAGTGTCATATTGCTCTCTAAAATAATGAGTGTAATTATAACTATTCCAATATGATGAGTGACCGTAACTGCCATTAGGATCTCTACCAGGATAAGGGGCAACAAAATCATGATGCTTAATGTTAGTTAGCATCGTATTGAAAGCTTTAAAATTACCATTTAAATCACTTTCAGTTACTTTGCTATATCTAGACATATCATGATCTTTTGATTTGATATTTAATGTATAAGTTTTCTTCTCATACTGGATATAAACTGGTTTTGTTTCAAATTTTGAGCACGCAATAAGATTATAGTTAATGGAATTATTATAGGTATTTTTATATAAGGAATAAGTTTCTATTCCTTCATTACCCGTGAGTTTAAAAACACTCTCGCTGATGTTATCAACTTTATGAGAAATTGGAAAATAAATGTCTAATGATAACGAATCACATACTTCGACTTCCACATTGTAAGTGGTAGATTGTTCCACTATCCATTTATCACTGATACCACGACCGCTTAATTCAATATGGAACTTTTGATCGCTTAAATCATAAGTTATAGTATGGCTACTAGAGTTAATCGTTGATGATTGTTCATGATTACTTACCACATCATCGTTTCCGTTGCTCCTATGGCTACTATAAAAGTCATGACGGCTACAGCCAGTCATTAAAACTGGCAACATAATTAACGATAGCGTTAAAGCTTTTTTAGTTCTCATTTTTGCTTCCTCATCAATAAAGACGAATTAAACAAAGAAAACTGCTAAAATCTTTCTTTTTTGTTCCGTATTATTCATACAACTATTATCTTATAAATTTTTATAAAAAGATATGACAAAAAGAAGCAAAAGCTTTGCTTTTTTAAAGACTAGAGATTTTAGCTTCAATTAATCTCTTTTGATGTTATTGAAAACTTGATTGGTGGTCATCATCTTCCAAATGACTCGAATCAGCTTTCTTGTTGTGGCAATTATCGCGACGTTCGTTGCTTTACCTTGCTTGAGTTTTGAATAATAATATTCTGAAAAAACAGGTGAATGAATTCTTAATTTTTGAACGCTTAATGCAAGAGCGTACCTCAATATAGGCGATCCTCTTTTTCTAATATGACCCTTATGATTAATAGTGCCTGATTGATATACCTTAACGTCTAGACCAGCAAACTTTATTAGTTTTTCTGGATTTTCAAAACGAGATATATCACCTATTTCACCTATAATCATCGCGGCGAGATTAATACCTATTCCAGGAATTGTTAGCAACGGGGAATTTATTTCTTCCATGAGTGGTTCTAGTAATTCATTAAGCATCTCTATTTCTTCGTCAATGATTCTGACTTGAGTAACAAGATTTCTAATAATTTGTTCATCAACCTCTGTAGAATATCCAATTGAATTTTTAGCGAGTTCTCTAAGCTTATTAAATCTATTAAAACTAATCGAACCTTTTGACATTCTTCTTAATGTTTCGCCTGTTTCAATTCTCATCCTTGCCATCTTTTGTGGGGATGAATATTCACTTAATAGCCATCTAATTGTGGGTGATTCGAATAGATTTCTACCCATGTTTTTTCTCGTTCCATCTTCGTTTTTCTTAAAGAAAGAGACAAATTCTGGAAACACTTCATCTAAATATCTTAATAAATGGTTATAGCAAGCTGTCTTATCTCCAAAAAGAAAATATTTTGCTCTTGAGATTTTACGAATCTCTCCGATAAGGTAAGATAATTGTGGGGATGAAGTAAATGGATGAGTTGCTACATATTTAGCAATTAACATCGCATCTAGATTATCC